>Ga0070727_10003954_pt1 | contig 12956 bp, 11 predicted proteins | sample tdAd472_FD_66722 | JGI IMG/M metagenome (GOLD analysis project Ga0070727, IMG submission 66722) | Marine sediment microbial communities from the Atlantic coast under amendment with organic carbon and nitrate - tdAd47.2 | ecosystem: Environmental > Aquatic > Marine > Coastal > Sediment | place... | reverse complement strand
TGCAGCATGATGCGACAGGCGATACACCGGGACCTCAACCTCGCCAAACATGGACTGCTGATCGTGCCCTACCTCGGCACTGTCAATTTCGGCGACACCGACCAGAGACTGTTTGCTTATCAGGATGCAGAGGCATACCACCTCGAGTTAAAACGCCACTCACTGCGCGATGCTGATGCGATGCACCGCTTTCAGGCGGACCTGACTCGTTACGCGCAGCTCATCCGCAAGACCTTGATGCGCACCCCGCCCGATCCAACGTCGTTTCGACCGCGCGACATCATGGAGCTGCTGTTCTTTGCGAAGCAACTCTGGAATATGGGCGAGAAGGAAATCTACGAATACGTGCGCTTTTTCACATTGAGTGCGGCCGACTTTCTCGATGACTACTTCGAAAACGACCTGATCAAGGCCGCGATGGCCAGCGCCGGCATTATCGGCACTGCGCTCGGCGTCTACTCGCCCGGCTCCTCGTATATCTTGCTGCATCACGTCATGGGTGATGTTGACGGCAGCATTGGTGCATGGGGTCTGCCACGTGGTGGCATGGGCGCCATATCAGAATCCCTTGCCGGTGCGATGAAGGAACACGGTGGCGAGCTTCGAACCAACGCCGCAGTGAAGCAGGTACTGGTTGAAAACCGCAAGGCCGTCGGTGTCGTGCTCGAGAACGGTGACGAGATCAGAGCACGAATCGTCGTATCGAACCTGGATGCGAAACGCACGTTTACTCGTATCATGGACAGAAACGACCTGCCGGAGGGCATCTACGAGAAGGCCGACAAGTTCAAGATTCGTGGCTCGTCCGGCAAGGTCAATATCGCACTGTCAGGAATGCCGAAATTCACAGGCGTGCCGGACAATCGCTACATCAATTGCGGTGGACAAGGCTTCACGGGCTCCCTGGAAACCATGGAGCGGGCCTACGATAGCTGGAAGCACAAACGCTGGTCCGAGGATCCGTTTGTCGAAGGGGTCATACCGTCGGCCTGGGATCCGTCCGTCGCACCGCCCGGCAAACACTGGATGTCCAATTTCGTGCAGTACTGCCCGCCCGAACTCAGCACCGGACAATGGACGCCGGAAGATCGCGACCAGTTCGGCCAGGCCGTTATCGACAAGATTGCGCGCTACAGCCCGGGTTTCAAGGATCTGATCCTACACGTGGACGTTCGTACGCCGTTCGATATGCAAGAAGAAATCGGACTGACCGAGGGCAACATCTTCCAGGGCGAACTCACGATCGATCAACTGCTGTTCAATCGGCCATTCCCGGGCTATGCCCAATACCGAATGCCGGTTAGAAATCTCTACATGTGCGGGTCATCGACACATCCGGGTGGCGGTGTATCCGCCGTATGCGGTGCGAACGCGGCACGCGAGATACTCATGGATCTGCGACGTCCCAATTCTGTTCCTGAGGACGACTTCTACGACGAGTAGACTATGACTACGACTGACCCCTACGCCGGCGAACGCCTCAAATTGTCTCCTTTCTATCCCAGGGAGGAGGTTCTGAATATCCGCGATGCCTGGGGTGCCTGGAACGGCTACAAGTTCGCAGAGTATTACTACGACGCAGAGTACGAATATTTTTGCGTTCGCAACTCTTGCGCCACCTACGACATTTGCCCGATGCAAAAATACGAGATTCGGGGTCGTGATGCCGAAGCGATGTTGAACCGGATGGTTACGAGGGATGTAGCGAAGTTCAGACTCAATCGCGTCGGCTATTGTGTCTGGTGTACCGATGAAGGGCGCATGATCGACGACGGCACGATATTCAAGCTCGCCGATGACAAATTCATGCTGACCTGCGGTAGCCCCTGTACCGCGTGGTTGGAAAAAAGTGCGTTCGGCTTCGATGGTGTCACGGTCACGGATATCACCGATGATTTGGCCGCACTTTCCCTCCAGGGCCCAACGTCGTGCGCCGTGCTGAAGGCCATGGGACTGGACGGGATCGACACCGTAAAACCCTTTGATATCATGCACTTCCCGTTCCATGGTGACACACTCATGGTCTCGCGCACGGGCTTTACCGGGGACCTTGGTTACGAACTATGGATCAAGCGCGACCTCGCCCTGCAGCTGTGGGATGAACTCTATGCTACGGGCGAAAATTACGGTATGCAGCCCTTCGGTGAGACGGCAACCAATATGACCCGGCTCGAGGCTGCCTTTATCATGCCCGCGATGGAGTTCAATGAGGCACTCCGGACTGTACACTTCGAGCACGATCAAACGCCGTTCGAATTGAACCTTGGCTGGTTGGTCGATTTCGACAAACCGCATTTCAACGGTAAGAGTGCACTGTTGAAAGAGAAACAACGTGGTCCGAAATATACGTTGACCAAACTCGACATCGAGGGTAACAAGCCCGCCGAAGACTCCTACATCTATAAGAACAAAAGGTGCACGAAAGAAGTTGGTTACGTCACGTCGGCCATGTGGTCACCGGCCGTCAAGGCGAACATCGCCCTGGCCATGATCAGAACGGAACACCTCGAAGGTGAGCTCTGGGCGGAAATTTACTACCAGAAGGAACTGCGCCATTACAGCCGGGTGGCCAAATGTACACGCAAGCAGAAGCCTTTCTGGACGCCGGCGCGAGCGCGGGCGACGCCGCCCGCTGATTACTAATAATCAGCGTCGAAACTGAGGGCCGTTTTCAACTCAATCGAAAACCAATGGCCGCTTCCACCCAGGGCAATCATTCCTTACCGGCTGTCCTCAATCCAGGCCAATACCGCGGCTTCCAGCATCGGCAATGTTATAGCACCGTTCTCGAGCACGCGGTCATGAAACTGGTGGACATCGAAATCGTCACCTAACTGCACTTCGGCATGCGTTCGCAATCGGCGGAACTCGAGCATGCCCAGCATGTAGCTGTTGGCTTGGCCGGGCCAGGAAATGTAACGATTGATTTCCGATTGGATATCGACCGGTGCCCAGGCGGTATTGGCCAGCATGTATTCGACGGCCCGCTGGCGCGTCCAGCCCTTGGTGTGCAGCCCACTGTCGATGACAAGCCGGGCTGCGCGGGCGCCCTGATCCGATAACATCCCCATGCGATCGAGCGGACCGCTGTACAAGGCCAGTTCATCCGCCAGCCGCTCAGAGTACAACGCCCAGCCTTCGCCGTAACCGGAGTTCCAAAGGTAGCGGGCCAGCGGATGTACCCGATCACCGAGTTCGAGGGCAATGGCACCTTGCAAGTGATGACCCGGATATGTTTCGTGGTATAGCACCGACTGCTGAATGGCGCGCGACCGATTCTCCGGTTTGACGACGGCAATATAATAAATGCCCGGCCGCGTGCCGTCCTCGGATGAGGAATGGTATTCGCCCGTGCCACTTTCTCGATAAGCGGGATAGGGCTTGATCAGCACATCTGCCTTCGGCAGCAACCCGAAGGCCTCGGGCATCTTGTCCCGCACGGTATCCAGTGCGCCCGCCGAGTACTGCAGCACTTCGGCTTCGCTGCGAAAAGTGTATTGAGGATCGACGTTGAGGCTCTGCAAAAATGCCTCAATTTCCCCACCGCCGAAATGCTCATCGATGATGGCCTGCATTTCGGCGCGAATTCCTGCGATCTGTTCCAGGCCAAGCTTGTGAATCTCGTTTGCCGTCGGGTTGACGGTCGCGAAAGACCGAACCAGCGTGGGATAGCATTCAGCGCCATCGGGATTGAAGCTCAGTGCGATCTCCTCGCGCGCAGCTGGCAGGTACTCCTTTTCGGTGAACTCGGCAAAGCGCTCGATTGCGGGAGCGATTTGCTCAGCGAAGATGTTGCGAACCGCGGCTGCGAATTCGGCGTCATCGATGCGGGCCGTCATTCCAATGAATGGATTATTGTCTTTCAACAATGCTCGCACTTCATCGGGTACTGTGACAATCGTTATCCGCGGTGCGCTGTAACCAAGCTCAAGACCCGTACGCAGGTTGGTCACCTCGGTATCGACATAGCGCGCAACCTTGCCCAGGCGCTCCAACGCCTGATCACGCTGCTCGGGCGTATCAATCGGCTGCAGGTCGAATACGAACGGCAATGCCGTGTGCCAGGCCGTCGCACTGCTGGCCTGCCACAGCGCGTTGCGACATACGCGGCTTGCGATCGAGCCCGCCAGTTGCTCGTGCAAAATGCCGAAGGTCACCCAGTCACGGCTGCCGATGTCGGTTGGGATGTCAATTTCTTCGAGTTCGCGCAACCAGGCATCTTCCCTTGCCTGCCAGTCAACTAGCGCATCCAGAGAGTTGTCGAACAGATCATCATGACGTGCTCCGGGCAACGAGTAATAGGTCGCCGTTTCGGGGAAGCGCTCCAGCATCGCTTCGAGGTATTCATCTGCAACGACGTCTATGCTGCGTTTCACAGCCTGCGGCTCCTGCGCCACCTTGCCGCAGCTCACGGCGATGAAACAACTCAGTGCGAGCAGGAGTAATTTTCTGGTCCTCGTTGAGCCTTGCATAAAAAGAATCTCTTCGCCTGTGAATTGATTACATGTAATTCGATTTGACTAATTCTTGTGAGCCCTGAGGCTGTCGGCAACCAGGCATAATATGCTGACCTGAAACTCCACATGCTCACCTGCTATGGTTCGCAGTTCGACCTCACCGCGACTCAGACACGCACAGTGAGTTCGAGCCCGCCCTGGAACGGGACTGTCATTGTACGAAATCGATTTTTCGGGTCATTCACGAATTCGAAATAGTCGCGATACTCTTCAGCGTCTGCGGTCGTGTTATCACACACCACAATCGCACCGGGACGCAGGCTTGAGGAGACGCACTCGAGCGCTGGCAATGCCACGTCCCATATATCCACCAGCATGAAATCTACCGGGCCGCCCACGTCCTGGAGCGTCTGCCGAAGATCGCCTTCACGCAGGTCGATATACTCGCTCAAGCCGGCTTTCCTGAAGTTCTCATAGGCAATTTTCACCTTGTCCGGTTCGTGCTCCGTGCCGATCACTATCCCGTTTTCAACCTGGTTGTCGCGTACAGCGGCCGCCAGATACAGCGTCGATATGCCGAAAGATGTACCGGCTTCGACGACACGCGTCGCTCGCAGCGAACGGCAGAGCTGATAGCAAAACTTCGCTTTGTCCCGGTCAAGTGCAACCATCTTGTCCGAGAGGAAGCGGTGCATATCATCGTCGCAATAGTTCTCATGGTCCAGCGAACCCTCTCGTTCTCGTCGCGAGTAGTACGCGTCCGTCTCGTCGACCTGCGCGTCGCTCTGTGCATGCAGGCGATCGAGCAGAGCCTCCAGCTTCGGGTCATTCAGCAGGGATGCCATATTTCGCTTCTCGGCCCGAAGGCGAGTAGGCGTTTCGAATATATCGGATCGCGAAAACGCCCAAAGAGATGTAAATGACGCTCCAGCTCATCGCGAGCGCCGCCTCACCTGTAAACCAGTCCACCGATCCATCCGCTGACAACGTTCCGGTCGCCAATTGGTACGGGCGTACGTAGTAGGTAATCAGCAGGAAAGGCATAATCACACCGTTGGCAACCAGGAGCGCAGGAGCCCAAAGCGTGACTCGGGTCTTTCTCGCGCTAATTTCATCGGCCGGCGTCTCGTGCAACCTGGTTAGATATGAGATTTCATCTTCACTCACTATCGTGCGTCGCGATACGGTGATCGTCACTACGAGACTCACGATACCGCCGATAAGTACCGGGTTGAGATAGGATGGCAGATCGATCATACCGATGTACTCAAAGAACTTCGGTACAACGTTAAACACCAAACCTGACAGCATTCCCCAGAACGCAGCAGACTCGGTTATCCGTTTGCTCCAGATGCTCATGAGGCCAACCGGTCCCCACGAGGAGGCGAACACAGTTGCAATAAACGTCGTAAGCCAGAAAATATTGGGTGGAAAAACCAGTGCTGCAACGAGAGCAATGGTGCCTATCAGGAGCATCATCAGGCGGCTGAAGCGAAGTGTTTTTTTCTCGTCCTGGCTCCTGTGAATGCCGATATCATTACTTGCACTAAACCCGACAAGCGAAAGAAAGGTCGACGCCGACGATAATACAGCGGCCATGACGCCTGCCAGCATCAAGGCACCCAGTAGCTCCGGCAGCATATTTAGTGAGGCCCAGATTGTGGCGCTTTCGTAGGGCACGATGTCGACTTTGCCAAGATTGATGACGCCGCCCATGCCGTAAACCACCACTTGCAGCAAGGCGACAACCAGGCAGGCGATGATCGACGCACGAAGCACGACGTGTTCGTTCTTCGCCATCAAATGCCGGCTCGACTGCCAGGGACTAACGGCGTAGACAATCATCCAGCTAACATCAATGACCATTGCCCAAATCAGGTAGTCCATCGCTGTTGGCCAGTCGGTGCCGACACCAATGACACCGTGCCAGGACATCAAGCCCGCCTTTTCCTCGATGGTTGCAAGACGTTCAATGACAGTCAGCCAGCCGCCAAAGTCACTGACCAGGTACACGGCCGCGCCGAGGCTCGCAAAAGTAAACAGGAGGAACATCAGCGTGTCAGTCAGTATGACCCCACGGGAGCCGGAGTACATTGTGAACGTCGTGTAGCTCAACCATGCAATGACCAGTCCCTGCAGGTAGCTTAGGTCGGTGAGCTGCCATAACAAAATTGCAGCGCCTTGCGTTACAGCCAGGAGATACCCACCTAGCGCGAGGATGATCGTGATCCCCGCCAATCCCTGAACACGCGTACTGTTGAATCGTTTGCCGAAGAAGTCGGCGACCGTGGTCGCGCGGCTTCTTCGCAGGTATCGTCCAAAGAAAATGGCACCAACGACGTAGCCAATGCATGCGGTTTGTGGAAACAGGACGTACGGCCCCGCCTGACCGGCATACGCAAAGCCGGCTTCACCGAGAAACATTGTGGAACTCATCAGACTTGCGACAAGCGTCCCGACGATGATTAGTGTTGGTGCCTGACGACCGGCGACATAGTAGTCGTCCAGTCGTTTGACGCCACGCCCGGCATAGTTACCGATCGCAATGTATACAAGAATACTGACAGCGATCGTTATCGTGTAGATGTCCAAATCAGTCTGGAGATCTCACGAGCCAGGCCGGGGTCTCGTAAAGCTCTATTGTCACCTCATCGCCCGCGCTGATGCCCCCGGCCACCTCCACTACGCCAACAACACCGCGTGTGAGTTTTGCGGCTTTGGAAAACGTGGTCGACGATGGCGGCTCGCCCGAGCGCGTCGTGTATTTTGTTGCCAGTTTCTTACCCATGTCGTGACAGGGAGGATTGTATTCCTCGACCATCAATTCAGCCCCTGACGGAAACTTCAGTAACGTACCCTTCGGCAGACGAGACAGTTCGTTGAGCCCTGTCAGACAAATATTCGCACCCAGGTGTGCGGCGCTCAGAGGCTCGCTGAGATCCATCGTGTCCCCGATCGCGGCCAGTTCCTCCACTGAAACGGCCGACCACTGGCGCTCGTTTCGGCGGGTTGTACCTTCGGGCTGCTTGTCCCCGGACCAGGCTGAGCGCTCATAGGATTGGTGACGATCACCGACGACGCCGTCCAGTTCAACCTGAATCGTTGCATGCTCTTCCTTGCTCAAATCGTCGTTCGATCCAGCGTGTACCGATACCACCCGAGCCACGATCTTTTTCACTAAAATCACCAAAAACAAGCCAATTTGATGCCCTAATCTGCATTGCAACCGCCGCCAATGTCAATCTGGTATAGGAACTCCGGAGTCTCTGCGATACGATATGGCAACGAACATCAGACCCGGGGGGGCCACTGATGCGTGCGACAAGGTTTGTAGAAAGCTATTTTGACGCCTGGAATCACTGCGACCCGAAAGCCGTGGCGGATCATCTTGCCGCCGACGGAATCTACTGCGACGTCCCGGAGAATGCACAGCGTACGCACGACGAATTGATTAGCTATCTGAGAGAGTTCTTCTCCGAGACCCAACACCGGTATGAGTTGATCGGGGAAATCCTGACAGACGTGGATACTGTCGCCTTTCAGTATCAGATGCGTCCGCTCGAAAATACCAATGAAGGCGAATCCAACACGATGTTTCGCGGTGCAGAATTCATGACCCTGCACGGCGATGCCGCAATGACCATTACCGACTACTACGACATGCCAGGCATTGCCCGGCCGTCACAACTTGCTCGGTTGACGTCACGCAGTATAAAAAGACCCAAGTACGCGAAATCCGGACTGAGCAACCAGCAATTGCTCGAGTACAAGCTCCGCCTCGAGAGGATCATGCGAACGCAACAGGCGTACCTCCGGTCTGACCTGACACTGCCGAAACTCGCAGAAGCCATCAGTTGTTCTGTCAACCACCTGTCGCAGGTCATCAATTCCGGCTGTGGCATGAGTTTCTTTGACTACCTGAATCAGTTTCGCGTTGAGCATGCCAAGGGCTTGCTGTCCAATCTCGACGGCCAGGGCGACGCAGTATTAAACGTCGCATTTACGGTCGGATTTAATTCCAACTCGGCGTTTTACGCTGCATTCAAAAAATGCGTCGGGCAGACGCCCGCCCAGTACCGTCGATCGCGATTAAGAAAGACCCACTAGTACCGTAACAGCACCCTATAGGGCGGGATGCATCGCTCAGGGAGTTCCGTCGAGATACCGGCAGGAGGCCCACTCATGATGCAACCACAAACCCATACGGGCTCCTATTACGCAGCCACCGTCAACGATGTCACAAACTTCGCGCCATTGCTGGGAGCGCAACGCGCGGATGTCTGCGTTATTGGGGCGGGCTTCACTGGCCTCTCAACGGCCCTGTACCTGGCTGAGCGCGGTTACGACGTTCATGTCGTGGAGTCAAACAGAGTCGGGTGGGGTGCGTCCGGCCGCAACGGTGGCCAGTTCATTGCCGGTATTGCCGGCGAGAAGAACATCGCGAAACATCTTGGCAAGGATGTGGAAGACATTTTTGGCAAGCTACGCTGGGCCGGGAATGACATTATTCGCGAGTTCGTGCAGAAATACGGGATCCAGTGTGACCTGAAATTCGGTTATCTCGACGTCGCGATCAAAGAAAGACACCTGCGTGACCAGGAGGCCGATTACGAGCGACTCGAGAAAGCCGGATTTCCTCATGAGTTCAGCCGCTTATCGAAAGATGAGACACGCGATACCATCGGCACGAGTGCCTATATCGGCGCACTCCTGAACATGGGCAACGGCCATTTGCATCCATTGAACCTGTGCATCGGGGAAGCCCGGGCCGTGCAATCACTTGGCGGATCGATATACGAGCAATCACCTGTCCTCGACATTGATAAAGGCAGCAGACCAAGGGTTGTTACGAAGCAGGGTTCCGTAACGGCCGACGCCGTCATCATCGCGGGCAACGCGTATCACACGCTGGAGCGCAAGCTACGCGGCATCATGTTCCCCGTAAGAAGCTACATCATTGCAACGGAACCACTCTCCGAGGAAATCGTTAATACGATCAATCCGAACGACCTTGCAGTGTGTGATCCGAATTTCGTATTGGAGTACTTTCGCCTCAGCGCTGACAAGCGGCTGCTGTTTGGCGGCCGCTTCAACTATTATGGCGAAGACCCGGAGGTCATCAAGAAGAGCCACCGGAAGAAGATGACAAGACTCTATCCACAGCTTGCGAACGTCAGGATAGATTATGCCTGGGGCGGCACCATTGGTATTCCGCTCAAAAGGGTCCCGCTGCTCGGCAGAATCTCTCCTTCTGTTTTCTATTGCCAGGGCTACTCCGGCCACGGCGTCAATGTCGCTCACCTGGCGGGCAAAATTATGGCGGATGCCGTCGCTGGCACCGTTGAACAATTTGACATGTTCGCGAACATCAAGCCACTCGTCGTTCCAGGCGCACACATCTTCAGCAAACCGATGGTGGCGCTCGGCGTGCTGTTCTACCAGATCAAGGATCGACTATAGAAGGGCTTGAGTGGCTAGGTCGCCGGCTGCAGGGAACGCTTCCTGGTCCACGCGAGCATTCGAACCCCCCAGGCGGCGAATCCCATCCAGTAATATGCGTGGTCGATGAACTGGATGTCATCATAGTAGTAAAGCTCGAACCAGTACGTACTCCAGACAACGCCCCACAAAAAGTAGATGCCGCCCTTGTGAAGTATCTTCCACTGCCTCGCGCTTAGCTTGCTACGACCGAACCTGAACGACGTGACCGTCATCGCGATGAGTATCAGGTAGCCGGGCAATTGCTCCGACAAATCAAAGTAGCTGTAGGCTTCCGCAACGTAGTAGCCCCAAAACCCGATTACCATCCACAAAATGAAGAACAGTTGCCACGCCATTCCAGCGGCGAAGCACAAGCCGATAATGCGGCGATTTCGAAGCAGCCAGCGACTAAACGAACCCGGGAAAACGACGACCAGCGACGAGGCAGCAAATGCAACAAATAACCATGGCACGGCCAGACGGACCGAGAACTGGATCATCGCAGAGATACCCGATGGGCTGGTGATGTCGACCGTTGTCATCGCCAGCAAAACGGCAATCGACATTGGAATAACGACAACTGCAAACAGCCCCCAGTTGTTGAGGGCTTTACTTTTCAGCATGGTTGTTACCGTTGGCATTGTTGCGTCCTGCAGTCAGAACTGGACTGTACGGAACCGGCATTTTAGCCGGCGTCCATGCCTGTAGGCGTGGATTCCCGTCCGGGAGCCGGACCAGTATGATCCAAGCATGATCTCCCGACTAGCAGCAATGGACGAATCGAAGTTGCACCAGATTCAACAGGCCGTCAAATGGACGGTCTACGCCCTGCTGATCATCAACTTCGTGTACTACCTCTTCGAGGACTGGAACCGGGCCGTTCATACACTGGATGCCGGCTCATCCTTCCTTGACTGGACCGGCGAGTTCGCGACCAGTATCGACGAGTCTGCCTGGTTTCTGCTGCTATTCATGTTCGAGCTGGAAACCTACGTCATCGAGGATGAAAGCTGGACGGGTTGGGTTGCACATACCGTGCGTGGCATTCGCCTGCTTTGTTACGTGATGATCGCCCACACGATATATGCGTTCGCTATCACGGTCGTCAACCTGCAGCCGACCGTGGCGGTAGAAGATGTCTCGAATCTGTGCGATATGGTCGATGACGATGTTTCGTATGTTTACAACCTCGAGTACACGACAATCAATGAGCAATCGTGCGCCAAGCTATCAGCGGAATCCTGGTTCTATTGGCTGGCAGATGACCCGATCGTCAGCGACATGCCGGGACTCAACCTCGAACGAAGACTGGCGTGGGTCGACCTGGCGGAAGCAGTCATCTGGCTGCTGATCCTGTTTACAATCGAGATCGTCGTGCGAATGCAAAGCCGAGGCTTGAGCGGTGGCGCGCTGCTGTCCACGGCAAATAGGACCAAGACCTTCCTGTACCTGTCGCTGATAGCAATTGGTATCTACTGGGCAAGCCTGTCGCACTGGTTGTACTTGTGGGATGAACTTGTCTGGATCGGCGGCTTCGCCGCCATCGAAATGAACGTCACTGAGTGGCGTAATGAGTTGCGCGAAGTACCAGAGGCAACATGACTGAAGGAGTGGGAAGATGATTAGTGGACATTGCGAATGCGGGCGCGTTCGGTTCGAGGTCGACGGAGGAATCGAGGATTTCAGCCACTGCCATTGCGCGCAATGCCGCCGGCTTCACGGCGCCGCCTATGCGACTTTCGCCGGTGTGGCCCGTGCCAAGTTCCGTTATGTGTCCGGTGAGACCGACATAAAGGTTTACGCCTCATCGGAGTCCAACGACCGAATCTTCTGTGCTGAATGCGGCTCCAACATCCTGGTCGATGCCAAGGACGAACCGCAGGCCCTGTATTTGAGCATGAGCACGGTTGAAGGCGACCCGCCCCGCCCCACCGGATATCATGCTTATGTGGGCTCGAAGGCCCCGTGGCATGAAATCACCGACGATCTCGAGCAATACGATACGGAGCCGCCCGAATAATGGTCAGTTCTGCGAAAATAATCGCTGCAATAGCTTTGGTCCTGACGGGCCTGTACCTGGCCCTGTTCGGGAACGCCTGGGGGCCGCAGGTTTTTGAACTGTTGCCAGATTCAGAGATCGGTTCATGGGTGGAGCTCATTGTGCCGTTCCTGCCGATGGCGTTCATCGGCGCTGGAGCGGCGCTGTATACGCGGAATAACATCGAACAAGAGACCACGTGAAGGCCACAGACCAAAAGCAGGAGCACACCGGTTCCTACTATGCTGCCTCGGTCAATGAGGTCACCGATTACCCGGTACTCGAAGGCAGCAAATCGGCAGATGTCTGCGTGGTTGGGGCGGGTTTTACCGGCGTAGGCACCGCTCTCACTCTTGCCGAGCGTGGCTTTTCCGTGGCACTCGTCGAGGCCAACCGGGTTGGCTGGGGCGCGTCCGGCCGCAACGGTGGACAGATAATCAACGGCATCAGCGGGCTGACCAAGATTCGCAAGAAACACGGTGAAAGCATTACCGACATGCTGTGGGACATGAAATGGCGCGGCAATGACATCATTTATGAGCGAGTCGAGAAGTACGGTATTCAGTGCGACGTTAGGAGCGGGTTTCTGGAAGTCGCCACAAAGCCGCAACACATGGCCCATTTTGAAAGCTATGCCGAAGAGCGCAAGCAGCACGATTTCCCCTATGAATATGAACTATGGGATCGCGAAAAAACTCGCGCGATGCTGGGTACCGATGCATATCATGGCGGCTTCATCTGCTACCGCGATGGCCACCTCCATCCGCTGAATCTCTGCATCGGCGAGGCACGGGCCGCACATGATCTCGGTGCGCAGATATTCGAACAGTCGCCGGTCACTGGCATCGAGCACGGCGACCGGCCGAGGGTAAGAACTGCTACTGGCCACGTCGAAGCCGATGCCGTAGTCCTGGCCGGCAACGCCTACAGCCAGCTCGAGCCAAAGCACCTCTCCAACCTGGTCTTTCCGGCAGGAAGCT
>Ga0070727_10003953_pt1 | contig 12959 bp, 13 predicted proteins | sample tdAd472_FD_66722 | JGI IMG/M metagenome (GOLD analysis project Ga0070727, IMG submission 66722) | Marine sediment microbial communities from the Atlantic coast under amendment with organic carbon and nitrate - tdAd47.2 | ecosystem: Environmental > Aquatic > Marine > Coastal > Sediment | place... | reverse complement strand
TCCTGCTCGTGATGCATCGCGATGATGACGGAGCCGGCCGCGAGGAATAACAGCGCTTTAAAGAATGCATGCGTCATCAGGTGGAAGATGGCCGCCCCGTATGCGGATGCACCAAGCGCCACGGTCATGTACCCGAGCTGGGACAGCGTCGAATACGCGACGACACGCTTGATATCGTTCTGCACGATGCCGAGCAAACCCATAAAGACGGCTGTGATCGCACCGATGACGATAACGACTGAAAGCGCAGTCGTAGATAACGCAAAAAGCGGCGACATGCGCGCCACCATGAAGATGCCGGCGGTGACCATCGTTGCGGCATGAATCAGCGCAGAGATGGGCGTCGGACCCTCCATGGAATCCGGTAGCCAGACGTGCAACGGCGCCTGCGCCGACTTACCCATCGCACCGATGAACAGAAGGATGCAGATTAGGGTCATGGCATTCCAGGGGGTGCCCGGGAACACCTCGATGCTCTGCCCGGCTACCGACTCGGCGCCCTGGAAGACGGTCGCGTAGTCGAGAGAACCGGTGAATGCCACGATGGCGGCGATGCCGAGGATAAAACCGAAATCGCCGACACGATTGACCAGGAACGCCTTCAGGTTCGCGAAAATTGCGGTCTCGCGCTTGAACCAGAAGCCGATCAACAGGTACGACACCAACCCGACCGCCTCCCACCCGAAGAACAACTGCAAAAAATTGTTCGACATGACGAGCATCAACATCGAGAACGTGAACAGCGAGATGTAGCTGAAGAAACGCTGATACCCGGGATCGTCGTGCATGTAGCCGATCGTGTAGATATGCACCATGAATGAGACGAAGGTCACAACCGCCATCATGAGAACGGTCAGCCGATCAACCAGGAAGCCGACTTCCATCCGCAGACCGTCCGTGACGGCCCAGGTATAGACGCTGATGTTCTCGCTCTGGGCACCGCCCCAGTACATCTGGTAGAGCACGTAGAGCGAGAGGACACAGGACAGGCCGACAGCGAAGATCGTGACCCAATGCGCGCCCGCACGACCGATACTCTTGCCGGCCAGGCCCGCAACCATTGCGGCCGCGAGCGGCGCCAGTACGATAATCAGGTAATAGGGATACATGCGCCGCTAACCCTTCATCCTGTTGAGTTCTTCAACGTTGATGGAGCGCCGGTTGCGGAACAGCACAACAAGTATGGCCAGACCGATTGCGGCCTCTGCCGCTGCGACTGTCAGAATAAAGAAGACGAATACCTGCCCGGTGATGTCACCGAGGTATCGAGAGAAGGCGATGAAGTTAAAATTGACGGCCAGCAACATCAACTCGATGCACATCAGCAACAGAATCAGATTGCGTCGGTTGACAATAATGCCCGCGACGCTCAGCACGAACAGCATGGCAGCCAGTGTCAGATAGTGCTGCAGGCCGATCACTTTTTCTTCTCCGCGTCCATCTTGACGATGCGGACGCGATCTTTGGCGCGCACCGCAACCTGACTGGCGATGTCCTGGACCTTGAGTCCCGGCCGCTTGCGCATCGTCAGCGTGATCGCAGCCACGATAGCCAGCAAAAGAATAACCGCTGCAATCTCGAATGCGTACACGTGCTCGGTATAGAGAACAGCACCGAGTGCCTTGGTGTTGTTATAGCCCTCCGGATTTGGCGTAAACGATGTCGACATCTGGATCTCCTGGCTTCGTAGCCAGATGACCTGGACCAGTTCGACAATCATGATCACGGCGATGGCGATTCCCAGCGGCGCGTAGCGCGTCAGCCCGCGCTTAACAGCCTCTATGTTGACCTCGAGCATCATGATGACGAACAGGAACAGCACCATGACAGCGCCGACGTACACGAGCACGAGCACGATAGCCAGGAACTCGGCTTCCGCCATCAACCAGAGGATCGCGCTGTTGAAAAACGTGAGCACGAGAAACATGACCGAGTGCACAGGGTTACGAGCAAACACAACACCAAGTGCGGCACCGATCATGATGGCAGCAAATAAGTAAAAGAGAATGGCGTGAAAGATCATCGTTGCTGTTACCGGTACGGTGCGTCCGCCGCCTTGTCGGCTGAGATCATGGCCTCGTATTTGTCGCCAATGGCGAGTAATTTGTCCTTGGTCATGATGTTCTCGCCCGGCGCTTCCATGTGGTACTCGTGGATACGCGTTTCAACAATGGCATCCACAGGGCACGCTTCCTCGCAAAAACCGCAATAGATGCACTTGAAGAGGTCGATGTCATAGCGCGTCGTGCGCCGGGTTCCGTCATCTCCAACGCCGGACTCGATCGTGATCGCAAGCGCGGGGCATACAGCCTCGCACAATTTGCAGGCGATACACCGCTCCTCGCCGTTCGGGTAACGGCGTAACGCATGCAGGCCGCGGAAGCGATGCGATTGCGGTGTCTTTTCCTCGGGGTAAGACAAAGTCACGCTGCGGCGGAAGAAATTACGCAACGTCACCGACAGGCCCAGCAGTAACTCCCACAGTGCAAATGTCCGGATGATGCTCAGCGCTCTGTTCATGGACTGACTCCCCTATCCCGCCAGTCCGGACCACGGACCAACCCGCATCCATGCCATTACGCCCTCGACCGCAATCCAGACGATCGTCACGGGAATGAAAACCTTCCACCCGAGGCGCATGATTTGGTCGTAGCGATAGCGCGGGAATGTCGCGCGCAGCCAAAAGAACGTGTACATGAAAAAACTGATCTTTGCGAACATCCAGATGAAGTTGCCTTCGCGCAGCCAGGAATCACCGAGGAATGCCCAGCCCTCGAACGGCGACGCCCACCCACCAAAAAAGAAGATCGTCGTCAACGCCGAGATCAGTACCATGTTGGCGTACTCGGCGAGGAAGAACAGCGCGAACGCGACGCCGGAGTACTCAACATGGAAACCTGCAACGATCTCGGACTCACCCTCCGCAACGTCGAAAGGTGCCCGGTTAGTCTCGGCGACACCCGAAATCCAGTAAACGAGGAACAGCGGGAACAGCGGCACCAGGAACCAGTTCAGGAAGCCGCCCGACTGTGCCTCGACAATGTCGCCGAGATTCAGGCTGCCACCGGCCATCAGGACACCGACCAACGCGAAGCCCATCGCGATCTCGTAGGCGACGATCTGGGCTGCCGAGCGCATCGCGCCCAGGAAAGCGTATTTCGAGTTCGTCGCCCATCCTGCAAGAATGACGCCGTAGACGCCCACAGACGTCAGGGCGAGCACATAAAGGAGGCCCGCGTTGATGTTTGCGATGACGAAGGTATCGCTCAGCGGGATTACGGCCCAGGTTGCCAGTGCCGGGATTAGCGACAGCAACGGGGCAACGATAAAAAGGAATCGGCTCGACTCGGCCGGAACGATAACTTCCTTGAATAACAGCTTGAACACGTCGGCAAATGGCTGCAACAGTCCCAACGGTCCAACCCGGTTGGGTCCGACCCTGCCCTGCATGCTGCCGATGACCTTGCGCTCGAAGTAAGTGGAGTATGCGACCGTCAGGATGACACCGACCAGCACGACCAGGATCTTCGTCGTGTCGACGATGAGGTCCTGCCACAGCGGCGGAAACCAGTTCCACATATCGAGCGCGAAATGAGGGACGAAAGCCTTCACGGCGAATCACCCTTACCGCGCGCCCTGCGTGCCTCGGCCGTCAATTGCAGCGCGGTTGCGCGTCTGACGATCGGATCGACCGAATAAATTGGTGTATCGATATCACTGGACGGTGCGTCTTCGCCATTCGGCTTCGCGATGCGTGCGCTAGTGCCGTAACTGTTGTCCGGCTGAACGTCGCCCAATTGAGCGAGCAACTCGTCCCGAATGTCTTCGCTCGTCATGTAGTCGAAGTCCGGAGCATCCAGCAGATTTCCGATCACGCGCAAAACCTTCCACGTCGGTCGCGACTCTCCAACAGGCGACGCAATGCCCGGGAAACTCTGCCACGTTCCGGCCACGTTAACGTAGGTACCCGACGTTTCAGCGTAGGTGCCGACCGGCAGGAGAATATCTGCAGCCTCGAGCAGCGCGTCCGATATAAAAGGAGTCAGCGCTACGGTGAACGCCTGCTCAGCTACCTTCCGGACGGCATCTTCTGTCGCCCGAATATCTGCGTCCGGCTCGACGTTGACCATCATCAGCACGTCAAGCTTCCCGTCGAGCATGCTACCGGCGTCAAGCCCGGCTTTTGTGCGAGCTACACCACCTTGTCCTCTGTGCGGCAGCACCCCGGCCAGGCACGTGCCGGCCGAGTTTGCGCCTTCGGAGATACTACCCAGCGTCGTGCCCGTCGATGCGGCTATGGCCGCGGCCAATGCCCGAACGGCTGAATACGCCCGGTGGCTGGCCGCGATGTTGCCGAGCAACAAGAGCGAGTCTCCTGCATTCTTCAGAGATGCCGCAATCTTGTTGTGCTCGTCACCAACTGCGACGCCACTGCAGATATCCACAACGGACTCCGGCAGGGAATTGCCGGCCGCAGCAAGCGTGACGCCCGCAAGCATCTCGACCAGACCGGCGCCATGCAGGCTGGCTGCGACGTCGAAGAAGTACGGGTGTTCCTTGCCGTTAATGAAACTGACTTTGGCGCCCGTGAGCGCCGCCTTGCGCACGCGGTGCGCGAGTATCGGCGCTTCGTGCCGAATATTGCCGCCTATGACGACAATCGCTTCCTGTTTCTCGATGTCCGCAATCTCGCATCCCAGCCACGGGAATGCGGGATCGTTCTCCTGATCCGAAAAGTCTCGCCGGCCAATACGGTGGTCGAGGTTGTTCGTGCCCAGGTGGTCTGCGATTCGCGCCAGCAAGTGCGCCTCTTCCACCGTGGAACCGGGTGATGCCAGGAAACCGACATTGTCGGCCGGCGATCGTTGCAGAGCCCCGACAAGCGTGTTCAACGCATCTTCCCAGCCGATCGTTCGCCACTGGCCCGCTTCCTTGACCTGCGGCTGCAGAAGACGATCGTCGCTGTAGATCGCTTCATAACCGTAGCGATCGCGATCGGCAATCCACGTTTCGTTGATAGCTTCGTTCTCACGGGGCACGATGCGCTTGACGGTGCCTCTGAGTACGTGCGCGTACAGGTTGGAGCCGACACAATCGTGCGCCGACACCGTCGCCTGCTGCGTCATCTCCCAGGCGCGCGCACTGTAACGGTAGGGCTTGTTGTTCAGGGCGCCGACCGGGCAGAGATCGATGATGTTGGCCGACATTTCGTGATCGATGCTTTGCTCGATGAAAGTGCCGATCTGCATGCGCTCGCCACGTTCGGTCGTGCCAAGCTGCGGCATGCCGGTGATTTCTTCGCCAAAGCGCACACAACGCGTGCAATGAATACAGCGCGTCATGTCGGTAGATACCAGCGGACCGATATTCTTGTCTTTAACGACACGCTTGCCATCGTTGTAACGCGATACGTCACGCCCGTAGCCGACAGCAAGGTCCTGCAACTCACACTCGCCGCCCTGGTCGCAGATCGGGCAATCGAGCGGATGATTGATCAACAGGAATTCCATCGTCGCCTTCTGTGCCGCAATCGCGTATGGCGACTTCGTGAACACTTTCATGCCGTCCATGACCGGTGTCGCACAGGCGGGCAATGGCTTCGGCGCTTTCTCCACCTCGACCAGGCACATACGGCAGTTCGCCGCAATGCTGAGTTTTTCGTGATAGCAGAACCGCGGCACGTACGCGCCGATGGCGTCCGTCACCTCGATGAGCATCTGGCCTTTGCTGGCCTCGACCCGCTCGCCGTTCACTTCGATGGTTACGGTATCATCGCTCATGATCTTCAGGCGGCCGCGTCGGGAGCGGCATCGACGATGCTGCGACCCTTGCAACGAATCATGTACTCGAATTCGTGGTGAAAGTGCTTCAGGAAACTCTGCACGGGCCACGCCGCGGCATCGCCCAGCGCGCAGATCGTATGTCCTTCTATCTTGTTCGCGACGTCCAGCAACTTGTCCAGGTCGTCTTCGCGGCCATCGCCCTCGACGATCCGGTTCAACATCCGGTATAGCCAGCCGGTACCTTCGCGGCATGGTGTGCACTGGCCGCAAGACTCCGCCATGTAGAAACGGGAGATGCGCCGCAATACCTTCACCATGCAGGTGGTCTCGTCCATGACCATCACAGCGCCCGTGCCGAACGAGGAACCCGCCTCCGCCAGGGACGTATAGTCCATCGTGCAGTTCATGATCTTGTCGGCAGGCATTACGGGCACTGACGAGCCACCGGGAATGACGGCCTTGAGCTTGTGGCCACCGAGCACGCCACCGCAAAGTTCGAGCAGGTCCTTGAACGGAATGCCCATCGGCAACTCGTAGTTACCCGGCTTCTCCACATGTCCTGAGACTGAAAATAGCGCAGTTCCGCCGGACCCCTCTGGTCCGAGACCGGCAAACCAGACAGCACCGTTACGGATGATCGCCGGTACGCTGGCGAGGCTCTGCGTGTTGTTGATCGTGGTTGGCTGTCCATACAGGCCAAAGTTGGCCGGGAACGGCGGTTTGAAGCGTGGTTTTCCCTGCTTGCCTTCCAGCGACTCCAACAGGGCCGTTTCCTCGCCACAGATGTAGGCGCCGGCGCCGACAAACGTGTACAGATCGAAGTCGATGCCGGAACCACCGATGTTCTTGCCGAGAAGCCCCGCGTCATAGGCGTCTCTGACCGCCGCCTCGAAACGCGGCACGGGTTCGTTCATGAATTCGCCGCGGATGTAGTTGTAGCCTACGGTGGCGCCCATCGCGTACCCGGCGATTGCCATGCCCTCGACGAGCGCATGCGGGTTGTAACGCAGAACCTCCCGGTCGTGGCAGGTGCCCGGCTCACTCTCATCCGAGTTGCAGACCAGGTACTTCTGCCCCTTGTAACCTTTCGGCATGAAGCTCCACTTCAGGCCCGTAGGGAATCCGGCACCACCTCGACCGCGCAGACCCGACGCCTTGACGGTATCGATGATTTCTTCCGGTGGCAGGTCACCACTCAGGACCTCGCGCCACGCCTTGTAACCATCGTGCTTCTCATAGGTCGCCAGTGACCACGACTCGTCCGAACCGAAGGTATTGAAGCAAACAAGATTCTGCTCGTAGGCCATCAGTCGAGTTCTTCCAGAATGTCGTCAACCCGTTCTTTGGTCATGTTCTCGTAGTATTTGTGATCCACCATCATCATTGGTGCGCCACAACACGCGGCGAGACATTCTTCCTCGCGTTTCAGGTAGATGCGGCCATCCGCCGTGGTCTCGCCCAGCTTCACTCCCAACATAAATTCGACGTGCTCGATGATGTCGTCCGCACCGCGCAGCATGCACGACACGTTGGTGCAGATCGCGACGTTGTGGCGACCGACGGGTTTGGTCTGAAACATCGAGTAAAACGTCGCAACCTCGTACACATGGATATTCGGCAAGTCGAGATATTCCGCGACAGCGTCCATCAACTCCGGCGTCAGGTAGCCTTCGTTCTCATGCTGCACGGCATGCAGGGCGCCAATCACCGCCGAGCGCTGGCGATCTTCCGGAAAGCGGGATTTCCAGTGCTCGATTTCTTCGCGCACGTGGTCGGACAGCATCGGTGTATCGCTCATCGATCCACCTCCCCGAACACGATGTCCTGGGTGCCGATGACGGCGACGACGTCTGCCAGCATGTGCCCTTCGACCATCTCCGGCATTGCAGACAGGTGAGCGAAGCCGGGCGCACGGATCTTCAGGCGGTAGGGTTTGTTCGCCCCATCCGATATCAGGTACACACCGAATTCGCCCTTCGGGTGTTCGACGGCGGCATAGGCCTCTCCTTCCGGGACGCAGTAACCCTCTGTAAACAACTTGAAGTGATGAATCAGGGATTCCATGTCGTCTTTCATTTCGACACGGTTCGGCGCTACGACTTTGTGGTCGTCGATCATGACCGGGCCGGGATTCTGCCGTAGCCAGTCGACGCATTGCTGGATGATCCTGTTGGATTGTCGTAATTCCTCGACACGAACCAGGTAGCGGTCATAGCAATCGCCGTTGACCCCGACCGGTATATCGAAATCTACTTTGTCGTAGACCTCGTAGGGCTGCTTCTTGCGCAGGTCCCACTCGACGCCGGAACCTCTGAGCATCGGGCCGCTGAACCCCAGTTGCATTGCCCGCTCCGGCGATACCACGGCGATGTTCACCGTGCGCTGTTTCCAGATCCGGTTGTCAGTAAGGAGGGTCTCGTATTCGTCGACGCAGCCCGGGAATTTATCAGTGAACGCCTCGACGAAATCCAGGAACGTGCCCTCACGGGCTGCGTTGAGCCTGGCGACGTCCTTCTTGCTGCGAAACTTCGATTCCTGGTGCTTGGGCATTGCCTCCGGCAAGTCCCGGTAGACACCACCCGGCCGGTAATACGTCGCATGCATGCGCGTGCCGGATACGGCCTCGTACAGATCCATCAGGTCTTCGCGCTCGCGAAAGCAATACAGGAACATCGTCATGGCGCCGATATCCAGGCCATGCGCGCCCAGCCACATCAGGTGATTCAGAATGCGGGTAATTTCATCGAACATGACGCGGATATACTGCGCACGAACTGGCGCCTCGACGCCGAGCAGTTTCTCGATCGCCAGCACGTAGCCGTGCTCGTTGCACATCATGGACACGTAGTCGAGTCGGTCCATGTAACCGATGCTCTGACTGAATGGCTTGGACTCTGCGAGTTTCTCGGTCGCCCTGTGCAGCAGCCCGACGTGCGGGTCCGCTTTATGGATGACCTCGCCCTCGAGTTCGAGCACCAGTCGCAACACCCCGTGCGCCGCCGGGTGCTGCGGACCGAAATTCATCGTGTAGCTTTGAATCTCAGCCATCGGCTGAATCCTTCAGGTCCGCAGAGTAACGATTGTCGTCTCGAATCACTCGTGGCACGAGCGTGCGCGACTCGATGCTGACCGGCTGGTATGCGACACGGCCCTTATCAGCGTCGTAGGTTACTTCAACGTTGCCGATCAGCGGAAAGTCTTTGCGGAACGGGTGTCCGATGAAACCGTAGTCCGTCAGAATCCGCCGCAGGTCCGGGTGACCGTCAAAAAGGATGCCGAACAAGTCGAACGCTTCCCGCTCGAACCAGTCCGCGGAATTCCAGATGCCGACCACGGACTTCAACATCGGCGGATTTCCCGTACCCGTGTAGACGCGCAAGCGCATCCTTTCGTTGTTCTGCAACGACAGTAAGTGATACACCACCGCAAAACGCCGTGCATTGAATTCGTCGGCATCGTCGAGAATGACGGGTTCGCGCTCGACGCCACGACTGAAACCGGTTTCGGTTGCGCTTTGCGTACGCCACTCGTCACTGCCGTAATTCAGATAATCGACGCCGCAAACGTCCATGAGCATTTCGAAACCAAAATCGCCACGCAGAGCGGTCGCAATCTCGATCAGGTCGTCTTTGCCCAGCTCGCAGGTAAGCTCGCCACAGATGGACTCCACGCGCACAATCTTGTCGCCGAAGCGCTCGTCAATCCGAGCGGCCAATGTCTCGAAACGATCACTCATTGTTATTCGTTATTGTCTGGCTATCGTGCTCGTCCGACGAATCTTGCTCTGCAGTTGAATGAGCCCGTAAATCAAGGCCTCGGCTGTTGGTGGACAGCCGGGCACGTACACATCAACGGGTACGATGCGGTCGCAACCACGTACGACCGCGTAGGAGTAGTGGTAGTAGCCGCCGCCATTCGCGCATGACCCCATCGATACGACCCAACGCGGTTCCGGCATCTGGTCATATACCTTGCGCAGGGCCGGCGCCATCTTGTTCGTCAGTGTGCCGGCAACGATCATGCAGTCCGATTGCCTGGGACTCGGTCGAAAAATGATGCCGAAGCGGTCGAGGTCATAACGGCTCGCGCCAGCCTGCATCATTTCGACGGCACAGCAGGCGAGTCCGAAGGTCATGGGCCACAGCGACCCGGTCCGGGCCCAGTTCATGACGGCGTCTACATTCGTCACAACAAAGCCCTTCTTTTGCAGGCTGTCACCCGCTGCAGCAGGCTCGCTACCGGCCACTGCGGACGAAGATTCCTGTGCTAATCCCACTCGAGCGCCCCTTTCTTCCATTCATAGATGAAGCCCACGACGAGGATTGCGAGGAAAATGCCCATTGCCGCGATGCCGAATCTGCCGACGGTATCGAGCGACACCGCCCAGGGAAACAGGAAAGCGATTTCGAGATCAAAAATGATGAAAAGTATGGCGACGAGGTAGTAGCGAACGTCGAATTTCATACGCGAATCGTCGAACGCTTCGAAGCCGCACTCGTAAGGCGACAATTTCTCCTCGTCTTTGCGTCCCCGACCAATGAGGAATCCGAGCACGAGCAACGCGATCCCGAGAGCGGCAGCTACGCCCAGGAAGATCAGAACAGGAACATATTCTTGTAGCATTGTTGACCGCAATTTCGACGGGATTTGGCGTAACGCAAGAGCGCGCCATTGTATCAGCGTGACACGAGCTGAACACACCCGGATCCCCGGAAGCGTCCACTAATGTTGAGTTTGGTGCTCTGGGCGAGACTCGAACTCGCACGGCTTGCGCCACTGCCCCCTCAAGACAGCGTGTCTACCAATTCCACCACCAGAGCTGAATCCATTCGAGCAGCGCTACTCCGACTGGTCGTCGTCCTCGGCGGGTGCCTCTTCGTCGAGTGACGGCAGCCCTCCCACCTCATCGCCGGCTTCATCGGCAGCCGGCTCGTCGAGTCCCAGGTCGGGCAGCGGCAATTGTTCTTCCTCGACCGGGACGGCCTCGGCTTCCTGCTCCACGACCGGGGCCACGTCAAGCAGGCTGGTCGGTCCCGTTGTGCGCTGGCTGCTCAGATATGCGAGCGTCAGGCTGCTTAGGAAGAATGCCGTTGCGAGCACGCCGGTCGCCCGTGAAAAAAAGCTCGACGAGCCGCGAGCACCGAATACGGTTCCCGACGCGCCTGCTCCAAAACCTGCTCCCGCATCCGCCCCCTTGCCGCGCTGTAAGAGTACGAGCACGATAATCAGTATCGCGATGAGCGTGTGCCCTATGAGCACGCCTTGTTGCAAAGTAGTCATCAGTTCCTCAACCTTGCGTTGCTGCGCCCGCAGCAATCGCCAAAAAATCTGCAGCCTTCAGAGATGCGCCGCCAATCAGCCCGCCGTCAATGTCCGGCATGCTGAACAAACCAGCGGCATTGTCCCCTTTCACGCTGCCGCCGTACAGTATCTGCGTGCCCTCCGCCACGGCCGCATCGTGCCCAGCCAGGAGGCCGCGGATATGCCGGTGCACGTCTTGAGCCTGCTCCGGCGTCGCAGTCATGCCGGTCCCAATCGCCCACACCGGTTCGTAGGCGACAACAGCCGCCCCGAACGCCGCGATTCCGTTCAGGTCGAGCACAGCGCCGAGTTGCTCATTGATGACACTCTCGGTACTGCCCGACTCGCGCTCCTCGAGCGTTTCGCCCACACACAGGATCGGCGTCAAGCCGGCTGCCAGCACTGCCCGGAATTTCGCTGCAACCTGTGCGCTCGTTTCCCCGTAAAGGCTGCGCCGCTCGGAGTGCCCTACGATCGCGTACCGGCAACCAACATCACGGAGCATCGCCGGTGCGACTTCGCCCGTGAAGGCGCCACTCTCGTGTTCCGCCACATTTTGTGCACCCAGACTGACTCGTGAGCCCTGAATTTGGGTCGCCACCAAGGCCAGGTACGGGTACGGCGGACAGATCAGCAAATGCACATTCGACGCCTGCGGCGCCCCCGCAAGAATGCCGGCAACGAGCTCGCTGTTGGTCGCTCTGTCACCATGCATTTTCCAGTTTCCGGCTACCAGGAAATCACGCATTTGAGTTCATCCGGGGGCTTAAAAGGCGCGCAAGGATACCGAGGCTAACCCCGCAAATCAACGCATAAGGGGCCCTGCCGGCAGTTTGATGTGTAGCGCGGACGTCAGCCAGCGGCGGCGGCCACAACAGCGGCCAGTCTTTCGGCTACGGCGATGACCACCCGCTCGTCCTGGCCTTCCACCATGACGCGGATCACGGGCTCGGTACCCGAGGCACGCAGGACGACCCTCCCGGTGTCGGCGAGTTCCCCCTCCGCCGCCGTGACCGCCGCGCGAATCTGTGGCGACGCGTCAAGATCCAGGCGTGTGTCGGTCCGCACGTTGACCATGGTCTGCGGGTATTTCGGCATCCCGGCGATCAGCTCCGAGAGGGGTTTTCCGGTTTGCTTCATAACTGCAAGCACCTGGAGCGCGCAGATCAGGCCGTCGCCTGTCGTGGTCTGGTCCAGCATGATCATGTGCCCGGACGTCTCGCCGCCAATTACGCCGCCGGTTTGTTTGAGGGTCTCGAGTACGTAGCGATCACCAACGCTGGCGCGCCGGAAGTCGATATTGCGCTCCTTGAGCGCCCGCTCCAGACCGAGATTGCTCATGACGGTCCCGACAACGGGGCCACGCAGTCGCCCGTCCTGCTGCCACGCTGTGGCGAGGATATACAGTATCTGGTCGCCGTCGACCAGATGGCCTGCCTCATCCACGAGGACGACCCGATCGCCGTCGCCGTCGAGCGCAACGCCGACGTCAGCGCCGACGGCCGGCACCGTGCTTTGCAGCAAGTTCGGGTTCGTCGATCCACAACCGTCGTTGATATTGCGTCCATTGGGCGAACAGCCGATTGGGATGACCTCGGCGTCGAGATTCGCGAGGAGCCTCGGGCCGACCTTGTAGCCCGCGCCATTGGCACCGTCGAAGACGATTTTCAGACCAGCGAGGTCCATTTCTCCAGGCAACGTCGAGGCACAAAAGCTCTCGTAGCTGGCCGGCGCCAAGTCGATCCGCGTCGCCTTTCCGATCGACTTCGAATCGAGCGTGATCGCCGCTTTCTCAAGGTGAGATTCGACCGTCCCTTCCACATCGTCCGACAGCTTGGACCCGGACCCGTCGAAGAACTTGATGCCGTTGTCGTA
>Ga0070727_10003952_pt1 | contig 12960 bp, 8 predicted proteins | sample tdAd472_FD_66722 | JGI IMG/M metagenome (GOLD analysis project Ga0070727, IMG submission 66722) | Marine sediment microbial communities from the Atlantic coast under amendment with organic carbon and nitrate - tdAd47.2 | ecosystem: Environmental > Aquatic > Marine > Coastal > Sediment | place... | reverse complement strand
TGCCTGGCCGTGCGAGTCATGCGGTGAGCTTCAGAAAGAGACGGCAGCAAATGTGTGCAGCGACTGCTGAGGCTGCGACTGACGACTGTCCGAGGGTCCAACGAGTAGAGCGACTTCATGTTCAGACTGTTGACGGTTTCCTCTCTCCTGTGGTTTTCCGGATTCATTTCCGCAGTAGAGTGCAGCGCCGCGCCACTGGTTGCCGGCTTCGAGCGTTTCTCGCGTCACACTCAGGGAACTGACGGTGGCGACGTTCTGCTGACCGAACTGAGCTGCACGGCGTGCCACGAGGCAGGCTCGGCAACGCTGGCACCGAAACTCGGGCCAGATCTCAGCGGGGCAGGGCGGAGGCTCGATGCCGACTGGGTGCGACGGTTTCTACTCGATCCACAGGCCGTCAAACCGGGAACGACGATGCCGGGACTGCTCGGTCGAGTACCCGAGGCCCAACGCTCGGCAGCTGCCGAAGCGCTGGTCGCGTTTCTGCGGACACAGCAGCGTGACTTTCCCGAGCTGAAATCAACGGCGAGTGCTCCCGTGGCTGTCGAGTTCTGGAACAAGGGCGACGGCGATCGCGGGCGCGCTCTGTTTCACTCCGTGGGCTGCGTCACCTGCCACGAACCGGATCCGAACTTCGAGACCGGAGCCGCGCCGCCATCGTCGCTCGAAACGCTGCTGCAGGAACTCGATGAAGATGAGCTGCGGCAGCTTGGCCTGACCGATGCCGCGCGGTCGGTGCCGTCCGTGCCGCTGCCGAGTCTCGCAGAGAAGTATTCTCGGGAGGCACTTTCGCATTTTCTGTTGAACCCGGCTCTGGTCCGATCCGCCGGTCGCATGCCCCGCCTGAAACTCACACCGGCTGAGGCCGCCGACATCACCGCCTGGCTGATGCGCGAGCAGCCGCGTGATTCGAACTCAGTCGACGCTGCCCCCTCCCCCACCGGTTCTCGCCAGACCGCAGATCCGATGACAAAGCTCGTCGCGGACGGCAAGCGACTATTCGTCGAACTGAATTGTTCAAACTGTCATCAGGTCGAAGGCGTGACTGAGAAACGACCCGCAAAGCCACTCGCGGACTTGAATACAGAAGCCGCAGCCAGTTGCGTGCGGCAGCCCGGCATGGCTCACCCGCAGTACTCACTTGATGACGTTCAGCAGGCTGCGTTGCGAGCGGTCATTGATCAGAGCAGGGCAGGGCGGTCAGTGACCGGGCGGGAGAGCGATGACCTCACCTTGAAGCTGAGGCAGCTCAACTGTTTCGCCTGTCACGAACGCGATGGACGCGGCGGCGTTGGCCCGAAACGGCGTCCCTACTTCGAGATCGACGGACACGTTGACCTCGGCGACGAAGGCCGTATTCCGCCTCCGCTGACGGGAGTCGGTCGCAAGCTCAAGGCGAGCTGGCTGAAAAAAGTGCTCGCCGGCTCCGGCGATGTCCGCCCGCACATGCTCGCGCGGATGCCGGTCTTTCCTGCCGCCGTCGTCAGTTCGCTGCCGGCGCAGTTTGGGACGGCGGACAAGCTTGAGCCCCGGCCCGCCAAGGCTGTGTTTGGCGAGACAGAATCGCTGGCGAAGGCCGGTCGCGAACTGCTCGACACCGGCTGCGTGCAATGTCATCCGATTCGTGGCGAACGCCTGCCCGGAGTGGTCGGGATCGATCTCGAAGGCATCGCGTCGCGCATCGAGCCGCAGTGGTTTCACGACTTTCTGCGGAATCCTGCGGCACTGAAGAAGCGGACGCGAATGCCGACCTTCTTCCCTAACGGGAAGAGCGCGAATCAAACACTGCTCGACGGCGACGTCGACCGGCAGATTGCCGCCATGTGGAGTTACATCAGCGACGCCGTGAATCAGCCGCTGCCGGAGAAAATCGAAAAGGGCAGGATTCACAACTTCGAGCTGGTCCCGACGGACCGGCCGATCGTGCTGCGAACGTTTCTCCGCGACGCCGGCCCGCATGGGATCGCGGTCGGCTTTCCGCAGAAGCTGCATCTGGCATTCGATGCCGAGCAGGTCCGGTTGACCGAATTCTGGAAGGGCCGGTTTCTGGATGCTCACGGAACGTGGTTCGACCGCTTCACACCACTGGCCGCCCCGCTGGGAGCAAACGTCGTCAGCCTTCCAGCCGGAATTCCGTTTGCGATGCCGGGCTCAGAAGTCGCATGGCCTGATCAAGCGGGCGACGAGGCAGGCTATCAGTTCCGCGGGTACCGACTCGACAAATCCGGCACGCCCGAGTTTCTGTATCGAGTCGGCGGGCTTTCGATCGCGGACCGCATCGCCCCGACAGGTGATTCGATGTTCGAGCGTCGGATCACGCTGCGGGCTGATGGTGAGAACGCGAGATCAGAGCCGCTCTGGTTTCGCGTACTGACAGGCCGGACGCTGGAGCGTCAATCTGAAACGTCAATCCGCAACGACGCCGGACTCGCAGTGACGTTGCCAGCGGCTCTCGCCCGGCAAAGCGTGCTGACAGCTGGCAACAGCGACGAGCCGTCAAAGGACGTGCGAGAGTGGCGCGTGCCCATCGAACTAACCGGCGATGCCCCGTCGCAGGAAACCGTGATTCAAGTGAGGTATGCCTGGTGAAACCTCGACCAAGACTTCTACAGAGTGTCCTGCTGGCCGTAACGGTTGTCGTCGCGGCTGCCACACCCGCGATGGCGTCAGAACCCGTCGCCACCGAATCGGACTTTTATCGCATCGTCACGATCGCGACCTCGAAAGCGCCGACCGGCTCGCGCGCGAAGATCTGGAAACCGCCGCCACAGGAACTCGCGCTGGAGGTCAGCGGTCTGGCCGTGCTCGACGATCAACGCGTCGCTGTCGCCATTCGAAAGGGCGAAGTCTGGTTCCTCGACGGCGTGTACGACGATCCTCCGAGCGACGTGGCGTACCACCGCTTCGCGTCCGCCCTGCACGAACCGCTGGGGCTGCTGAAGAAGGGCGATTCGTTCTACACGGTGCAGCGGTCTGAGCTGACGCAGCTTCGCGATACGGATGCCGACGATGTCGCGAACGAGTACCTGACCGTCGCCAAGGGATGGGGCACGACGGGGAATTATCACGAGTACGCTTACGGACCGAAGCTCGACCGAGACGGCAACCTCTGGCTGACGCTCAACATCGGCATGGGCATCAAGGGGGCTCAGCGTTCGCGACTGATCAAGGATCCGATCCTCGGTTTCTCGCAGGCTCGCTGGCGAGGCTGGGGCATGAAGGTCACGCCGACGGGACAACTCATTCCCGTCTGTGCCGGAATGCGCTCGCCCTGCGGACTCGGAGCCAACCGCGCAGGCGACATGTTCTACACCGACCAGCAGGGCAACTGGGTCGCGACCAACTCGCTGCACCACATGCGCGACGGAGCCTTCTTTCATCACCCGGAAGCTCTGGCGTCGATGAGCGAACCCGGCTCGCCAATCAGCGGCATCTCAGAGGTTCCCAACGGCCTGCCCTTTCCTGAAGCGTTGAAGAAGCTGCCACAGCTCAAGCCGCCCGCCGTCTGGTTGCCGTACAAGAAGGTCGGCCAGTCGGCGACCGACATCATGCTCGACAACAGCGGCGGAAAGTTCGGTCCGTTCGACGGCCAGCTCTTCATCGGCGAGTTCACACTCTCGTCCATCAACCGAGTGTTTCTTGAGAAGGTCGGCGGCGAGTATCAGGGGGCGTGTTTCCCGTTCCGTGAAGGCTTCGCGTCGGCGGTCATCCGGATGGAGCAGGGGACCGATGGCAGCGTCTTCGTCGGCCTGAGCAATCGCGGCTGGAGCAGCCTGGGCACGGCATCTTATGGACTGCAACGTCTCGTCTGGACCGGCACAACTCCGTTTGAGATTCGGGAAATGCGCGCCCGCCGCGACGGTTTCGAGCTGCGGTTCACAAAACCCGTCGACGCGAAAACCGCCAGCAATCCCGCTGCGTACGAAATGAGCAGCCACACCTACACGTACCATTCGACGTACGGCAGCGACGAGATTCTCAAGCGGCAGCCGACGATCTCAGCCGCCACAGTGTCCGCAGACGGGCTCCGCGTGCATCTGCAGATTGAGGGCCTGCGGGAACTCTTCGTCCACGAACTGACGGCTGCCGGAGTTCGCAGCCAGAACGGAGAACCGCTCCTGCACCCAGCGGCGTACTACACGCTGAATCGAATTCCAGACTGATCAGCAGGCGGTCACGCTTCGACTGGCGCTTCCAACATTGGCAACTCAAGACCGTTTCCGCGTGGACGAGCGGGCGATTCTGCAGAATTCGTTCTTTGTGTGACATCGACCTCTGTGTGACATCGACGATCTTCGCGACGGCTCGGAACGTCCCATCAGCGAAAACGCGTGGCGCGACGTTTGCTTCCTGCAGAAAGATGTCACAACGAAATCAGGCGTCTGTCAGCCGGCCACAGCGATCTATGGCGGGTTCGGATGAGGAACCGGGTGTTGGTTCTGCGGTCCTGCCAGGTGCCTGCCTGCCTCGAAAGTCAACGAAAATGCCGATGGATCAGGCACAGGGTGCCGGCGCGGGCTCGGGCTTCGCCGGTCGACTGACCTTCGCCGACTACCACGGCGAAACTTTTTACGACGAGTTCTTCGACCAGTCCGGGCAGCCGCGCGACGGCGTACGAACACTGGTCGATCGCATCAACACGCTCCCGGATGGCGACCTGCTCCACCGTCAGCAGGCGATCGAACTGTCGCTGATGAGAATGGGGATCACCTTCGCGGTCTACGGCGACCAGCAGGGCAGCGAGAAGATCTTCCCGTTCGACATCGTGCCGCGCATCGTCTCGGCCTTCGAGTGGGCTCATGTTGAAGCCGGCTTGAAGCAGCGGATCAAGGCGCTCAACCTGTTCATCAACGATGTCTATCACGATCAGCAGATCATCAATGACGGCGTGGTGCCCAGAAGCCTGCTGGAGGACGCCACGTCGTACCGGCCCGAATGCCACGGGCTGACGCCTCCCCGCGGAGTCTGGTGTCACATCACAGGCACCGACCTGATCCGGCACAGTGACGGCGCCATCTACGTCCTCGAAGACAATCTGCGTTGCCCGTCGGGCGTCTCATACGTCCTGCAGAACCGCCAGGTGATGAAACGCAGCTTCCCGCACATCTTTGCGGAGATGCAGGTCCGACCGGTCGTCGATTACCCCATCCGCCTGTACGAAACGCTGCGATCTCTGGCACCGGATACGGCCAGTCCGAATGTCGTCGTCCTGACGCCGGGCATCTACAACTCGGCCTACTACGAACATTCGTTCCTAGCCCAGCAGATGGGCGTCGAACTGGTCGAGGGCCGGGACCTCGTCGTCAAAGACGGCTTTGTTTACATGCGGACGACGCGCGGCCACGAGCGTGTCCATGTGATCTATCGCCGTATCGACGACGACTTCATCGACCCGCTGTGCTTCCGGAAAGACTCCGTGCTTGGCGTGCCGGGACTGATGGACGCCTACCGGAACGGCCGCGTGGCTCTGGCGAACGCTCCCGGCACTGGAGTCGCCGACGACAAGGTCATCTATGCCTTCGTCCCCGAAATGATCCGCTATTACCTCGACGAAGAACCCATCCTGCCAAACGTGCCGACGTACATCTGCGACCGCGAGGAAGATCAGAAGTACGTGCTCGACCACCTCAGCGAGCTGGTGGTCAAGCCATCGAACGAATCCGGCGGGTATGGCATGCTGGTCGGGCCGCATTCAACGGTCGAGCAGCAGGCGGAGTTCGCCCAGCGTATTCGCAAACACCCGCGCAATTACATCGCCCAGCCGACGCTGGCCCTGTCCCGCGTGCCGACCATTTGTGACGGACAGTTCGAGGGCCGGCACGTCGATCTGCGACCTTACATTCTCTACGGGAACGATCTCTGGGTACTGCCCGGCGGTCTGACGCGCGTCGCACTCCGCAAGGGATCGCTGGTTGTCAACTCGTCCCAGGGTGGCGGCAGCAAGGACACCTGGGTCATTGCCGCGGACCAGTCGCAGCTTCAAACACAGGCGGTCGACGAACTCGACCACACGCCGTCGGGAAAACTGCGCTGACAAGGACCGAATACTCAAGCACGTCAAAGACTGATCACTGTGGCCTGTCCCACGAGGTGAATTGAAATGCTCAGCCGAGTCGCCGATGCGGTTCTGTGGATGGCTCGTTACGTCGAACGGGCGGAGAATCTGGCGCGTTTTATCGACGTCACATTGAACCTGCAGATCGACCTGCCTCGCCCCGGTGCTGAGCAGTGGGCGCCGCTCATCAGCGCGACTCGAGGCGAAGCCGCCTTCAAGAAACGCTACGGCGGCGCCGTTTCAGAGCGTAACGTCATCGAGTTTCTGACGTTCGACCGGGAGAACCCGAATTCGATTATCTCGGTGCTGCATGCTGCCCGCGAGAACGCCCGCTCGATCCGTGAGACGATCTCGTCAGAGGCGTGGGAGCAGCTGAACGCCTTCTACCACTTCGTCAGAAACGCCAATCCGGACGACGTTCACCGCTCGCCCGGCGACTTTTACCAGGCAATCAAGAATCACAGCCACCTGTTCAACGGGGTGAGCGATGGCACGATGTCACACGGTGAGGGCTGGCATTTTCTGAACGTTGGCCGGCGGCTGGAGCGGGCGGACAAGACCTCACGAATTCTTGACGTCAAGTACTTTACGCTGCTGCCGAATGTGAGCGACGTGGGCAGCCCGGTCGACGATCTCCAGTGGTCAGCGGTGCTGCGGTCGGTCAGCGGGTTCGAGATGTTCCGCAAGAGATACCACCTCATCACCGTGGAACGCGTCGTCGATTTTCTGGTGCTCGACCGTGAGTTCCCGCGAGCCATCCAGCACTGCCTGATCCAGGCAAACATTTCTCTGCATAAGATTTCCGGGTCGACACCGGGGGCGTACGTCAATCCGGCAGAGCAGCTGCTCGGACGACTGCAGTCTGATCTCGCCTATCGGGACGTCCGCTCGATCATCGATCAGGGGCTGCACGAGTTCGTCGACTCGCTGCAGACCCAGCTCAATCAGCTCGGCGACGCCATCACCCAGACATTTTTCGATCCGCAGCCGGCTTCCTGAACGCAGCCCCGCCTGAATCCTGACGGCAACTCATGACTATCCGCATCGCGCTCAATCATCAAACCAGCTATCACTACGACCGGTCTGTTGGCCTTGGGCCTCAGCTCGTTCGCCTCCGCCCGGCGCCGCACTGTCGCACGCCAATCAACAGCTACTCGCTGAAGATCACGCCGGAGAAGCATTTCATCAACTGGCAGCAGGATCCGCACGGCAACTGGCAGGCGCGGCTTGTGTTTCCAGACACGACGCGGGAGTTCAAAGTCGAGGTCGACGTCATCGCCGAGATGACGGTCATTAACCCATTCGACTTCTTCGTCGAGGAACATGCCGAGACGTTCCCGTTCACCTATGAGAAAACGCAGAAGCACGAGCTGCAGTCGTTTCTGGAAACGCTGCCGACCGGGCCGCAGCTGACCAAGCTGCTCGACTCGATTGATCGCACCGAGAAACGGACCGTGACGTTTCTCGTTGAACTCAATCAGCACCTGGAACAGCTCATCGAGTACACGATTCGGATGGAGCCCGGCGTTCAGACGCCCGAAGAGACACTCACGCTGAAACGCGGTTCGTGTCGCGACTCCGCCTGGCTGCTCGTGCAGATTCTGCGGCATCTCGGCCTGGCGTCGCGGTTTGTGTCCGGGTATCTCGTCCAGCTCGCGCCAGACGTCAAATCGCTCGACGGCCCATCCGGGACCGAAGTGGATTTCACCGACCTCCATGCCTGGACGGAGGTCTTTCTGCCCGGCGCCGGGTGGGTAGGACTCGACCCGACATCAGGGCTGCTGGCCGGGGAAGGGCACATTCCGCTGGCGTGTACTCCCGAGCCGACAACGGCCGCTCCGATCACCGGCGGCGTCGATGAGTGCGAGTGCGAATTCGGGTTCGACATGAGCGTCACGCGGTTTCACGAGGACCCGCGCGTCACAAAGCCGTACGCCGACGACCAGTGGCAGGCGATCGAGCAGCTCGGGGCTGACGTCGATGAGCGTCTGGCTGCTGGCGACGTGCGGCTGACGATGGGCGGTGAGCCAACGTTCGTCTCGATCGATGACATGGACGGCCCGGAATGGAACTCAGAGGCCGTCGGCCCTGCGAAGCGCCGACTGTCCGGCGAGCTGGTCACCCGCCTGCGCGACCGCTTCGCCCCGGGAGGACTGCTGCACTTCGGACAGGGAAAATGGTATCCCGGCGAATCGCTCCCGCGCTGGGCAATGACCGTTTACTGGCGAAAAGACGGCCATCCCATCTGGCACAATCCCGATCTGATCGCCGACGAAACTCACGATTACGGTTTCGGCCCGGCCCATGCCGAAAAGTTCTGTCAGCACCTGGCAAGCGTCCTGGGTGTGAAAGCGGACTGGATCGTTCCGGCCTTCGAGGACGTCTTCTACTACCTGTGGAAAGAGCAACGACTGCCGCCGAACGTCGACCCGCGCGATCCAAAGCTGAAAGATCCCGAAGAAAGGGCAAGACTGACGCGCATCTTTGAGAACGGGGTCAACGCGCCAATCGGTATGGTCATGCCGTTGCAGCGGCAGTGGTGGCAGGGCCGCCGTGTGTGGGCAACCGGTCCGTGGCCGGTCCGCCCCGATCGCATGTTTCTGCTGCCGGGCGATTCGCCGCTCGGCCTGCGACTGCCACTGGATTCGCTGCCCTGGTTGCCAGCCGAGCGGCAGCCATTCTTCGCCGAGGCCGACCCGACTGAGAAACGCGGGGCACTGCCGAAGTTTCGCCAGCCATCGATCCCCGGCCATCCGGACGCGGCTCCACTGCAGGGCATCTCTGAGCAACTGTTGCCGGTTGACGTCGAGGATGACTCCGACGGTGACGACGACGGTCGCGAGGGCGGCGTCGCTGACAATGTGCGGACTGCTCTGTGTGTCGAACCGCGCGGCGGGCGGCTCCACATTTTCATGCCGCCTTGTGAGTCTGCCGACGACTATGTCGAACTGATCGCGGCCATCGAACGAACCTGTGCCGACCTCAGGATCCCGGTCATCATTGAAGGCTACCTGCCACCCTCCGATGACCGTCTGAACCAGATCAAAGTGACGCCCGATCCAGGCGTGATTGAGGTCAACGTTCATCCGGCAAAGACGTGGGACGAACTCGTCGAGATCACGACAACACTGTACGAGGAAGCACGGTTGAGTCGTCTGGGCACGGAGAAGTTCGACCTCGACGGCCAGCACACGGGGACCGGCGGCGGCAACCACATGGTGCTGGGTGCTGCGAGCCCGCTCGACAGCCCGTTTCTGCGACGCCCCGACCTGCTGCGGAGCATGGTCGGCTACTGGAACAATCACCCGTCGCTGTCGTATCTCTTCAGCGGGAAGTTCGTCGGCCCGACCAGCCAGGCTCCGCGAGTCGACGAGGGCAGGGCGGACGCGATGTACGAAATGCAGATCGCCTTCTCGCTCGTTCCCGACAGGTCGGCACCGGCCATCCCGCCGTGGCTGGTCGACCGCATCTTCCGCAACCTCCTGGTCGACCTGACCGGCAACACGCATCGAGCCGAATTCTGCATCGACAAACTGTACTCACCGGATTCGTCGACCGGGCGGCTCGGCCTGGTCGAACTCCGCGGGTTCGAGATGCCGCCGCACGCTCAAATGAGTCTCGCCCAGCAACTTCTGCTGCGCGGCCTGGTCGCGAAGTTCTGGGATCAGAGCTGGAACGAGAAGCTCGTTGAGTGGGGCACGCTGCTGTCTGACCGCTTCATGCTGCCGCATTTCGTCTGGGAGGATTTCTCGGCGGTCATCGACGACCTGCGACGAGCCGGCCTGGCCTTTGACCGAGACTGGTTCGCGTCGCATTTCGAGTTCCGCTTTCCGTTCATCGGTGAGGTCAGCCGGCAGGGCATTCGTCTCGAACTGCGGACCGCCATCGAACCCTGGAACGTGCTCGGCGAGGAACCCGGCGGAGGCGGGACGGTGCGATTCGTCGACTCGTCCGTCGAACGTCTGCAGGTCAAGGTACAGGGCATGACGGGGTCGCGGCACGTGTTGACCTGCAACGGACGCCGGGTTCCATTGACGCCGACCGGGACGCATGGTGAATTCGTGGCGTCCGTCCGATACCGCGCCTGGCAGCCACCGAACTGCCTGCACCCGACGATTCCCGTCCACTCGCCGCTGGTGTTCGACATTCTCGACACCTGGAGCAACCATTCGATCGGCGGCTGCACGTATCACGTCACCCATCCCGCCGGGAGGAACTACGGCACATTTCCCGTCAACTCGTACGAAGCCGAATCCCGCCGAGCATCTCGCTTCTTCGAAACCGGCCACACGCCCGGATCGGTTACCGTTCCTCCGATCGAAACCAACCCCGCATTCCCGCTGACACTCGACCTGCGCCGCAACGCGTAATGTTCCTAAGGGGTCGCGGTCACACCGGCAATCGTTAACGGCATCTGGAATACAGTTGCAAGTCGGGCTGCCGTTTCCTGCGGCTCGAAAATGGCGTTATCCGCAGCGTGGAACTCTGTCATGACTTCTGCCAGACGTGAGCCGATTCGCTGGTTGGTCGTTTCGGCCGTTTCGACAAGAAACCGTTGGACGTAATGCAGATCCCTGCGAGTTGGAGCGAGTAATTGCTCTGATGGAACGTCGCTCTTAATCAAAAGTCGAAAGCGCCGAGCATCTGCTGCTGTCAAGTGGCCGACGTTGTGAGTGATCGTGTGACGAATCTGCCACAGGATCGCCAGAGAAGCTGCACGGTCGCGTTCCACTTTCGGTGGCTGGTTCTCACCGGGAAAGACGAACTCGTTCCATGGTTGGGCCGCAAACCTCGACTTCAGGACATGACGGAAACGCTCATTGATGAGCCGGTTATTCAGCCAGGTGTCTGACTCGCAGAGCGCCCGACCAACGGACGCCGAGTCAAACTGCAAAGCGATATTGCTTCCGCTTGCCGTGAATGACTCGAACCGATCGTCAATCGCAAACGGCCCAAGTTCGTCAACACAGGCCACCGCAAGTTCCTTCAGAAAACGCTCGAATGCCTCAATGAACATGACGAGCGTCATGCGATGCAGCAGAGACATGTGCCGATCCCGCACTGCTGCATACACACTCGATGAACTGACATGACGATCGAAATACTTGACGGCAAGTTCGGCGGCGTTCATTCGCTGTTCGTAGTTGCGAATGGGAGCAGTGCCCAGAAACGGCGAGGGCTCAGTATGTGAGGGCAACTCGCGAATCTTCTGATTGAGATCGATGGGAGGACGTCCTGACATGGCCCTGTCATTCCTCGAAGCCGCGTTCCTTGTCCTCGGCAAGTAGCCACTGAGCGGCGTCTCCCTCCCATGAACACAACCATGTGCGTTCCTGAAGACGGTTGTCGCGGTTTGCAAGTCTGTCCAATTCGTCCGGAACGGCAACGTGCTCTGTGTCGGCCGCGTCTCGCTCGTCGAGAATCAGCACATTACGACGAGCCGCCTCAAGAGCAGTCGCCATCTCGTCTGAAGGGCAGGGAAACAGATACCGCGACGTCAACCACGGGTCGCCGTCAACGTACCACCAGCAGTCCGGTTGTTTCGTGATCCAGTCTGCGAGTTGCTGTGATGACAGCTCAACATGCCGTTTGGATCTGAGCGATTCCATTTCTCTGGCGTGCTCTCAATGGAAGCCGTGAAACTGCGAACAGAAGATGCTATCGGACAGAGCCGGACTGTGGTAGATCGGAGCCGTGACGCATTCCTACTCCAGCGGCTCAACATCAACCGACACCTGCAGCGTGTGGGATCCGCCGCCGAGATAGACGCCTCGGAACGGGGCGACGTCGGAGTAGTCGCGGCCCCAGGCAATCGGGATGTGGTCCGTGCCGCAGATGCAGTTATTCGTTGGATCCAGATCAACCCAGCCATGAGGGCCGCACCATACTGAGAGCCAGGCGTGCGACGCGTCAGCTCCCACCAGACGAGGTTTTCCGGGGGGCGGAATCGTTCGCAAATAGCCGCTCACGTAACGGGCCGGCAGACCGAGGGATCGCAGGCAGGCAATCTCCAGATGGGCAAAGTCCTGGCAGACACCGTGCTTCGCTTCCAGCACTTCTTCGGGACGGGTGGTGACGTTCGTGGCTCGCGGGTCGTACTTGAACTCGGTAAAGATCTTCGCAGTCAGCGCGACAGCCCCTGCAAGAATCGGCTCGCCCGCTGGAAAACACGGCTCAGCGAACTCGCGAAACTCGGCCCCTCGCGTGATGTGTGGCGAGTCGAACAGAAACTCGGACGCCTCCAGCCAGTCATCAGCAGACTGCTGGGCGACCGCGGACCGGGCCTCTTCCCAGGTCACCGTTTCACCGGGACTCGGCTCCGACTGCGGGAGCACTTCCACGAGGCTCGTCGCAGTGACCGACAGCCGGCGATGATTCTCCTGCAGCGAGAACGACTGCACCTGATTGCCGAACCAGTCCGTGCGACGTTGCCGCGTGCCCGGCCGCGGTGTGATCGTGAGCCGGTGCGATAAACAGTGAGTCCGCGGAGTATCGCGCGGCGACAGACGCAACTGATTCTGGCAAACGGGCACGGAGTCCGAGTACTGGTACGTCGTCGCGTGCGTGATGCGGTATTTCGCCATCGCCTCACTCCTGCCCGAACTGGCGGGGCAGACCCGCGTGGATGAGGTAGCGCTGGCTGACAGCAGCCGACAACTTCGGAAGCTGGTCGAGCAACCTCTGCATCAGGCGATCAAGAGCCTTGCGCTGACCATCGGCATCCCGCGCCAATTCAATCGGGTCCGCCAGACGCACGGCATTATGCAACGAAATCGCCAGCCGTTCGTCCGGCCCCAGAATGGCCTGGCCGGCAAACGGCAGCTTTGTCACATGCTCGTGCACCTTCTCAAGCTGGAAGAGAATGGACCGCGGGTTCGTATCGTCAGTGAGCAGCAGGTCAATGA
>Ga0070727_10003949_pt1 | contig 12977 bp, 12 predicted proteins | sample tdAd472_FD_66722 | JGI IMG/M metagenome (GOLD analysis project Ga0070727, IMG submission 66722) | Marine sediment microbial communities from the Atlantic coast under amendment with organic carbon and nitrate - tdAd47.2 | ecosystem: Environmental > Aquatic > Marine > Coastal > Sediment | place... | reverse complement strand
AGGATCATCAACTCAACACAATTCGTGATGAAGTAAGCGTTCTCTGAAAACGTGTTTGATTCGGTGACGCCATTTGAAACCAAGAGCTGCGAAACGATCCCGACGATAACGGATATGATGGATAGCAGCAGGATTTTAGCTGCCCGGCTTCCCTTGAGAAGAGCTCGAATAACTAATGCTAATGTCACGACAATATTGGGTACGGAAAGGGCGGCAATCCCTTTGGCGTACATAGCATTGCCTAGGTGGTCGACGTAAAAGTTCCAGAAGTTCCAGCCAAACAAGCCAACAAAAATACAGATGACCCCAGCAATTAGATACTTCTGACGCCAGGGAGGCTCAAGATAGAAAACAGTAAAGGCAAAAATGGCCGCAGGGCTTATGATAACCAGCCACATCCTGATGACCACCGCGACGGGGCCCGGCGTCAAGTCGAAGAGGTCATGGAAGTAACCCCCTGAAAGCAACGTCAAAGAAAAGAGTGTTAAAATCGCGACGTTATATACGAGATATGTGCCTTCAAGAATGCCAAAGAAAACCGCTGTATTGAAGACTAAAAGGGCAATCAGAATACCAATGTAAACACTGAGAAAACTTCGCCTTGTTTGTTTTTCATCATGATAAGCGGCGTCATCCATTAAAATGAACTTCCGCTTGTTCATACTCTCAAATTCTTGGTCGGGCCTTAGCAGTAAGGTGTATTGTTTGCCGGGCTTCAGATTAAAGCCAATGAACATCAAGTCATTAAACTGATCGGCGGGAAGGTCAGCCTTATGGGCGCGGAGTTCAAATACTTCCGCATTGCCGCCTTGCGGCTGTAGCACCACAAGTAACTGCTTATAGAGGGTGATTTTTAAGAGGAATTGAAGCCACCAGCGTTTTGTGTCGTGACTATTTTCTGAAGACTCTGGAACCAGAAAAGATGTGGTCAACCAACCCTCTTGATCATACCCAAAGGCGCTCGCCCCATCTGTCTCTTTTATAAAGCGATCAATTGCCGCTTTCTGTTCAAGGCTATCGAATGGGACGGCTTCAAAATGGAGCTCTTTGGAAACTAACTCACCCTTTTTGGCATCGTCTGCATAGGCTTTCGGGGGGGCGAGAGTAAGCAGCAGCAACAGAACGGCGAAGGAAAGAAGGATCCCTAAAGGCTTCTTAGGCAAGGTTTTTTGTCCATTTTTTGCTATGCGACGCAACTAGAATAAGCCATTCACGCTACGCAAGGAAAGTGACTTTCCTTCCAACTTTAGCATCACTCTAAACTTTGGCAAGTAATGGTTTTAATGATGGGAAATAGGCAAAGCTTATGCCCGGACAGCCATTGTGATCGGGCCGTCGGCGTGGCCGTAGATGAATTGCTCGACATAGGGGTTGCCCGAATTATCGATCTCATCAGGCGTGCCGTGCCAGATGATTTTGCCTTCATAGAGCATGGCAATGCGGTCAGCAATTTTGCGTGCACTGGCCATGTCATGAGTAATTGAAAGAGCCGTGGCTCCCACCTCCTGAACACATTTAACGATCAGGTCATTGATTACGTCGGCCATGATTGGGTCGAGGCCAGTGGTTGGCTCGTCAAAGAAGATGATCTCCGGGTCACCGGCGATGGCGCGGGCTAGTCCCACCCGCTTTTGCATGCCGCCAGAAAGTTCTGAAGGGGCCAAGTCGCCTACGTCGGCGGGCATGCCAACCTGGGCCAGCTTTTCAACGGCGATGTCTCTTGCTTCGGCTCTTGTGCAACGATGCTCGGCAAGCAGACCGAAGGCGACATTTTCCCAAACTGGAAGAGAGTCGAATAGGGCAGCACCTTGGAACAACATACCGAACTTGCGATTGATCCGGTCGCGCTTGCGTTGATTGATGTGAACCACGGACTCGCCATCTACCTCAACCTCACCACTGTCTGGATGAAGCAAACCAAGAATACTTTTTAGTGTTACCGACTTGCCTGTACCAGAGCCACCGATGATGACTACGGACTCACCAACGCCAACATCCAAATCCAGGCCATTGAGAACGACCTTTTCGCCAAAGGCCTTGTGAACGCTGCGCATACTGATTTTGGGGGTGTCAGACATTTCTCTATTTCCCCGCAAAGAACATTTCGGTGAGCAGATAATCGAAGCAGAGAATTAGGATCGAAGCAGAGACCACAGCATTGGTGGTTGCGGCTCCAACGCCTTGAGCGCCGCCCTTGGAGTGGTATCCGTGGTAGCAGCCCATCAGCGTAATAATGAAGCCAAACGCGCCTGCTTTGACCAAGCCTGAAATCACATCGGCAGCCTGGACAAAATCCCAGGTGCTCTTGAGATAACCCGCCTGATTGAAGCCCAATTTATAGGTCGCGACCAAGTACCCGCCGAACACACCAATGATATCGCCGATCAGCACCAAGGGTGGCAGAACGATCAAACCGGCTAACAAACGAGGGGCTACGAGATATTTCATTGGGTTGGTAGAAAGGGTGGTTAGGGCGTCAATCTGTTCGGTTACCCGCATGGTGCCAATCTCGGCAGCCATGGAAGCGCCAATGCGACCGGCAACCATGAGCCCTGCAAGCACAGGAGCAAGCTCACGGGTCATCGCAAGGACAACCACGTTGGCAACGGCTCCTTCAGCGGAGAAACGCGAAAACCCTGTATAGGTCTGAAGCACCAAAACCATGCCGGTAAAGACCGTTGTCAGACCGATGACGGGCAGAGAATAGAAGCCGATCTCGATCATTTGTCTAATGACGATACGTGGGTAGAAGGGCGGACGGAAGATATGCGAGACGGCGCGGCTGGCAAACAGGGTCAAACGACCGCAAGTTGCCAGGAAAGTAATGAAAGTTTTGCCGATGGTTTGAAGAAAACTCATAGTATCGGCGCAACGCCCCCCGTATAGGCCCGGTGGTAGCGCCCCCCCAGGCTTGTCAGAATTTCGTACCCAATTGTTCCCGCCTTTTCGGCAATGGAATCAACTGGATTATGTGGCCCAATGACATCAACCAACGTGCCGGGATGAATAAGGTTTTCCGGTACTTGGCTTACGTCGATGATGAGGAGGTCCATAGAAACCCGCCCCACCACAGGAACCTTGATATCGTTGATGAAAACCGTGCCTTCATTGCTGAGTGAGCGAAGGTATCCATCTGCATAACCCACTGCAATTGTTGCGACTTTTCCGTCTTTCTCAACGCTGTGTGTGGCACCATATCCAACGGTCATACCCCTGTCAACGTCACGCACCTGAAGGATGCGGCCTTGTAGACGCACCACATGGGACATGGGGTTGGGGATGCCAGGGCGGGGATTGATGCCGTAGAGCGAGCAGCCTGGGCGGACGAGATCGAATTGAAAATCGGGGTTGAGATAGATGCCTGAAGAGTTGGCGAGGCTGGCTCGACCGATCTCTATTTGTGACTTGATGCGCTCAAAGGCACTGAGCTGCTTGTCGTTCATTGGGTGTTTTATTTCATCAGCGCAGGCGAGATGGCTCATCACTAGATTGACCGATATAGGCTCCAGGCGGTCGGCTGAAGCAAAGAGTTGATCCTGCTCGGCTTTGGGCAGGCCTAAGCGGTTCATGCCGGTGTCCATATGGATATCGGCTGGCAGCCGCTCTTCGGCCCAGCGGCAAAAATGGGCCCAGAGGTCAATCTCGCCTAAATCGTTTAGCACAGGCGTAATTCGGTGCTCGCGCAGTTCTTTTTCCATGCCGGGCAGTAGGCCATTCAGCATGTGGATTTCAGCGGTTTCCAAAAGGCCGCGCAGGGCGATGGCTTCATCAAGTGTGGCAACGAAGAAGGTTTTGCAGCCAGCCTTGGCAAGCGTGGGGGCAACGCGGTCCATTCCCACGCCGTAAGCATCCGCTTTAACCACGGCAGCGCATTCGGCTTTGCGCGCAACGTCGCTTAAGGTCCGGTAGTTGTTGACCAAGGCCTCCAGGTCGACGGTCAAAATGGCCGTGCAATGATCGGGTGGCGTGGTCATGAGGAACTCTTGTGGTTAGTGGTGGTCGGGCAGGTGGTCGTCTGAGCTGTAGTCGCCAAAGCGCGCGAAGGCACCGTCGAAGAACAGGTCAACAGTGCCGATGGGGCCATGCCGTTGTTTGGCGATAAGCAGCTCGGCCTTGTTTGACACCTTCTGGCAGCGCTCCGCCCAGCGTTCGTAGCGTTCCGCATGTTTGTCCGTCGACTCCTCACCCCGTTGCATCGGTTCTGCTCGCTCAAGATAGTACTGTTCGCGGAAAATAAACATCACAACATCGGCGTCTTGCTCAATCGAGCCGGATTCACGTAAATCAGAGAGCTGAGGACGCTTGTCTTCGCGCTGCTCGACCGCTCTAGAGAGCTGGGAAAGAGCGATGACGGGTACGTTCAATTCCTTCGCCAGGGTCTTCAAGCCTCGGGTCATTTCCGAGACCTCTTGCACACGGTTGCCTTGCGAGGAAGTGCCGGGGTTGGGTGAAAGCAATTGGATATAATCGACGATGATTAAGCCCAGGCCATGCTGCCGTTGAAGCCGCCGAGCGCGGGCACGAAGGCCGCTCACTGAGAGGGCAGGGGTGTCATCAATATAGAGTGGCAATTGATAGAGCTGTTGGCTCTCAATAACTAGCCGCTGAAATTCTTCATCGTTGAGGTTGCCCTTACGAATGCCATCTGACGAAATGCTGGTCCGCTCAGAGATGATACGGCCAGCCAACTGCTCAGACGACATTTCGAGCGAGAAGAAAGCGGTGACCGCTCCTTCTGTGCCGCCGCTATCTTGGAAGGCCTTGGCTGCATTGTAGGCAATGTTGGTGCAGAGAGCGGTCTTGCCCATTGAGGGACGAGCAGCAAGGACGAGCAAATCTGAAGGGTGAAGCCCGCCGAGTTTGGCGTCTAAATCTCGAAGTCCCGACGTGCAACCGGCCAAACTGCCATCGCGCTGGTGAGCAATCTCAGCCATTTGGATGGCTTTGGACACAGATTCCTTGAAATGCTCGAAACCGCTCTCTGTCTCGCCAGTGGTGGCGAGGTTGTAGAGTCGGGCTTCGGCTTTTTCGATCTGGTTGTTAGCATCCTCAGCCAAGCTTGCCGAGTGAGCGCTGTTGACCACTTCCTCACCCAGGTTGATCAACTCGCGCTTGAGGTAAAGATCAAACACGATCCGCCCATATTCCTGGGCGTTGATGATGGTCACTGCGGAAGCTGCCAACTCGGCCAGATATTTGGTGCCGCCAACTTCTTTAAGCAGTTCATCATTTTGGAAATAGTTATTGAGCGTAACCGGATTGGCAATTTGGCCGCGCTGGATCAATAGGGCGCAAGCCTCAAAGATTTTACCATGAACCGGATCGGCAAAGTGTTCGGGTCGCAAAAACTCTGAGACTTTCTCAAAGGCTTTGTTGTTGGCGAAGATCGCACCAATCAGCGCCTTTTCGGCCTCGTAGTTGTGAGGAGGTGTGCGAAAGCCCGCGACGCCGTCTGCGTCGCTAGAGCCTATGCCTTCAATTTCGCCGAAGGCGGGATGTGGAATCGGTTCAGCCATGGGACCGGACCCTATCACTATCCCCCTAACTCTCGTTATGGGGATATGGGTGGAACACGGGGATAACTTTTTTTTCAAAAGCCAGATTTAGACTTGATGTTTACCCGTGGTGTCTTGGATTGCGAAGTGTACCATATTTGGTGTGATCAGGAAAAAGAGAATGGCGCGCCGATTTCTCGACACGCCATTGCTCAGATGTCTTTTAAAGAGTAAGAAACTTATTCGGTTTCTTCTTCTTCCGCAGGAGCGTCTTCCTCAGCGGCAGCCTCTTCCTCGGCAGCTTCGTCTTCAGCTGCTTGCTCGGCGAGGGCGTCCTCTTCGAAGATTTCCTCGGCAGCCGGTGCGGCTTCCGGGGCTTGCTCTTCTTGCTCTTCGTTGCTGATCAATGCGACGCCTGTTTCAGCCTGAATTTTGGCTTCTTCATCAGAACGCGCCACATTGACGGTCACTTCGACAGAAACTTCTGGGTGGAGGCTCACTTTAACAGTGAACAGACCCAGGGTTTTGATCGGTGCAGCCAGGAAAACCTGGTTGCGGGTGACCGTGAAGCCAGCTTCGGAAACGCCGCTAGAAATATCGCGTGCGTTAACCGATCCGTACAGCTGACCGGATTCACCGGCCTGACGGATCATGGAGACCGAAAGGCCCTCCATTTTGCCCGCGACAGCTTCCGCTTCGCTCTTACGCTTAAGGTTATCGGCCTCAAGCTGTGCTTTCTGTGCGTCAAATCCAGCCTTGTTGGCTGCAGTCGCGCGGAGTGCCTTTTTCTGCGGCAGCAGGTAGTTGCGTGCAAAGCCGGGTTTTACCGACACGACATCGCCCATCTGGCCGAGTTTTTCGACACGTTCGAGAAGGATAACTTCCATGATTAATCCTCCCCTTACTCAGTAACGTAAGGCAGCAGGGCCAGATAACGGGCCCGCTTGATGGCTTTTGCCAGCTCACGTTGTTTCTTTGCAGAAACGGCAGTGATACGGCTCGGCACGATCTTGCCACGCTCAGAGATGTAACGGCTCAAAAGCTTCACATCGCGGAAATCGATCTTCGGCGCGTTGGTGCCGGAGAACGGGCAGGTTTTGCGGCGACGGAAGAAAGGCCGACGGCCACCTCCACCACCACCGGAGCGTCCAGGAGCACTCATGCTTCTTCTCCTTCCGGCGTTTCAGGTTTTTCTTCAGCAGCCGGAGCTTCAGCAGCCGGGGCTTCTTCAGTCTGTTCCGGTGCAGCATCACGACGCGGGCGGTCATCACGGCGCGGACGATCGTCACGCGAGCGGTCATCACGACGGCCACGCTCAGGACGGTCACCACGGTCTTTGAACTGCATGATGATCGACTGCTCTTCGGAAAGCTCGTCAACACGGATGGTCAGATAGCGCAGCACGTCTTCGTGCAAGCGAAGCTGACGTTCCATCTCGTGGATGGCGGGCGCCGGGGCGTCGATGTTGAATTGTACGTAGTGGCCTTTGCGGTTTTTCTTGACCTTATAGGCCAGTTTCCGCAGACCCCAGTATTCGCGGGCGGCAATTTTACCACCGTTCTCCTCGACCAGCGTGGTCATAGCGTCGGCAATGCCGTCGACCTGCTGTGCGGAGATGTCTTGGCGTGCAATGATCACGCTCTCATAACAAGGCATCTATTAAATGCTCCCTATGGCTTCTCTCAGCCCACCGCTATGAACCGAACCACTCGGACAAAACGTTTATGCGGGCATAGCCGGACAATCCGGCAAGGAGGTACTTCAAGGAGGCGCACTATACACATATAAAACTAGCGCGCAAGCCCGGAACCCTTGGCGTTTGCGCTTAGATGTTCTGAGGCCCTGGACCCAGGAAATTTTGGCAAGCGCCGACCGCCTTAGCGTCTCATTTTTGTGCCCTGTATCTGCAAGGTGCTGATTTTTGAAGTCTTGGAAAAGTTTTGCTTGGAATCGTCCTAACCTTGGGTAAGGTGTTCAAAACTAAAAGAAGAAAGCATGCCGAGGCTTTCTGATAATTCTGAGTGGGAGGGCGAATCAATGTCGCTTCAGGCAAAACTTCTTTATGCATTTGTTGCTTTGGCGTTGCTGACGGCAATTATGGGGATATCAAGCATTGTTCTCGTCAAAAAAGTCGGCGATGAAGGGCAGACCGTAGGAATTGATCTTGCGCCTCTTGCTGATGCGGCAATGGAGATCAAACTGACAGCCACGACGGCGCATCTGTTATTTGAAGAAATTATGGCGGGCGATGAAGGTGAGGACATTAAAGAAGTCTGGTCCCTTCTCAATGAAACTCTGTTCTATGCCGATGCCATCTTGAAAGGCGGCAAGAACGATGAAGGGACGTTTGTCGCGACGCAATCCCCTGAAGTGCGCAGCAAGCTTGAGTCTGTAAGGGCGCAGGTTGTGCAGTTTATTCAAAGTGCTAAGAGCCGATATGAGCAACGCGCTGTCTCGCAAGGTACTGGTTCTGGTGCCGATCAAGCATTTGATAAAATCTATGAAGAAATTCAAGGCCAGTTGACGGCTCTTATTGAGAAGGCCACTTCAGATTTCGAAGAGTCGGCCAAGGGCGTCCTTCTCAACGCGGGGAATGCCAAATATCTCTTAGCCAATGGGCATCTTTTCTTTGAAGAGCTTCTTTCTGGCGACGACGAAATCAAAATTGATGATGTGTTGAAAGATTTTGCCGGCGCCAAAGCCGGGCTCGTTGGTTTGTCTGGCACAGCCTATGCCGGTGATGTTCAGGCAATTGTCAAACGTATTGATGAGTTTGTCGGCGTTACCAATGAACGCTGGAAGAACTCAGCAGCAATTGCTTCAGCCGGTGGTGAGGTTGAAACCAAGTTTGATGAAGCCTACGAAGAGTTTATTGCTCTGGCTGATGAGGCTGAAGAACTGATCCACGAAGACATGGATCACAAGATGGGGGAAGCCGCATCTCTTTCGACTGTGGCTGTGGTCATTACTTCAATCGGCTGTGTTCTCGCCGTCGGTATTTCAATTTTCCTGGCCCTGACCTTGGGGCGTTCGGTTGGTTCGCGGCTTAATGGCCTGTCTGAAACCATGCTGGTTTTGGCCGATGGCAATAACGACGTTGATATTCCCGATCTGAAGCAGACCGACGAAATTGGTGATATGGCGAAAGCGGTACAGGTGTTTAAAGATAACGCCATAGAGAAAACACGAATGGAAGCCCAGCAGGCCGAAGCTGCTAAGGCTGAAGAGATTAAAGTTCAAGAGGTCCATAAGTTTGTTGGAGACGTCGCAACTTTTGCTGAAACGGCCAAGGCGGGCGACCTTTCTGCCCGATTGAGTTTTACTGGACATGATGAAGGCTTGAAGGCCGTGAGTGTGCATCTGAATCAAATGATCTCGACCATGGCCCAAGGGATCGATGAGACGGTGTTGGTTCTGTCTTCTATGTCTAATGGCGATTTGACCAAGCGGATTGAAGGGGCCTACCAGGGGGCCTTTGAACGTCTAAAAACAGATTCCAACAATATGGCCAGCCGGGTCACCGGCATTGTCAGCAATGTTATTGACGCAACAGATAACGTACGTGGGGCGGCCAGTGAAATTGCCCATGGCTCAACCGATTTGGCTTCTCGCACCGAAGAGCAGGCATCGAGCCTAGAAGAGGTTGCGGCTTCCATGGAAGAGCTGACGGCGACCGTGCGGCAGAATGCTGACAATGCACAGCAGGCCAACCAGTTGGCGATTTCGGCCCGTGACACGGCATCGAAAGGCGGCGATATCGTCTCAACGGCTGTTGAAGCCATGAGCACCATTGAAAACTCATCGTCTGAAATTTCCGACATTGTGGGCATGATTGATGAGATTGCCTTCCAAACCAATTTGCTGGCATTGAATGCTGCTGTTGAAGCTGCGCGCGCTGGTGAGGCGGGCAAGGGCTTTGCGGTGGTTGCTCAGGAAGTGCGCTCTTTGGCCCAACGATCCAGCGAGGCCTCTAAAGATATTCGCGCGCTCATCGATAATTCAGGGGCACAGGTTCAAACCGGTGTGAAACTGGTCAACCAAGCAGGTGAAACTCTTGGTGAAATCGTCGGGTCAGTTAAAAAGGTGACCGACATCGTTTCTGAAATTGCAGCTGCCAGCAAAGAGCAGGCAACCGGGCTTGATGAGATTAATGCTGCGGTTACGCAGATGGATGAAATGACCCAACAGAATGCGGCCCTGGTTGAAGAGACGACAGCTGCGGCAACCTCAATGGACAGCCAATCCAATGAATTGACCAGCCTTCTGACCTTCTTTAATACCGGCGAAGAGCGTGCAGCTCCAGCCAATGATGTTAAGCCGAATCCCACTCCTGCAGCGCCACAGCCCCAAGCGAGGCCTGCGCCACCACGCCCAACTGCCGCACCTGCTCCAGCTCCCAGTGCGGGCCCAGGTTTGGTTGATGATGAAGGTGGCTTCGACGACGATGATGACTGGCAGGAGTTCTAGGCAGCAATCCTCTCCTTGACCCTGCCGCTCTCTACGCTCAATCTCCACCCCAGTTTTAAAACGACTGGGGTGGAGCTATGAGTAGTGAGATGTTTGAGAAGGGTTTGGCAAAGCGAAAGGAAGTACTGGGGGCTGCGTATGTTGACCAGGCTTTCGCCAAGGCAGACGATTTCAATAGAGAGTTTCAGGAATATGTGACCGAATCCTGCTGGGGGTTTGCATGGGGTGATGAAACCTTGGACGCAAAAACCCGCTCGATGCTCAATCTCACCATGATTGCTGCGCTCAACCGTATGGAAGAATGGGAGCTCCATTTTAAGGGTGCCATTAATAATGGAGTGACCCGCAAAGAGCTTAAAGCCGTGCTCCATCAGATTGCCGCTTATTGCGGTGCACCCGCCGGTGTTTCGTGTTTTCGTATCGCCAAGAAGGTCTTTGCAGAACTTGATGCGGCTTGACTTGGCAGCGTTTGACGCTATTTCTACGGCACCAAAAAACACTTCAGGGGTGAGGTTCTAAATGACACGCGCGTTTGTTTTTCCCGGACAGGGTTCCCAGGCCGTCGGCATGGGCAAAGAGTTAGCCGAAGCATTTCCAGAGGCTAGGCAGGTCTTTGAAGCGGTTGATGATGCTCTTGGGCAAAACCTTTCAAAGGTCATGTTTGAAGGCCCAGAAGATCAATTGACCCTGACTGAAAACGCACAGCCTGCGCTGATGGCGGTTTCCATGGCGGTGGTTCGCGTTCTCGAAGAAAAGGGCGGTTTTAAGCTTTCTGACAAAGCAGCATTTGTTGCCGGCCACTCCTTGGGTGAATACTCGGCTTTGGCTGCTGCTGGTGCTTTGGAACTTGATGATACGGCGCGGCTTTTAAAAGTGCGCGGTCAGGCCATGCAAAAAGCTGTGCCGGTCGGCGAAGGTGCTATGGCGGCTTTGTTGGGGCTCGACCTGCCAACGGCTGAAACCGTGGCTGAAGAAGCCTCTCAAGGTGATATCTGCTCGGCAGCAAACGACAACGCCGATGGTCAGGTGGTGATCAGTGGTGCTAAGGCTGCCGTAGAGCGTGCGCTCGATATTGCTAAAGAAAAAGGCTCCAAGCGGGCCGTGCTGCTCCCAGTGAGCGCCCCTTTCCATTGCCCTCTGATGGCTCCGGCGGCGCAAGCCATGGCTGAGGCTTTGGCAGAAGTTCAAATTCGTCAACCGGTTCCAACGCTGGTTGCCAACGTGACCGCAGAAGCAGTTGAAGACCCCACCGTGATCCGCCGGCTCTTGGTCGAGCAAGTCACCGGCATGGTCCGCTGGCGCGAAAGCGTTCTCTATCTGCGTGATCAGGGCGTCACCGAGTTAGTTGAGCTGGGATCTGGCAAAGTGCTTTCGGGCTTGGTCCGTCGCATTGACCGTTCCATGACCGGTAAAGCCATCAACGGCCCTGCCGATATTGACTCCATTCTAGAAGAACTCGCGTAAGTGACCAGGGAGACAAGCAATATGTTCGATCTTACAGGAAAACGCGCGCTGATTACTGGCGCTACGGGCGGCATTGGTGGCGCCATTGCAAAAGCTCTTCATGCGCAGGGTGCAACGGTTTGTATCTCCGGTACGCGGGAAGAAAAGCTCAATGAACTGGCTGCCGAGTTGGGCGAGCGGGTTCATGTGGCAACCTGCAATCTGGGCGATCTTGAAAGTGTTGTGCAACTGGCGAAAGATGCTGGTGAGGCCATGGGCGGCGTCGATATTCTGGTCAATAATGCTGGCTTGACCCGCGATACGTTGGCGATGCGCTTGAAGGACGAAGATTGGCAAACGGTTCTCGATGTGAACCTGACTGCTGGTTTCAAGCTCGCACAAACATTGCTCAAAGGCATGATGAAGGCGCGCTCCGGGCGGATTATTGGCATTAGCTCTATCGTTGGTGTTACGGGCAACCCAGGCCAAGCCAACTACTGTGCTTCCAAAGCCGGCATGATTGGCTGGTCCAAATCCTTGGCTCAGGAAGTCGGCTCACGAGGTATTACGGTTAACTGCGTTGCTCCTGGATTTATCGCCACGCCAATGACCGACGAGTTGCCAGAAGCGCAGCATGAAAAACTGCTGGCTTCTATTCCAGCAGGCAAGCTGGGATCATCAGAAGACATTGCTGCATCGGTGGTTTATCTCGCCAGCGACGAAGCCGCTTACGTGACAGGACAAACCCTTCACGTTAACGGTGGCATGGCGATGATTTAATCGTTTCGTTTGCCTTCGAATCGGGGCAAGTTGAAACAAGCCTACTTAATTAGGGTGCCTATGCTGGTAATACCTGAAAAAGTATGTTAAACGCCATCTTCAATCCCGAAGGGATCGCCCTGAAAGGGGTGCCTAGGCCTAGGTTTTTGAAGGCTTGGCGGGACATAGAATTTAGTCGAAATACATTCGAGGGTTTCTTAGATATGAGTGACGTAGCTGACCGCGTTAAAAAAATTGTCGTTGAGCACTTGGGCGTTGAAGAGTCCAAAGTGACCGAAAATGCCAGCTTCATTGACGACCTGGGCGCGGACAGCCTAGACACCGTTGAGCTGGTCATGGCTTTCGAGGAAGAGTTTGGTTGCGAAATTCCTGATGACGCTGCCGAGAAAATTCTTACCGTGAAAGATGCCATCGACTTTATCAACAGCCAGTCTTAAGGCTGAAGTGTGACGGGCGCCTTTGTTTAAAGGGCGCCCGAAATGCGTTTTAAAGTAGGCATAATGCCAAGTTTTTAAGACCGAAGCGCGAGATTTCCATGAGACGAGTCGTTATCACCGGAATGGGCCTCGTGACGCCGTTAGGCGTTGGCCTGGACAATAACTGGAACCGTTTGACCAATGGCGAATCTGGGATCGGACCGATCACCAAATTCAACGTTGAAGACATTCCTGCCAAAATTGCTGGCGTTGTGCCTGTAGGCGAGACTGCGGAAGGCAAGTTCAATGCGGACGACTATATGTCTCCCAAGGAGCAGCGGCGCAATGACGACTTCATTATCTATGGCTGCGCTGC
>Ga0070727_10003946_pt1 | contig 12982 bp, 10 predicted proteins | sample tdAd472_FD_66722 | JGI IMG/M metagenome (GOLD analysis project Ga0070727, IMG submission 66722) | Marine sediment microbial communities from the Atlantic coast under amendment with organic carbon and nitrate - tdAd47.2 | ecosystem: Environmental > Aquatic > Marine > Coastal > Sediment | place... | reverse complement strand
GGGCCAGAAAAAGCTGCTTGCGGGTCACTTTCATAATCGGTGCGCCCCTAGCATTGGCAAGCACGATGCCGTCGTAGCCCACTTTAACTTCGGTAATGTCCTTAATACCATTTTCGGCGCAGCGCTTGATTTCAGACTGCTTGATAGCGCGCGAAGCATTGGTGATATCGGGAAACTCTTCACCAACACCAGCGCAGAACAATTTCAGCCCCCCGCCAGAACCGGTGCTCTCGACAACCGGTGTCTTGAAGCTGGTGGTTTTGCCGAAGTTCTCGGCAACTGCGGTGGCAAAAGGATAGACGGTGGAGGAACCAACGATGCGGATTTGGTCGCGGGCCTGCGCAGCGCTAACCATGGCGACGGAGGCAACGGCAGCCAAAACAATAGATTTCTTAAACATGCTGTCATGTTTCCTAGCAATGTGAACTCATATAGCGGTCATCCGCTTCAATGAGTCCCCTCATACAACGAGGCCACTGCTCTTTTATGACACCCATGTTACAGTTTAATGACGGTCACCCTGATTTTTGAGGTTTCTTCGATAGCAAATAAAGAACGGCCCTCGCCAAACCATTGAAACTTAATCCTATTGCACCGCTGGCAGCTGAACAGTGAAAGAACTGCCTTTTCCCAGAGTGCTTTCGATAATCAGACGGCCCCGATGGCGGGCAAGGATGTGTTTTACGATGGCGAGGCCCAGACCGGTACCGCCCAATTGACGTGAGCGTGCCTTGTCGATTCGATAAAAGCGCTCGGTCAACCGCGGAATGTGTTCTTGCGCGATCCCTTCACCGTCGTCAGTCACGGCAATCGCTACCCCAGGGACGCCCGCGCCTCTCACCCGCTCAACGGGCGACGCGACGAGATGGACGGTGCCGTTCTCTGCCCCGTACTTAATGGCATTGCTCACCAAATTGATGAACACCTGAAACAACTGATCTCGGTCACCCACTAATTCTGGCAACCCTTCTGGGATATCAACGGATATTGTCACCCCGCGTTCTTTCGCAACGGGTACCAGCGAATCGGCAATCCCTTTTAAAAGTAGTTTGAGCTCTACCCGACCCTGCGGTGCCACATGCTGATTGACCTGGATTCTCGATAGTGAAAGGAGATCGTCAATCAGCCGTGACATGCGTTCGGCCTCCCCCCCCATAATACCAAGAAACTTCTCTTGGGCTTCCGGGTCTTCTTTGGCCGAGCCTAAGAGGGTCTCGATGAACCCTTTGATTGAAGCGAGCGGCGTGCGGAGCTCATGACTGACATTGGCAACAAAATCGCTACGCATTTCTTGGATCGCTTTGTCGGCGGTAATATCATTAAGCACCACGACAGCACCAAGCGGCGCCTTGTCAGCCCCCTCCCCCATCGGTTCGACCAAGGCGCTAAACATTCTCGGTGTGTCGCCGCCAAATGAGACCTCAACAGGGTTTCCACCGCCCTTCCCAGACAAGGCATCGTCGGCAGACTTCAAAACCGCTGGCTGGCGCAGGGCAAGAGCGAGGTCTTTATTGAGCGGATCAACTGCAAAGGTCTTACGGGCTGCTTTATTGAGCGCTGCTACCCGGCGATCCCGTCCGATTAGAAGGATGGGGGACGGAAGGCTTTCAAGCAGGCTGCCATCAAGTGTTGTTACTTGGCGAGAGGACGGCCGCTCAATGGAGCTTCGTCCAATCCGGCGCGTTAGCCAGCCTGCTCCAGCCAAAAACAACGCCCCAACCAGAGCCGCACTTAAGAGCTCCACCTTGCCAGCTATCATCAAGACGATGAGGGCAATCAACCCAGGCGCAAGAGCCAGCGCTACGTTTTTTAAAGGAGTGTTGCCCATGGAGCAGGAAAAGGCCTCGTTGGTTCCGCTTGCGCCGAACTCTACCCTGTTTTTAGCGCCGGGTAAAAGGCTGCAACTGTGACAAGCCTATGACAGAGGGTTAGCCGCTTTCGTGGTGGTGCTTGAGGTTCTTCAAGAACAACCGCAAAAACTCAACGCCTTCGACGCCAAAGTTTTTCTTCATTTTGCCAACCGCATCTTCCGTCATCAAGAAACGTCCCATGGGTGTTGCTAGATGATCCATTATAGAGAAGAAGTGATGCCTCTGGAAAACCCATTGGGGGCGACCTTCCAGGTCATCCACGGTGACCTGATGATCTAATTGAGAATTCATAACCTGAACAAGCCAATCGACCCGCTTGTTAAAGTCGGTAAATCGTCGGGCCAGAGCCACTAGAAGCTGAGTCTTTAACCGCAAAGCTTGGCGATGGGCGAAGAAATCACCCCAAACAGCAAGTTGTCCCGTCTCGACCTGAAGCTTCGTGCGCAGATGGCGGGCCTCTTCATAGCAATTTTGGTACAAGGTTTCGCCAACCAGAATGGAAACCACATTCAGCATGGGCGAAATTGACCTGCGAGGCATTTTTTCTGAAGCGACGTCTGGGTTGACCTGGCTGGTCAGCAATTCTTCGATGTCATTTACCAGCAATCTGCCGAGAGCATTTTGGCGCTTCTCTTCCCAAACCTCATCGCTTAACAGGGCCAGACAGTCTTTATAGACCTTGCCGTAGTCCGCCACATCCGGCGCGCAGAGGGCATTGACCTCAGCACGCACTGTATCGATGGCAACAGCCCCACCCGTCTGGGCGGCATGGGCCTCTAGCTTTTGAAGCAACAAGGCCAACAAGCGGTTTGCCTCGCTCTTACAGCGCGGCGTTCCCAATTCACGAATGGCCTTGCGATCCGTTCCCATCTGTCCAGACTTACCTAGGTGTCAAGTTTTTCTCTATTTTGGGATTCTATGATTTAAGGAGTTAAGCTCAGATAAACGAGCAATATATTGGCTGGCACTCTCCTAAACCCTCGGTTATTGTGGCCCCAATTGAGCAAAACGAATGAGAGAACCATGTGTGTAGCCATTCCGGCGCAAATCGTTGAACTGCTGGCTGACGACAACGCCGTTGTCGAAGTAGGAGGCGTGCGCAAAGAAGTAAGTCTCGCTCTGGTCGAGGGCTGCGCTGTTGGCGACTACGTCATTGTTCATGTTGGCTTTGCTCTATCAAAACTCGACCCTGAAGAGGCTCAAAAATCTCTAGAGCTTTTCGAGCAAATGGGTGCCCTTGCAGACCAGGAAGCAGCAAGCGCCTAGGGCCCAAGAGGGCGTGGGGGTTTCAGAATCATTTTCCCCACAATTTCTCCTTTAAATTTTGGCGCTCAATACCGACATCTATATGGCTGAGATACATACGGCCAGACGTGGTTTCGCATGGGTAGGAACAACGTAAGTCGGAATCGGTCTAGCCCTCTTAAGAAAAGAAGAGGGGAACATGACAATAAAAAACAAAGTCGCCCTGATGCTTGGCCTACTTGGCCTCATTTCGGTTGTCGCTGGAATTTACGTTTTTTCCGCTCTTGCTGTCGTCAAAAACGACGCAAGTATCATTGAAGCTCTTGGTCGCCAACGGATGCTTTCCCAGGCAATGGCGAAGTCAGTTTTGGGGTATGCGACCTCAAAGGATGTGCTGACCAACATTGAGGCAAATGTTTCAGGCCTTAATAAGTACATTACCCAGATGCGTGGTACTTTCACCAAAACGGTGATTGGCACAGCCAAAAAGGCTGGGGTCGATATCTCCATGACGCCTGGTGAAGAAGCGCACCCGGCCGTTCCCTTCCCCGCAACTTTCACCAGACTGGTTAATCAGGGCCTTGGCAAAGATGCCGACATGACCGTCGACATCATTTCCGACAACCCAATTAACCCAGCCTCAGCCTACAAAACCGACATTGACCGTCGGGCTGGCGATCATCTCAAGGGGGATGTCAAAAGCATCTATTTCGAGGTGGAAGAAATAGACGGCACCATGTTCCTCAACTACTACACGGCGGACACGGCAACTGTGCAGGCCTGTGCGAGCTGCCATACTCAGATGGAAGGCATCGACTACAAGATCGGCGATATTCTGGGCATTCGCCATTACCGCATTCATTTCTCTGACAATATTGCTGCAGCACGACAGGTTCTTTCACCCAAGATTGATGAGTTTGCAGCTGCCAAGAAAATCTTTGTTGAAACCCTCTCAGCCATGAAATCGGGGGGGCGATATCCCACTGATCTTGCCATGAAAAACTATGTCGAGGTGGAGCCTATTGACGATGACGGAATCCAGAGTTTAATCGTAAAGGCCGAAGAAAAGTTCGCCAGCCTAAATGCCGTTACAGAGCGCATTATTGCCGGAGTAGACAGAAAAAACCGGCAGGCCGATATCAACCTGACCATGGTCCTATCCAATGAACTTCGTGGAGCCAGCAATGCTTTGGTTGCCTATTACACGAATCAATCTAATGCGCGGCAAGAAGGGATCAGTTGGGCTCAGGTCATCTCAACGGTGGTTATCCTAATAACCATTGTTGCGGTTTTCCTCTTTACGTCACGCTCCATTGTTGGGCGCATTCAGACCTTAGCCGACATGACCGGCACCGTGGCCGATGGCAACACAGAAATTGAAATCGCCTATACCGATAGCAGCGACGAGATTGGCCTTATGGCTAAATCGCTCGATGTTTTAAAAGGGGTGAGCAAATACGCCATGCGCGCTCAGGCCGCCTTAAAAGGCGCTTCAGCCAATATCATGATGGTCAACACAGAGCATAACGTTATCTACGCAAACGACGCCCTGCTCTCCCTTATTGGAAACGTCACTCAAGACGTTCAGGTGTCTATTCCAGGATTTTCAGCAAGTAATATCGTCGGGCGGTCGCTTGATGAATTTCATAACGCTGATACCTTGCGCTCTCCTGCCATCTCGTCGCTCCACGGTCGTCAGACCACGCGAATGACGGCGGGCTCTAAAACCTTTGATATTGTTGCTGCCCCTGTGATGAACGATCAAGGTGAACGCCTCGGCACCGTGCTCGAATGGGAAGACCTCACCGAAGGGCTATCTGTTGAAACCGAAGTCGATGAGTTGGTGACTGCTGCTGTGAAAGGCGACTTCTCCAAGCGTCTCGACACAACGGGAAAAGATGGTTTCATGCTTAAGCTAAGCGAGAGCATGAACCAACTCATTGCCACCGTTGAGCGGGGTCTCGATGAGTCCGTTTCTGTTATGTCGGCCATGGCCAATGGCGACATGACCAAACGAATGACCGGTGAGTATGAAGGAGCTTTCCAGCGCTTAAAAACCGATGCCAACGCCATGGGCTCAAAGGTCGCTCAAATTGTCGGCCAGGTTGTCGATGCCGCCGACCAGGTGAAAGGTGCTTCCGCAGAAATTTCCCAGGGCAGTACCGATCTTGCTGAACGGACTGAACAACAAGCGTCTAATCTTGAAGAGGTCGCCGCCTCAATGGAGCAATTGACAGCTACCGTTCGGCAGAACTCAGATAACGCCCGACAGGCAACATCACTCGCCAGCGAAGCACAAACGACGGCAACAAAAGGGGAAGAAGTCGTTGAGCAGGCCGTTTCAGCCATGGGCAAGATCGAGAGCTCATCAACCGAAATTACCGACATCGTTACGATGATCGACGAAATCGCTTTCCAAACCAATCTCTTAGCCCTCAATGCTGCGGTCGAAGCTGCTCGAGCGGGAGAGGCAGGTAAGGGCTTTGCCGTGGTCGCTCAGGAAGTTCGCTCCTTAGCCCAGCGGTCAGCTGATGCTTCTAAGGAAATCAAAGAATTGATCACCACGTCGAGTGATCATGTGAAAGATGGGGCAAACCTTGTTAACCAGACCGGCGAAACTCTGGCAGAAATCCTCGATTCGGTGAAGAAAGTAGCAAGTGTTGTAACTGATATTTCCCAGGCCAGTGGCGAACAGGCTAATGGTCTCGATGAGGTCAATTCAGCCGTGACCAACATGGATGAAATGACCCAGCAAAACGCTGCCCTGGTTGAAGAAACAACGGCGGCGGCCTCTTCCATGGACGATCAAGCGCACCACTTGACGGATCTGTTAAGCTTCTTCGATACAGGCGGAGCCGATGAACAAGTGGCGCCACCTTTAGAAGCCAAACAAGCGGTGGGCGCTAACTCACCACCTCACTTAGAGCTTGTTGAAGAACCGCCCAACGATGATGGTTGGAAGGAGTTTTAGGCTCCCTACTTGACTAGCTTTTTGGGCGCCAAGGTGTCCTTGTATTTGGGTTCTGACTTAGTCGCGTTGGCCTTGGCTGCTTCCATCAGGTCGCTTGAGAAGATCATCCCAGCGTTCCAGGTTGCCACTTGCTTGAGGCCATCCTCGACGCTGTGATCGCGCGCATAGTGGAGCACCTCTTTGGTTCCAACGATGGAGAGCGGTGATTTAGACGCAATGGTTTTGGCGATTTCCATGACCCCATCGAGCATGGCATCGGCGTCGGCATAAACCTCGTTAACCAACCCACACTCCTTGGCTTCAGCTGCAAGAAAGCGGCGACCGGTGAAGGCTAACTCTTTAACCATACCCATCCCGATCAATTTAGGGAGGCGCTGTAATGTCCCCACATCGGCAGTCATGCCAATATTGATTTCCTGGATTTGGAAGAAGGCATTTTCAGTGCAGTAGCGCATATCGCCTGCTGTCACCAAATCAACCCCACCACCAATACAAGCGCCCTGAATAGCGACCAAGACCGGCACCCGGCATTTTTCAAGCGCCGACATAGTTTCCTGAAGTTCAATGATCGAGCGATACATTTGCTCGCGGACCCGCCCAGGTTCGCCCTCAGCAATCTCACCCATTAGATCCTGGAAGGCCGAAAGATCGAGGCCTGCAGTAAAGTGTTTGCCCTCAGAGGAAACAACAACAACTCGCGCATCAGCTCGCGACTCGATCTCACGGAATGCATCGACCACTTCTTGCCAAAAGGGCAGTGTCATGGAATTGAATTCTTTGGGCCGGTCAAAGCGTAGGTGGGCAATGTTGTCAGCAATTTCGAGCGACAGGGTCGTATAGGACATGGGTATCCCCTTTAAGGAAACGAATGGTTTGTTACCTTGCCCTATTTACCCCCGAGACGAAAAGGGTGTCGTGGCGTCAGGTCCGTGACCTGGTTTGTGACTGACCTACTTAACGAAGTCGAGGCCCACATCCAGGCAAGGTGAGCTATGGGTCAACCATCCAACCGAAATAACATCAACGCCCGAAGCTGCAACGGCAGGTGCTGTTTCAATATTAATCCGCCCTGAAGCTTCAGAGATGGCACGACCATCAATCATGGCAACGGCTTTTTTCAGGGTTTCTGGTGACATATTGTCGAGCAGCACAACGTCAACATTGCAATCCAAAGCTTCAGCCAATTGGTCAAGCGTATCGACTTCAATTTCAATTTTTACCATATGCCCGGCATGGGCCTTAGCCCGCTCGATAGCCGAAGCAATTCCACCCGCCACAGCCACATGATTATCTTTGATCAGAATGCCATCGTCTAAGCCAAATCGATGGTTGGACCCGCCACCAGCGCGAACGGCATACTTTTCAAAGGCCCGCATTCCCGGCGTAGTTTTACGGGTACAGGTAATCTTCACATTGTGCGGCTTAACGGCCTCGACGATTTCACGAGTGGCCGTGGCAATTCCGGAAAGGTGGCCGACGTAGTTCAGCGCCACTCGCTCAGCCGTTAAGATCGCACGGGCTGGGCCCTCAACCCGCAATACAGAGTCGCCAGGCTGAACCAACGACCCGTCGTTCTTGAGAATTTGCACCTTAGTCGTTTTCTTGCCCAACTTACGAAATGCCTGGGAGGCAAAATCGAGCCCGGCAATACAGCCTGGTTGCCGGGCAACAATTTCTGCTGTCATGCGATCTTCAGCCGGAACGATTGAATCCGTGGTGATGTCGCCAGCCCGGCCCATATCTTCAGCCAAGGCAGAGCGAATAGCCTGACGCACAAAAGTGGTGGGCAGTTTAACCAGCCCAGAAGGTTTTTTCGTCATGCCTGCCTCGTTCCAAAAGTCACGGTATCATCACCCGTCGCCGCAAGGCGCTGGGCGTCATTAAGTGTCATAAAGGTGCGATCTGCTTTTCTATCATCACATTCCGGGTGGTCAGAGCGGAAGTGTGCACCCCGGCTTTCTTTACGGGCCAACGCGCCAGCAGCAGCCAACAAAATAACGGAAACTGCATTGTGCACTGCCTGAGTAGGCGCACGATCCATAAGGCCCGATGCTTCCTCTAATAGATGACGAAGGCCTGCTTTTTCACGAATAACGCCTAAGTGCTCATATGCCAGCGAACGCAATAGGTGCCATGCCATCTCATCGGAACCCGATGGAGTCTTGTTGTCTTGGTTATGGTTAGCGCTAATAGCCATATGGGCTGGCAAATCAGAAGCTTTAATATCTTCCGCCACGCGAGGACCAAACACGACAGCTTCAAGCAAAGAATTGCTGGCAAGCCGGTTGGCGCCATGGACACCCGTCGCTGCAACTTCACCACAGGCCCAAAGGCCATAAAGCGAGCTTCTTCCTTGGCCGTCTACAGCAACACCGCCCATGTGATAGTGGGCTGCTGGAACAACGGGGATGGGTTCTTTGCGCGGATCAATCCCTGCATCCATGCAGAGGCCAAAGACCGTCGGAAAGCGTTTCGGGAACTGCTCGCCAACCACTTGGCGGGCGTCAAGAAACACTTTTCGACCCGCCGCTCGTTGTCGCCAAATAGCACGGGCGACAACATCGCGGGGAGCCAACTCCGCATCGTCATGAACCGCCGTCATGAATCGAATGCCTCGACTATCAACCAAAATGGCTCCTTCACCGCGCAGAGCTTCTGTCGCCAACGGCAAAGGCTTGCCAGCAGGACCAGATACATCAATAGCAGTCGGATGGAACTGCACAAACTCAGGATCGGCGATCACGGCACCCGCGCGGGCCGCCATTGCGAGGCCATCGCCGGTTGCCGTTTGCGGATTAGTTGTTTTGGTAAATAGCTGTCCAATGCCACCGGTTGCCAGAACAGTCGCACGGGATTTAATCATCCGAGTATGGCCTTTGGCATCAGAAACCCAAACACCACAAACCCGCTCACCTTCAAGGACCAATTCTTCTGCCATCACATCCGGCACCACCGTAATGTGTTCGGCTTTGGTAACAGCGACACCAAGTGTGCGCATCAGTTCTTTGCCGGTGCTGTCACCATCGGCATGAAGGACGCGACGACAGCTGTGAGCCGCTTCACGGCTAAGCTTGAATGCCCCGTCTTGATCCTTATCAAAAGCCATTCCAAGCTCGACAAGGCGATCTATTGCTTCACGACCAAGCTCGGTCAGCAAATCAACCGTGCCAACATCGCACAGCCCAGCGCCTGCAATTTGCGTATCTTTGCTGTGCAGTACCGCACTGTCGTTTTGCTCGACAGCAGCCGCCACGCCGCCCTGAGCTAAGGCACTTGATGCGCCCTCGCCTATGGGTGCCTTGGCAAGCACGACAACATCGAGTCCCTTGCATTCAAGCGCCGCAGAAAGACCCGCAGCACCACCACCGATGATTAAAACATCGGCTTTCTTAGGGAAAAGTGGGGGCTTTGTCGCCACTACGAAAAGGCCTTAACCGATTTCAATCATCCGCTCGACAGAGCGACGCGCCCGTTTGGCGATTTCAGGATCAACTGTCACTTCGACCGTCAAATCACGCAGGCTTTCAGCGACCTTGTCGATGGTGATGCGCTGCATGTGAGGGCAGAGGCTGCAAGACCGGATAAACTTTGTATCCGGGCACTGGGCAATCAGATTATCACTCATGGAGCATTCGGTGATCAGGGCTGCTTTTGCCGGTTTGTTTTCGGCAACCCAATTAGCCATGCCTGTTGTTGAACCAGAAAAATCTGACTTTTCAACGACTGATGGAGGGCATTCAGGATGGGCCAAAACGACCACGTCGGGATAGGCCTTGCGTAAGCGGTCCACTTGCTCGGGCTCAAAGGTTTCATGCACTTCGCAAGCACCGGCCCAGGTGATGATTTCCACATCGGTTTGGGCAGCCACATTGCGCGCCAGCAATTCATCAGGCGTCATGATTACTTTCGGCACGCCCAAGGATTCGACAACCATCTTGGCATTGGCTGAGGTACAGCAAATATCGGTCTCAGCCTTCACGTCAGCCGTTGTGTTGACGTAGGAGACGATGGGCACGCCCGGATGTTTTTTGCGAAGTTCCCGAAGGTCAGCCCCAGTAATGGACTCAGCCAAAGAACAACCAGCCTCAGGATCTGGGATCAATACGGTTTTCTGCGGGTTCAATATTTTCGCCGTCTCGGCCATAAAATGAACGCCGCACATGACGATCACGTCGGCATCTACATTCATCGCTTCACGAGCTAACGCCAGCGAGTCACCCTTGATATCAGCCACACAGTGGAAAATATCTGGTGTCATGTAATTGTGCGCCAAGATCACAGCGTTGCGCTCTTCTTTCAAGCGCATCACTTCATCTACATAGGGCGCAAGATGCAGCCAGTTGCTTTCTGGGATCGCTGATCCTGCTTTTTCAAACAGGCGGCGAGTCCGCTTCAAAGCTTCGCTATTGGCCTGCCGACCAGCGTCCTGGGTCACCATATTCATTTCCCACTTCTCCTTATGCTCAATTTGAGCATATGCAGGGACTAAAACTTGGCCCCAATGCCAAAATTGGAGCTTGAAGGCTTATAATTAGGTTGAGCATAAGGGCGAGTCAAGGAATTGCGCAGAAACTCTAGCCTTTTTCGCTTATAACCCCTGGCGCACTGAGGGCAGCTTCACGCCCACGGCAGCTCGTTCGGCCAAAACATCATGGCGGAATCTGAATTGCTGTGCAGGGCGTCCACCTGTTTGGGTTTCCATCTTGCCTGTACTTTCCACCAAACCTGTTTTCTCAACTAGGCGGCGGAAGTTTTGCTTATGCAGCCGCTTGCCCGATAAAGCCTCAACCAACCTTTGAAGCTGAAAGAGCGTAAAGGTTTCTGGCATCAGCTCGAAGACAACGGGGCGGTACTTGATCTTGCCGCGCAGCCGCCCAATCGCTGTTGCAAGGATACGGCGGTGATCCAGGGCCATGGGGCGTGAGAAATCTTTGCCACTGGCTTCCCCTTGGTCACGCGGAGCCTCCTCAACAAGACCCGCTTCATAGAGAAGCTCATAACGCTCGAGCACCAATTCTTCACTCCACGCGGCGCCCGCCATTCCAAAAACCACTGAAATCCGACTTTCGCGCTCCCGGCGTTCAGCTGTTGTTGGAGCGGCTTTAGCCCACCTTGAAAGATCAGGTTCCAAACGTTCGGTGATCACCGCAGGCCGCCCCTCTCGCCAGTCTTCCCATGGGAAGTAGCTATACCAGGATCGCCATTCAACCTCGGCTGCTGATGCGAGTGCTGGCTCACGGGTCAGTGCTAAATATCCAATCGAGATCACCCGAGCCCCACCCCGACGTTCACGAGGATCACGCCCGCGGTCGCCAAATGTATAGAGCTGTTCCACATAACCCAGGCTGAGCCCGGTTTGTGCCTCCACCCAAGAGCGCAGGCCCGCATCGAGTGTTCTGTGCTGCTGCGGATGGAACGGACCGAACGGCAAGGCTTCGGCCTTTTCATCAGGCCCGGGCCCTTGCCTTTTGCCAACAACCAGCACCCGAGGCACATCGCCATCGGTCGCAACCACGACAGCATTCAGACCAATAACGAGGCCGTGATATTGGTCGGGGTCTAGGTTGTCTTGAGGTCCAAACAAGGGGCTAAATGCCTTTCCATTATCGTTTCCGCTTCCACATCTATCTGAAAACATCCGCCACAACAATGGGAGCCGAAATCGCCCACTTTCTTGAAAGACTCGATTTTCTCTTAAAAGTCCTGCTAAGGTGCTGGGAATGAAGCAATTCTAAGCAAGAGCAAACAGACGGTTCGACCCATGCCGATCGATAATTTCCCTCCTATGGATTCAGACGCACCCCATCGCCCCAGTTTGGCGGAACATTTTATGGAGTGTGGCAAGCTAGGCCGCTATTTAACGGCCATGGACGAGAGCCGGTTCGTTGTTACCGATGATTTCAGGACATTGAACTCCGTCCCATCGGATGCCTCAGCCATGGCGTCAGTCTGCTCCAAAGATTCGCTTGTCGCACAAGCTGCTCTTCTTCCGCTGGGGCTGAAGGCCTCGCGCGGCAGCACCATGATCAAAGATATCTATGGTGATCTTTTTGATCTGATTGAGCAGCAAACCCTCAACCCGGAAGTCCAGATTTCGGCCAAGGCGATCATGGAGGCCGGGTTTACCGAAGACGGCATCCGCGAAGTCGCCAGTGCGCTAAGCGAGAAGCTCACCCCGGCCAGAACACGCTATCGGGATTTTTTGGTTACGGTTAAACAGCTCTCACAAAAGCAAATCTCAGCAGGTGATTTCCGCGATGAGTTCATGTCGTTTACCTACGACGTGGCGGGCCAGCTTGATTTTGGCATCTACAGCTACTGCATTGATCGCATTTTCCAGCACGAGCATGTACCTGCTGAAGCCAAGGCGCTTTTGACCGTCGAAATCCTTAAATTCCCACCCCTGATTCGGCGCGAGTTGGTCAGCAATATTTTGGCCCATCCCAACCCGAATCCATCCCTGATCCGGTTTATCGAAAAAGAAATGGAGCAGCGACTGGAACCAGAGGCCGCCATGGAAATCACTCTGTTGGTTTCAATGAAGGGCGACCACGTATCGCTGCACGATTTGGAAGCCATGGCTGGTCAGGCCTAGGCCACTCGTTTTGAAACGAAAGAACCTCGCATCATGAAAGAGGCATTGCATATTTGGGGGGGTGGGCTGCTCTTGCTCATCGCCACCCTGTTGCTCACTTACCAATTCGTCGAACCTGCCCCGCCCCGCTCTATAACCATTTCTACCGGCGGGCCAACGGGCGCTTATCATGCCTTTGGCAAACGCTATCAAGCCGCTCTCGCTAAGCAGGGCATCGAGGTCACGCTGGTCAACAGCAATGGTTCGGTTGAAAATATCGGACGCCTGGAAAACGGTGAGGTTGATGTCGCCTTCGTTCAG
>Ga0070727_10003944_pt1 | contig 12984 bp, 11 predicted proteins | sample tdAd472_FD_66722 | JGI IMG/M metagenome (GOLD analysis project Ga0070727, IMG submission 66722) | Marine sediment microbial communities from the Atlantic coast under amendment with organic carbon and nitrate - tdAd47.2 | ecosystem: Environmental > Aquatic > Marine > Coastal > Sediment | place... | reverse complement strand
TCACCAGCAGGCATGACTTCATAATAGACCGGCTCGTTATCAGCCATGGCGCCCACATAAAGGTTTCCAGCAGAAACACCAAGCCTCAAAAACTCCTTGGCTACCCTGTCGGCCCGCGACGTTGAAACGTTCCAATTGACCATCTTGTGCTTGACCGGCTCCATATCGCGCGTGCGGCTACTGGCATGACCAACGACTCGGATCGTGCCGCCCCGCTCTTTATGAAGGGAAACAACTTTTCTAAGAATAGCACGCTCGCTAGAAGTCAGCCCCGCCGCACCATTGGCAAACTGGATGACAGCAACCTTATAGGAGTTGCTGACAGAAGCTGGATTGAACTCGCTCAAATCATGCGCACCATTTTTGGCGACGACCGACGCCGTCATGCGCGATTGATGGGTTGCTGTGCCGCCCATTTGAAGCCGCGACATAGATGCCTGTCCGCCCTGCGAAACGCCAGAGCTAGAAATAACAACCGTTTGTGTCGGATAGTAACCACCCGTCGCCATTGACTGCGCTTGACCGCCGGGACGGCTCGGCGCAGAGGTGGCTGAATAAGGACGACGCTGAGCAAGGTTAGCTTGATAAATCTCCTGCAGACTCATGCCCGTTGTATCCAACGGCCTTTGTGCTTGCGGCATCGGTGCTGCGGCCTGTTGCTGCATTGGCGCTGGCGCGGCTGTGGTTGACGCAGGTGCAGGAGCACTAGCTGCTTTGGCTGATACTTCAGGCTGCAAAGGAGAAACAGCCTCACCTTGCCGGGCGACGGTTTCAGACGAATAACGCCCTTCCTGTGTGTCGGCAACAAGGCCTTGAGCAACGGCCTGTGTTTCCTGAGCCTGTTCAGCTTTAGCACGCTCTGCGTCGCCAGGAAGCGGCGGGAACTTCTTGTCTCCTTCGGCTGCTTCAGCTGTCTTAGCCTCAGCCGTCTTAGCGTCTGCTGCTTTGCCTTCTTCGTCTTCGCCAGCCACATAGTCAACCGTGCTGCGATACCATTCGGCAGGATTCATTGCATCAGGAACCGATGAGCACCCCGTCGCAACAAGCGGCAAGGTCAGCGCAAGAACCAAGCGCCCTTTGTGTAGGCTTGGTAAATGGCGCCCCATACCTAAAGCCATTTTTGAAAACTGCATCGTCCCCAGTCCCCTCGTTTTTCGTCCCCAGGAATACGAAGAATATCACAATGATATTTCTTGGTTTCCGAGTTGTTAGAGTGCCTTAAATTGGTTAACAGTATGCAAACCGCGATGGTGATAGCGCACGAATCGCATAACAGCAAGGCTATCTGGTAGTTTGAAACATATTATTTCTACGCTATAGAAGCAACTGCCGAACCTGCGGTCAAGTTGAGGGAAGAAGAAATGTCAGATCAACAACAATCAGAAGCTAAGATGCTGGACCCGAAGGAATTTTCTTCGGCCATGGCAGATATCATTAATCGCAGCCATCGCATCTTGAACGACTTCCTCTCAAAACAGGCCTCGCAAGAAAACAATGGTGAGTTAGACCCTCTCAACATTGGCAATGCTTTTATGGAGCTTTCCACCAAGCTTGCAACTGACCCCGTTCGTCTTATGACTGCCCAGGCAAACCTTTGGCAGAACCAAATGGAGCTCTGGCAAAATGCGTCTATGCGCTGGTTCGGTCAGGATGACCGTCCATATGTAAAACCGGAGACCGATGACCACCGCTTCAAGAACGACGCTTGGAATGACATTCAGCTTTTCGACTACATCAAGCAATCATATCTACTCACATCACGGTGGATGCAAAATCTGGTCTCCGGCGTCGATGGTTTGGACGTCGGGACTCATCGCAAGGTCGAGTTCTACACCAAGCAGTTTGTCGATGCCATGGCACCAACAAACTTCGTGATGACCAACCCAGAAGTCTTGCGAGCCACCGCAGAGTCCGGCGGTGAAAACCTCATCCATGGCCTGCAAAACCTGCTCGCCGATATGGAGCGCGGTAAAGGCATTCGCATGACCGACGAAGATGCCTTCGAGGTTGGTGAAAACGTTGCAGCATCTAAAGGAAAAGTCATTCACCGCAATGACTTGATGGAATTGATCCAGTTCGCGCCGACCACTAAAAAGGTCTATAAAACTCCGCTGTTGATCATTCCCCCCTGGATCAATAAATACTATATCCTCGACCTGCGGCCTTCAAACTCGTTTATCAAATGGGCGACCGACCAAGGGCATACTGTCTTTATTGTTTCCTGGGTCAATCCAGATGAAAAACTCGCCCATGAGTCTTTCGAAGACTACATGAATCTTGGCCCCCTCGAAGCGATCGACGTGATCACCAAAACCACGGGCGAAGAAAAAATCAACGCCATTGGCTACTGCCTTGGCGGGACCTTGCTTGCCTCAACTCTAGCCTACATGGCGGTCAAAAAAGACGACCGAGTAGAAAGCGCAACGTTCTTCACCACGATGACAGACTTTGCCGACGCTGGTGATTTGCAAGTCTTCATCGATGAAAAGCAGCTTGAGAATATTGACCACCAAATGGACGAGCATGGCTATTTGGATGGCTCGGAGATGGCAACCACCTTCAATATGCTGCGTGCCAATGATCTGATCTGGTCGTTCGTCGTCAATAACTACCTCTTGGGCAAAGACCCCTTCCCGTTCGATCTTCTGTATTGGAATTCAGATTCGACCCGGATGCCTCAAGCCATGCACAGCTTCTATCTCCACCAAATGTATGAAAACAATCGTTTGGTCGAGCCCGGCGGCATTTGCCTAAATGGCGTTGATATTGATCTCCATCAGGTCAAAACGCCGGTCTATATCCTCTCAACCAAAGAAGACCACATCGCCCCTTGGCGCTCCACCTACGCTGCGACCCAGCTCTATAATGGCCCTGTTCGTTTCATTTTGGCAGGATCCGGGCATATTGCAGGTGTGGTCAATCCACCAGCATCGGGCAAGTATGGCTTTTGGAGCAACGACAAGCTCACTGAATCACCTGGCGCCTGGTTTGACAGCGCAACCAAGAACGAAGGCTCCTGGTGGAGCGATTGGCAAAAATGGGTTCAACCCCACGCTGGTGGCCGCAAAACAACCCCAGCTCGCGACCCCGCCAAAGGCAAGGTTAAAGCGATCTGTGACGCCCCAGGCGAATACGTGAAGGTTAAGGTTTAAAAACTAAGAACTAGTTCTGCATTTCAGAAATGTGAGAAAAAGCCTTACGTTCTATTATCTTAGCAGAAAGCAACGTCATGAATGGTGCGAACTCACTCGCCAGATAATGATACATGGGTGCCGACAAGATAAGCTGCGCCTTGATCGGCTCTGGTGACAGCGCCCCCTCACTGACGAGCTTCCTGACACTCATGTCCGCAGACAAAAACCCTGATAGGCGACCAGCGTTATAAGCTTTAAATAGATTTGCACCGTTGTGAAAACGTTCGCCCCGCTTGTCCTTCATGTGGTCTTCTTGCCAAACTACCCCCAGTGTATATCCGGTCTTCAGCCTCTCTTTCTCCTTGCGATTAGGGTGATGCCAAAGAGAATAGGTAAGCGAGAACAACGGTTTTTGGCTGCGAACGAATTCTCGTTCATATGCGCCTTCCGCTTTTGCTAGACGCATAATTTCACCGTCTACCGAGCCGCTGTTAAATGACGCTATGCCGCGGCGCCCCGGCAGTGCAAGCAAAGTCATTGGGCAGCCAATTTCAAGATAGAGATTTTGTAAGATTTTAGCCACGACGGGAGAGAGCACGCCTTGATCAATTGTTGCTATGTTCTTAGGGCAAGCAACTTCTGCAGAGCTGGGCGTAGACTGCAGAGTTACGCCCAGCAAGATTAAAGGCAGCAGTTCCCACTTTTTCAGCATTATCACAAACACCTTCTTCAAACTGCAAAAGTCTTTATGGCGATCCGCGCCCTAATCCTCAACGTCAAGAAGAGATCAAATTGTCCTACGAATCGCCCCTATTCCTAGCTCTCTAAAAGTTACTCAATCTAGTCGTCGTAATCGTCGGCATCGCTACCGTCGTCAATGACATCCGAATTCAGATAGGTCAGCATCTCGTTATATTCTTGACCCAGCAGTCGGTAGCCTTCGGTGCCGTCTTTGAACATGGCCATGTCTTCCTCGGTCAGATCGCGCATTTTTTTAGCTGGCGTTCCTGCCCAAAGCTCACCCGAGGGTACGCGCTTACCTGGGCCAACAAGTGCACCGGCGGCAACCATCGCGCCGCTTTCAACCACTGCGCCATCAAGAACCGTTGCTCGCATCCCAATGAAACAGCCGTCTTCTAAGGTCGCTCCATGAATGAGGGCTGAATGACCAATGAGGATGTCGGAACCGATATAGCAACCAAACTTGTCTGCGGTGACATGGACGACTGTACCATCCTGAATGTTGGTGCGTTCGCCGATGCGAATTTCGTGAACGTCGCCCCGAACGGTGCAGCCAAACCAAATGCTGGAATCAGCGCCAACTTCAACATCGCCGATCAAGGCAGCCGTTGGAGCCACGAAAGCTGTATCGTCAACACGCGGCCAAGTTCCGCGCCAGGGATAGCGAATGTCGCTCATTTTATTCCTCTATTTCAGTATTTTGTGGCTATTTATTAATCCACTGAATTAAGTTTTTTGTTACGGCTTCCGGCCTTTCCATGGTGGAAAGGTGGCCGCAATCCTCAATAACCGCTAATTCGGCGTCGGGGATTATATGGGCCATTTCTTCGTGCAACTCAACGGGCGTGAGCATGTCTTGTTTTCCACAGAGCACCAGCGCCGGACAATCAATCTCCTTCAACGTCTCGGTGCTATCAGGTCGCGACATAATAACGTTTTGCTGATTTGCAAAGCCATCAACGCCTGTGTCCTCAGCCATCTGGCGTGCATCGGCCATAAAGCTTTCATCGCTCAAACGATAGTCTGGCACCCAGCTTTTAATCAGGATTTCATGGACTGTGACAACCCCTTCACGCCTAGCAAGCTCAACCACATCTCGCCGACCGGCAGACTGTTCAGGCTTATCAGCAAGATAGGATGTGTCGAGAAAAGCGACCCGCTCAACTCGCTCCGGTGCTTGGCGTATGATTTCCATAGCCGTGTAGCCACCCATGGAAAGCCCAGCAAGAGCAAAGCGCTCAGGTGAATTGGCGAGGATACTGGAGGCAAGCTCCGTTAAGGATGCGTGATGGCGATGATCAACCACCACTGGGTCTGCAATATCAGAGAGAGCCTCTACCTGATGTGCCCAAAGACGCTCCGTGCATAGAAGACCAGGCACCAAAATAAGCGGCGTGCGATCAGCCATAGATGGCTCCTTCCATCACTTAATCAGAGCGGAAAGCTCTTTGAACTCCGGCGTTCCTGCTTTTTCAAGCCACTCAAACACCACCATCTCTGTCGTCACAGTATGCGCCCCAGCCGCTTGCATCCGTTTCATTGCCACTTGCTTGCTGCTGGCTGCACGAGACGACACAGCATCCTCGACGACAAAGACGTCGTAACCCAATTCGCAGAGCTCCAGCACGGTTTGCAAAACACACACATGGGATTCCACGCCGCAAACAACAATCTGCTTACGTCCGACCTCGCGGAATCGTTTTTCAATTTCAGGATCAGACAGACACGAAAAATGCAGCTTCTCCATGGTGTTTTCGGGTGATGCCATATCAGCGATATCGGCAACACTTCCACCCAGGCCCTTGCGATACTGTTCTGAAACGAGCGTTGGCACACTCAGTCGTTTGGCCGCCTGCATCAGTATTCGTCCATTGGCAACAATTCGACCACCTTCATCAATAGCCGGCAATAGTCGCTCCTGCACATCCACAACAATCAAGGCTGCAATGGCCGCTTTCATCCGCATGGATTATTTCCTTCTCTTCTGCTTTAGAGCACAGCCTAGCATTCTATGGCGCAGAAACCACACTAATCACCCCAATTCTAAGCGCTTCATGCGACTAACGTTGACTTGTGGGCGGGACTTTCTATTATCCCCCATCGCACGCAACTCAGGCGGCATTACAACGAGCCGTATACGAGAAACCCCTGGGCAGAAAACGGGTACCCCACATTTCATGAGTTTTGAAGAATTAGGTTTGGGCGAAGAGGTCCTTAAGGCCGTCGCCGAGGCGGGGTATTCCACCCCGACCCCCATTCAAGAAAAAGCCATTCCCATCGTTTTAATGGGCCGCGACGTACTAGGTTGCGCTCAAACCGGAACCGGCAAAACGGCTTCTTTCACGCTGCCTATGATTGAAATTCTGGCTTCAGGTCAGGCCAAGGCACGGATGCCGCGCTCGCTTATTTTAGAGCCGACGCGCGAACTCGCTGCCCAGGTCGCCGACAACTTCGAAGTATATGGAAAACACCATAAGCTTTCCATGGCCCTGCTCATTGGCGGCACTTCTATGGCCGACCAAACGGCAGCACTCGACAAGGGCGTCGATGTGCTGATCGCCACGCCAGGCCGTCTGCTTGACTTGTTTGAGCGCGGCGGTCTTCTGCTCAACGATGTGCGCACCCTGGTGATTGACGAAGCAGACCGGATGCTCGACATGGGCTTTATTCCCGATGTTGAAAAAATCGTCTCGCGTATCCCAACGATCCGCCAGACCCTGTTCTTCTCCGCAACAATGCCCCCGGCCATTCGTAGATTGGCCGACGCCTTCTTGATGAACCCCAAAGAGATCAGCGTAGCACGCCCTGCAACGACGGCCGAAACGGTGACCCAAGGCTTGTTCATGATGAAGGGCAGCGGCATGGGTAGCCATGTGCAAAGCGAAAAACGAGAAGTTTTACGCCGCCTGCTCAAAGAAGATAACGTCAAGAACGCCATCATCTTCTGCAACCGCAAGCGTGATGTTGGTATTGTTTTCCGCTCCTTGGAACGCCACGGCTTTAACGTTGGGCAGCTCCATGGCGACATGGTGCAGTCTGCACGCATGGAGGTTCTGTCCAAATTTAAAGCTGGCGGACTGACCATGCTGGTTTGCAGTGACGTTGCCGCGCGCGGTCTCGACATCAAAGAGATGAGCCATGTGTTCAACTTCGATGTGCCGACACACGCTGATGATTACGTGCACCGCATTGGCCGAACGGGCCGCGCGGGCAATAAAGGTACGGCCTATACGCTGGCAACCCGCGATGACGCCAAGTATCTCGACGCCATCAAGCGGACTATTGGCAAACCTATTCCTGATATGAAGGCAGACAGTGCACCCAGTGCTCCTGCTGAAGAGCAAAAAACCAACGAGACCGCGCAGTCTTCAGAAGAAAGACCACGCCGTGAGCGCGGCAGAGGTCGTGGACGCGGGCGTGATCGTGGCGGACGTGACCGGAACCGCAACCAAGACAACCGCAGTCAAGATCAAGAGCGGACTGAAGTGCGCAAGGAAGCGACCGAAGAGCGCAAAGATAAGCCTCAGCGTGAAGAACGCACTGAAAAGCCAAAGCGAGAAGAACGGCCACAGCGCGAAGAGCGTGCCGAAAAGCCGAAGCGTGAACGCAAAACCCGCCATCGTCGGGATCAAGACGATGGACCGGATGTGGCGGTCAAGGGACTCGGCGATCATGTTCCGGCCTTCTTAATGCGCCCTTCTTCTTCTCAAGAAGCAAAAAAACCGGCTAAAAAGGCACCTGCGAAAAAGAAAGCGCCCGCCAAGAAGAAGGCGGCAGCAAAGCCAAAAGATGCTGAAGCCAAGGCCGAGGCACCGAAAAAAACAACCCGTCGCCGGACGACCAAGAAGGCAGAAGCCCCAAAGGAAGCTCCGCAGCCGTCGGAAAGCCAGGACGCAAACGCAGAAGCCTAATCAAGGGAAGACGAGACCATGCAGACAATCTTCGTGCAAATAAAATGCGAGATGGGCAAGGTTTATGACGTTGCCGACGATGCGAGCGAAGTCGAGCAGGTCTCGGAAGTCCACTCCATTTCAGGGCGCTTTGACCTCATGGTCAAATGCTACCTGGATGACGACCAGGATATTGGTCACTTTGTAACAGAGCGACTTCAAACCTTGAGCGGCGTCGCCGACACCTACACCACGGTCGCCTTCAAGGCTTTCAAATAGCACCACCATTTGGAGGCCGCAGCCATGCTGACGGTTTCAGAGCTCCAAAGACCGGGCCTTAAGCCCCTATCATTTACGCTCAATGCTGGTGAGTGCATTGCCGTTTCTGGGCCTTCGGGTTCGGGCAAGAGTCTCCTGCTGCGCGCGCTTGCCGACCTCGACCCCAATGAAGGCGATATCCGTTTTAATGATCGCCCACGTGACGACTTTACCGCCCCTGAATGGCGGCAAAAAATCACCTACTTGGCTGCCGAACCAGGATGGTGGAGCGACCATATTGCTGAACATTTTACCGATTTTAAAAGTACCCTCCCCCTTATTGCGCGCCTTGGGCTCCCCAAAGAGTGCGGCGACTGGCCTGTCATTCAGGCGTCAACTGGAGAGCGACAACGCTTGGCACTGGTCCGCGGTCTATTTCTGCAGCCAGACATCTTGCTTCTCGACGAGCCAACAGCGGCGCTAGACCCTGCGATGACCAAAGAGGTGGAAGCCATAATTCAGGAACGCTTGTCTTGTGGTTGTGCAGCAATTTGGGTAACTCATGATGAGGCTCAAGCCACCCGAATGGGCTCCCGTAACTTCCAAATGCTGGCTGGGCAACTGATTGAGGGCGCAGCATGACTTATATTGTCCTCACCCCCTGGGACTTAGCGTTGGCCTCCCTTCTTGTTTTGCTCAATGCTGGAATTTCGTTTGCCTTTCGCCTGGGCATTGAAAACAAACTCCTCATTGCGACCTTTAGAACTGTCGTTCAACTCACCCTCATGGGCTATGTGCTCAAAACCCTATTCGCCCTCTCCTCGCCTCTTTGGACAGGATTGGCAGCCCTATTCATGGTGCTGTTTGCTGGGCGCGAGATTATGGCGCGGCAAAAACGACGCCTTTCCGGCCTTTGGGCTTATGGCCTTGGAACAGCCACCATGCTTATGGCATCGGTTTTTGTTACCGGAGCAGCGCTCGCAACCGTCGCCCCAGACCCTTGGTACGATCCTCGCTATGCCCTTCCGCTACTCGGAATGATCATCGGCAACACCATGACCGGCATTAGCCTTGGCCTTCACAATCTCATTGAGGGCCTCACCCGCGATAAGGCTGCCGTCGAAGCACAATTAGCGCTTGGTCAATCAAAGTGGGCCGCAACCCTTCCTATTGCTCGAAACGCACTCACCAATGCCTTCATGCCGATCATCAATTCCATGTCAGCAGCAGGGCTGGTTCTTATCCCTGGTATGATGACCGGCCAAATTCTGGCCGGTGCCGATCCCATGGATGCAGTAAACTACCAAATCCTCATCATGTTCTTGATTGCTGGAGGTGTTGCACTGGGCTCATTGAGTGCTGTAATGGGCGGTATCTTTCGCCTAACCGACCATCGTCACCGATTGCGACTAGACCGAATAACCTCTCCGAAAAAACCTTAATTACCCTGCGTAACCTTGTATGATTCTAAAGAGGATGTGTCTATGATGAGCACCTTGATGGAATGACTTGAATGCCCAAAGAACAAATAAAAAGCCTGAAGCTACGTTTCCTGATTTTGACCACGCTGATCTTTTGCATCACGGCGGGCATTTCGCTTGTTTTTATCAATGGTATTAACAAGTCAGTCATTGAAGCCCTTGGCTCTCGTTTTGCCGAAAACCAACTCCTCTACGACAAAGCCCGCGTGCTGATGCCGCTTTCTCGCGAGGTTGCTCTTGCCAGAAAACTAGCCGATTCAAGCCTTATCAAACTCTGGGCACAGAATGAGGACGACGCGAGCCTCAAGGCTGCTGCTATTAGAGAGCTTGAGGACTATCGGCGGTTCTTTAAGGACGGCAGCTATTTCTTCGTCATCAACAAATCGCTGCACTACTATTTCAACGACAGCAACAACACCTACTTTGGCAAGCAGCTACGCTATGTCTTGCGCCCTGGAAATTCTGAAGACGGGTGGTATTTCACCACCATAAAAAGTGGCCAACCCCATCTGCTGAATGTGGATTTTGACGAGCACCTTGGCGTCACCAAGGTCTGGATCAACGTCCCCATCCGCGAGAACGGTAAAGTTTTAGGGGTGATCGGCACGGGCATTGACCTGACAAAATTCATTCAGACAATTCTGGCCGGAAAGAACGAGGGCATCAGTAATATTTTTGTCGATAAAAATGGGGCGATCCAAGCACATCAAGACATCAGCGCCATCGACTTCAAATCACTGATGAAGAAGCTAGAGGATCAAAAGACCATTTATCAAGCCATCGAAAATTCAGGTGAACAGGAAAAGCTGAAAGAGGCCCTAGAAATTGTTAAGTCTGGGCAACAAGAAACGGCTACGTTTTTTCTCTCCATGTATGGCAAAAAACATCTGGCAGGCATCACCTATTTATCCAATATCCGTTGGTTCAATTTGACTCTCATCGATCTCGATTACTTAGTACCCAAGCGCTATTTCACCCTCGTGATCATCCTGCTGGCAATTTCCTTGCTGATCATCTCGGCCGCTATCTCCTATCTTCTTAACCGGCTGGTCTTGTCGCGCATTGGCGCGCTCAACACCTCCGTTGGCAAGGTAATGAAGGGCAAGATGGATGGTGTGCTTGATGTTGGTGAAAATGATGAGATCGGCTCCCTGACCCGCGACTTCAACACAATGACCGAAATTATCCGCGCCAACACAGAAAACCTAGAGCGGGAAGTTAGCGAACGAACTGAAGAACTCAAACGATTGAGTGAGCGCGACTCCTTGACCATGCTGCTCAATCGCCGAGGGATGATGGAACGGTGGGAAGTTGAAACTAATCGGATCAGTCGAACCGGCCGCCAGATGGGGCTTCTCATCCTCGACATCGACCTGTTTAAGCAAATCAACGACACCTACGGCCACAAGGCGGGCGACTATGTTATCACCTCAATTGCAAAGGCCGTAAAGGCAGCCATTCGCTCCTATGACCACTGCGCTCGCTGGGGCGGCGAAGAGTTTCTGGTCCTTTTGCCCGATTGCACCGAAGAAGGCCTTACGGCAACGGCAGAAAAAATCCGCCAATCAATCAGCGATCTTGGCATTGATATTGGTGATTCATCGATCTCCATTAGCGTCAGTCTTGGCGGCTATATGGCATCGCACGACGAATCTGTTGATGCGATGATCGGCAAGGCAGACCAAGCCATGTATGAAGCCAAACGCCAAGGGCGAGATCGCTATGTTCGATACTCACAAGATCCCCATACTAAAAAATCAGCTTAGCTTTCACACCAGCAACCAACGGAAATGCCGTGGTCTCTACAGCATTCATCGGGTAGCTTAAAAGAATCGTCAGCCTAGATAGTTCGGAGTGCAGCGTTTCATGTGGTGGGAACACAACGGCCAATACAATCTGGGTCGGAACTTTGATTTGCTTAAGCAGGGATTTTTAGAAATCACCTACAAAATTACCCAGGGGAACAATCAGGGCGATCAGCAAACCATTGCCATTGAACTTATCGAGAAACTCAGGCAATTCAGCGCCTATATGCACAACAGCATCCAGGTCGTACCGGACGCTGATTATCGCAAAACATATGGGAATAAAGCCGTTGAAGAGAAGAGCTTTGTCAATATTGGTGGCGGCCCAAACTGGCATCACCCCTGTTGGCAAAACCTCGATTTAATGCTCTCTGAGCGCGATGCGACCCCTTGGGATTTGTTCGACCACGCTCCCCTTCCCTTTGCCGATAATCAAATTGAGGTGGCCTATACCAGCCACACCATTGAACATCTCGATGATGAAACAGTGCAAAACCTATTTGACGAAGTTCAGCGCGTTCTCAAACCCGGCGGCATCTTTCGCATTGCTTGCCCTGATGCTGCTTCTCACTATCGCGCCTACAAAAGCAATGAGCCTGGATACTTCAAGTTCATCATCCCCCATGCCTCGCCTGATGCATCTTTAGAGCAGCTCTTCTTGCTTGAGTTCGCCGCCCATGCCTCAAGCCTCAACGAGACAAATCAGGTAAAGAAGCTCTCAGACAAAGAAATCCGAGAGATATTTGAGAGCGCCCCTATGGAGGAAGCGCTGGAGCAATGCTCTTCACTTTGCACTGTCGAGGTTCAAAAAGCACAAAACGGTGGCCCGCATATGAATTGGTTTACCGAAAGCAAAGTCCAGTCAATGCTTACAAAGGCTGGCTTTGAGGAAACCACCCCATCGGCTTACGGAAAAAGCAGCGCCTACGTGATGCGCGACATCACCTTTTTTGATTACACGGCTCCCGGCACATCGCTTTTCGTTGAGGCGACTAAAACTTAAATGTAGTGCTCTTGCAGCGGCTCGAAACCATTGAACCCTACAGAAGCATAGGTCGTGGTATAGGCCCCTGCCGTGTGAATGCGTACCTTGTCACCGGCCTTTAGGGCTAAGGGCATTTGATAAGCTGCTTGCTCATACATCACATCGACCCCATCGCAGGTTGGACCGGCAATGGTGACAGGGCTGCTCTCGGTTCCATCATGGGGCGTGGTGATTTGATAACGGATGGCTTCGTCCATGGTTTCAGCCAAGCCGCCAAACATCCCCACATCGAGATAGACCCAGCGTTTCTTTTCGTTGGGTGAACGGGTTGAGACCAAAACCACCTCGGTTTCCATCACTCCAGCTTCAGCAACAATGGCCCGGCCCGGCTCAATCATCATTTCAGGTATTTCATTGCCAAAATGGCGCCTCATGGAATCCATGATCATCGGACCATAAGTTTCCTGCTCCGGCACATCACGGCGATACTTAACCGGATAGCCGCCACCGAGGTTGAGCATCTTAAGCTCGATGCCCTGCTCTTTCAGGTCCGTAAACAGCATGGCAACCTGCGCAATGGCGACATCCCACTGCGCCATGTCGGTTTGCTGCGACCCCACATGAAACGAAATACCGCGGGGGCCAAGGCCAAGGCTCCGCGCTTTGATCATCAGATCGCGCGCCAAACTA
>Ga0070727_10003942_pt1 | contig 12986 bp, 12 predicted proteins | sample tdAd472_FD_66722 | JGI IMG/M metagenome (GOLD analysis project Ga0070727, IMG submission 66722) | Marine sediment microbial communities from the Atlantic coast under amendment with organic carbon and nitrate - tdAd47.2 | ecosystem: Environmental > Aquatic > Marine > Coastal > Sediment | place... | reverse complement strand
CATCCACGGATGGTTTCCTACCTGCCCTTGGCCCACATCGCCGAGCGTGCGGCAACCCATTACGCCATGAGCTACCTCGCCGGTCAGGTTTGGTACTGCCCCAATCTGGGTGGGGTTCTGGAGTACATCCAGGCGGCGCAGCCAACGGTATTCCTCGGTGTTCCCAGGGTCTATGAGAAGTTCCATGCCCGTTTGTCGGCTGGGTTTGCCGAGTCCGAGGGAATCCAGGGCAAATTGCTTCAAATGGCGCTCTCGGCCAACGCCAAGCGCGTCGAAGCTGAGCTATCCGGTAAGGGCTCCGGTCCGATGACTGCTGGGATCCTGGACAAGATCGTGCTCTCCAAGGTTCGAGATCGACTCGGCATGGGAGATGTCGATCTTGCCATTACGGCCGCAGCGCCGATCAGTGCAGATCTGGTCAAGTTCTTCATGACCATTGGCATCCCATTGGTCGAGCTCTACGGCATGTCGGAGAATACGGGTCCGGCGTCGACCAACGTGCCCGGCAACGTAAAGCCCGGCTCGGTTGGGCCACCGCTTCCCGGTGTGGAGATGCGGGTGGCCGAAGATGGAGAATTGCAGATGCGCGGCGGGATCGTCACCAAGGGCTATTGGAAGCTCGACGATGCGACCAGAGAGGCTTTCCTTCCTGATGGCTGGCTCAGCACCGGTGACCTGGCAAGGATCGATGAGGACGGTTTCGTATGGATTGTGGGCCGCAAGAAGGAGATCATCATTACCGCGGCGGGCAAGAACATCGCTCCGGCAAAGCTCGAGACTGCATTGGGTAATCATCCGATCATCTCCAAAGCCTGCATGATTGGTGACGCTCGGAAGTTCCTCTCGATGGTTATCGCCCTCGACCCTGAGGAAGCACCTGATTGGGCCAAAGCAAATGGGATCGAATACACCGATCTCGCCAGCTTCTCCCAGTCTGAGGCTGTTCAAGCCGAGATTGAGCGCGCAGTCGGCGAAGCCAATGCCAAAGTCGCTCGCGTCGAACAGATCAAGAAGTGGGTAATCGTGCCGGATGAGTGGAGCCCCGATTCGGGAGAGGTGACTCCGTCACTCAAACTCAAGCGCAGGATCGTGTTGGACAAGTACTCAGACGACATCGAAGCGATGTACACGGGTGTCTAACCCGGAATGAATCGCACCCTTTTTGAGGCTGATCACGAGCTGTTTCGCTCGAGCGTCAAAGAGTTCATCGCAAGGGAGATAGCCCCTCACGTAGATGCGTGGGAGGAGGCCGGCATCGTCGACAAGGCGATGTTCCGAAAGGCAGGCGAGGCCGGACTTCTGGGTATGGCGGTATCGGAGGAGTACGGCGGAGGTGGAGTCGACGACTTCAGGTTCAACGTCGTTGTTGTTGAGGAAATGATGTATGCCCACGCCGCCGGCTCCGGGCTCTGCATAACACTCCACAACGATGTGGTTTTGCCCTACTTCCTCGACCTGGCGAACGATGAGCAGAGAGCTCGCTGGCTCCCAGGTATCGCCTCAGGCGAGCTGATGACTGCAGTGGCCATGACTGAGCCCGGGGCAGGTTCCGACCTGGCGGGTATCAAGACCACGGCGCTTCGCGACGGCGATCACTACGTGGTGAATGGGACGAAGACGTTCATTACCAACGGCATCAATTCCGACCTGATCGTCACAGCCGTCAAGACGAATCCGGCGGAGCGCCATTCAGGGATGAGTCTCCTCGCTATCGAAGAAGGCATGGAAGGTTTCACTCGCGGTCGAAATCTCGAGAAGATCGGCCTGCACGCGAACGACACGGCTGAACTCTTCTTTGAGGACGTCCATGTACCGGTCGAGAACCTTCTTGGGGAAGAGGGGAGGGGGTTCTTGCATCTCGTCCATAATCTCCCGCAGGAACGCCTCTCCTTGACCGCTGGAGCGATCGCATCCTCCCAGGCGGCGTTTGATTGGACTCTGGCCTACATCAAGGAACGAGAAGCTTTCGGGCAGCCGATCGGCGCCTTCCAGACGATCAAGCACACGATGGCCGAGATGCGGACCGAACTCGATATTGCTCAGACCTACGTCGACAGTCAGATAATGGATCATGTTCGCGGCGAACTCACCGCCGAGGATGCCGCCAAGTCGAAGTGGTGGGTCACGGAGCTACAGAACCGCATCGTCAGCCAGTGTCTTCAGCTTTTTGGCGGATGGGGATACATGGAGGAGTATCCGATAGCAAGAGCATTCAGGGATGCTCGTGTTCAAACAATCTACGGGGGAACGACCGAAGTCATGAAGGAAATCATCGGTCGATCCCTCGGTCTCTAGACGGAGGGAAACAGTGACTCAGCCAATATCCTTTGACGGGCGAGTAGCAATTATCACGGGCGCCGGAGGTGGGCTAGGCCGCACCTATGCGCTCGAACTCGCGCGTCGCGGAGCCCGCGTCGTGGTCAATGATCTCGGGGGCTCAGTCGACGGAACCGGAGCATCCACCTCTGCAGCTGATGTCGTGGTTGATGAGATCATTGCTGCCGGTGGCGAAGCCGTCGCCAACTATGACTCTGTATCGACGGAAGAGGGCGGAGCCGGGGTAATCCAGTCAGCAATGAACGCGTATGGGACGGTCGATATCGTCATCAACAATGCCGGCATTCTTCGTGACAGGTCTTTCGCGAATATGGAGATGAGTGAGATCGAGGCGGTCCTGGATGTTCATCTGAAGGGTGCCTTCTACGTATCTCAGCCTGCGTTCAGGATCATGAAGGAGCATGGCTACGGAAGGTTCGTCTTCACCTCGTCTGCGGCCGGCCTCTTTGGAAACTTTGGTCAAGCGAACTACGGCGCGGCAAAGGCCGGGCTAGTCGGTTTGTCGAATGTCCTCGCGGTCGAGGGGATGAAGTACAACATCAAATCGAATGCGATCGCACCGATCGCTAGGACCAGGATGACCGAGGATATCTTGGGCCCGTTCGTCGAGATGGTGGATCCGAACCAGGTAACCCCGTTGGTCGTCTATCTCTGTTCGGAGACGAACGAGCAGACACACGAGATCTTCACAGTCGGCGGTGGGCGTTACGGACGAGTGTTCGTCGGAACGAACCCTGGGTGGTTCGCAGGTGCCGGTGTTGTTCCGACCGTCGAAGAAGTGGCTGGTCAACTCGATGTCATCCGTGACATCTCTGACTTCTCGGTGCCTGGGAACCTCAACGAGGAACTCATGCTCCTCGGTCAATTCTTCGCCGAGTAGAGGCGCCAATCCGCGTCGAGAGAGTTCTGGGGGCGGAACTACCTGGAGACGATGCCCTAGGCGCGAATTTCCACCGGTGTTCCGATCGTCACCAAGCTATGTAGCTGGATGATGGTCTCGTTTGGGAGTCGAACGCAGCCCAAGGACGCCGCTTTGCCGATTGAGGACGGCCTGTTGGTTCCGTGGATTCCGATGATTCCATCTCCGCCGTTGTACTCCGTGATGGTGTCCGAGCGAGCCGAGAGGCCGAGGGCGTGAGGCCCCCAAGGGCTTCCAGAATCGGCGAGGGTGACGCTGTCGGTCACGAAGAAGCTGCCTGTGGGTGTGGGATATCCGGATTTCCCGATTGCGACAGTTGAAGTCAGGGCCTCTTCACCGTCAACGAAGTACGACAAGGTTCGATCGCTGAGATCGACGATGATCTTTCCCTCGACGACGTATATTTCGACATCCGAGGAGTGAATCCATCCGGTCGAGTCGTTGGGTCGCACCGGAAGAAGAACCTCAAGCCAACCATCCGGCGCTTCCCCGACGATTGAGAGAACGGTACCGGTTCCGAGGATGGTCGTCGCGTCGAGTGTTACCAATGGTGCTTCGGAACCCGGTGCGTCGAACACGGTGGTTTCGCCTGTGGTGGCGGCAACGAGAGTGGTCGTTTCGTCCAACTCTGCGTCGAACCCTTGATAGGTAGGCCTCGGTGCCTGGGGTTCAAGCTCGGGCTCGGTAGCTGTGATGGTGGGAGCCTGGATGGTCGTGCTCGCTACCGCGGCGGTCGGGTCGCCAGCATCTGACGGAGCCGATTGAGGTGAAGGCGCGCACGCGACAGCCACCATTGCCACCACGGTTGGAAGGATGCCTCGCCTCATATCCCACATGTTATCGGTTCATGAGGCCCAGCCGTTTAGCCTCGATAGGCGTGGCACGTGTCTATATAACGAGATCCCTCCCTGAACACTTGGTCGAGTCAGTCTTGGCGACCCACGATGTGGGTTCCTGGGAGGGTGAGGGTCCTGTGCCTAGAGACGTGCTGATGGGGCAGGTAGTGGCGGTCGACGGTTTGCTGACGATGATCACAGAACAAGTGGACGCAGCACTATTGGACCGTGCACCGAGTCTCACAGTTGTCTCACAGATGGCGGTAGGTGTCGACAACATCGATGTGGATCAATGCACGGCTCGCGGCATCGCTGTGGGCCACACGCCCGGCGTGTTGACCGAGACTGTCGCGGACACAGCATTTGCCTTGCTTTCCTCGATCGTCCGGCGACTCCCGGAAGGCCAACAAGCAGTCAAGGATGGTCTGTGGGGACCCTGGGACCCGTTCTGGATGACAGGCTCTGACCTGGCAGGGACGACGATCGGGATCGTCGGAATGGGACGCATCGGCCGCGCCGTGGCTCGCCGAGCGGCGGGTTTCGGCATGAGGATCCTCTTCAACACCTCGTCTCCGCGAAGAGAAGAGTTGGGTGAGTTCTGTTCGCTGGAGGAGTTGCTTGAGAGCTCTGACCATGTAGTTGTCTGTGTGTCCCTTACGGACCAAACCGTCGGCCTCATTGGTACGCGGGAACTCGAACTGATGAAGGACACCGCCTTCCTGGTGAATGTGTCGCGTGGTCCGGTCGTCGACACGGACGCTGTTGTTGACGCTCTGGGTCGCGAACTCGTTGCGGGCGTGGCTCTCGACGTCACAGAACCCGAGCCTTTGCCGCCGAATCATCCACTACTCGGTTTCTCAAACTGCCTCGTAGTTCCCCATATCGGGAGTGCGTCTAAGCGGACCAGGGAGGCCATGGCGGAACTCGCCATTTCTAACCTGTTGGCGGGTATCGAGGGGCGTCCGCTGCCGGCTCGGGTCGTCGTCAGCTGACATCACCGGCTTTCCGATTACTGTCTCATCCGTCAGAAACCGGGAGGAGACCACCAATGTTCCGATTGCCCGATGCCAGGTCCGTCGAACGAAATCCGGACCACGATCGTCTCCGCGATCTGACGCTTGGGGCGATGCCTCGGATTTCAGAGACCCAGTACGGGAATCTCAACTATGAGGCCGTGATAACGGCCAGGCTCAAGAACTCGACCTTCTTTGTGGCAGACGAAGAGATCATGCAGAACAGGATCTCCCGAGCGGAAGCGGACGAGTGGTCCGCTCGTCAGGATGCTCATATCGCTGACAAGGACATGCTGTTGATCGAGGGCTATATCGGTCCTGATCCTTCATTCCGGACCGGAAGCCGCCTTTACATCGAGGCCACGCAGCCGAATATCGCAGGTATGCAGTCGCAGTTGTACTTCTCTCCTGACAAGGATTGGACTGCCGAGTTCACGGTGATTTACACGCCATCGCTGGCCGCTCCCGGCAAACCAGATGATCGGTTGATCATCGTTGATCTGGATAATTGGGTGACACGGGTCTTCGGCTCCGACTACTTCGGCGAGTCGAAAATGGGCGGGCTCCGGATGTGGAACCGACTCGTCTTTGATCGCGGCGGTCTCGCCCTTCACGCCGGTTTGAAGACCTTTCCTGCCGAGGCAACACGCAGTGGCTCCGAGGAGTCGATGCTGATCATTGGTTTGTCGGGCACCGGGAAGACGACCACCACCTTCCGTCAACAGGCATCTTCTCTTCCGGTTCAGGACGACTTTGTTGCACTGATGCCGCACGGAGAAGTGCACACGACCGAGGCAGGGTGTTTCGCCAAGACGTATGGGCTGGATCCTGACGATGAGCCAACCATCCACGGCGGGACTACCCGACCTGACGCATGGTTGGAAAATGTCGGAGTGGCTGCTGATGGCAGCGTTGACTTCTTCGACACCTCCCACACAGCAAACGGTCGTTCCACATTTCCGTTGGCCAACATTCGCCATCGCAGCCCGTTGAACGTGCCCAGAGCGCGATATCTCTTGATCCTGAACAGATCCGACCACGTAATCCCGTCGGTGGCGCGTCTTCGGAGGGACCAGATTCCTGCGTACTTCATGCTCGGAGAGACCAAAGGGACCTCGGCCGGTGGGGCAGCGGAGGCCGGCAAGAGTCTCCGGGTGCCTGGCACCAATCCATTCTTCTTCAATGACGACTCCATGCAAGGGAATCGCATTCTCGAATTGCTCGACACGATGCCCGAGCTAGACGCCTACGTTCTGAATACGGGCAGAGTCGGTGGTGAGGACCATCAGTCGAAGAAGGTCAGAATCTCGGACTCCTCGGCCATAGTCCAAGGAATAGTCGAGGGGACCATCGAATGGATCCGTGATGTTGACTTCGGTTACGACATCGCTGCGGAGGTGCCGGGTGTCTCGGATATCGAGCTTCTTCAGCCTGTTCGGCTTTATGAACGGCAGGGTCGATCAAGTGAGTATGAGGCCATGGTCGCCCGATTGAGGGCGGAGCGGGTCGAGTACCTGAAGGGATATGCCGCTATGAATCCTTCAGTCCTTGCTGGTCTAGACGAGTAAAGGAACGACAGCGAGGAGACAGCCATCCTCGACGGCGATGTCCACGGTGGGCCCCGTCATCACATTCGACACGCCTCGCGTCGAACCGGCCTCGATGGTTTCGCCCTTCAGCTCCCATTTCAAACCCTTGGTGGTAACCGATCGCGCCGAGCCACCTAGTGGCACAAGGCTCAATGAGCTCCCTTTGTCGCCGTGGATGATCCGGCGTTCTCTGATCACGTAAATCCACCCTCGGTTGGATACCCAATCCAAGTCGTCGATGCTCGGCCATCGGGAGGAACACATAAGTCCCGCGGTGGCCAACTCGTGGTCTACGCGGCCACCGCTTCCGCCGACCACGACCACGCGGTCTGGAGAGTCGCGGGCGACGAAGTCGAGAGCGAGTTCGAGGTCAGTGGCGTCTTTGTCTGTTGGGTGCCTCTCGACGACGACGTGGCGGGGTAGGGGAGTCGACGTGATCGAATCCATGTCTCCGACCAATACGTCGACTCTCAGCCCCAGTCCGACAGCGTGGTCATATCCGCTGTCTGCGGCGACAACAACGTCCGAATCGGGGAGTTCCTGCAGGAGCCCTACGTCAGGTGCATCGCCACCCGCAAAGATCAGGACTGTTGACATGTAAATGACAAAATCGTCTTACGCGCAGATCTGCGCGTAAGAGTTAACTGTGAAGTTGAGCTTGAGGGTTGTGATATCAATGGGCGCATGGGTGTTTGCCTGGTGTCCTGTTCACGAGATTTGGACCTCGATTCTTTCCATCGCTTTTCTCAGAGAGGTTTCTGCCGCTTCAGGTGTGTCAGTGCGGGCAAAGACGAAGCCGAGATAGCGGTCACCTTCAGGCGTTGCGAGGACCCGATTACCGGGCGGAATCGTTATGTCAACACCTGTGACGCCTGCGATCGTTCTCGCCTCGTCGATGCCGTGGATGGCCTCGAGGAGCCCTGTTTGGGGGATGGGGATCATCAATACGCCGTTTGCCATAGCCTCACGTCGTAGCTCTGGCTTGTCCAAGCCCAGGGAATTGCGGAGTATCAGCGTCTCGAGCGTCGTGTCCATCAAGCCGAACGACAGGCTTCTCGAACAGAGGCCCCCGATGGAACGGGCGGCTACTTCGATCACGCGAGCACGTCCGTCAAGAATCTTCAACTCGATATGGACGGGACCATGGGTCAAACCCAATCCGCGGACTGCAGCAGCGGCTACGCGTTCAACCTCTGCCAGATCGGCCGCCGGAAGGCGGCTAGGAGTGATGAGAATCGTTTCGGGAAACACCGGACCGGTGCCGGAGTCTGGCTTGTCGAAGACTGCGAGCACGCTCAATTGGGAATCGGTCACCAACCCCTCCACCGCAACCTCGGTGCCTTCCATGAATTCCTCGACGAGAAGAGATTCGGTTTGTCCGACGATATGACGAATAGTCTTGACGGCTGTGACCACCTCGGCGGCCGTATCGGCTCGTATGACTCCTTGGCTGGCGGATCGTGTTGTGGGCTTGACGACGACCGGGAATCCGATCGCTTGGGCCGCTTCCGAGGCTTCATCATCCTCTGAGATCGGGGCGAAGTCAGGCTGTGGGACTTCGGCCTTTCGGAGCCGTTCCCTGAGTAGACGCTTGTCCCGGGTCGCGGCGGCTGCATCGGGGTGATTGGCGGCAAGACCGAGACGGGAGCCTGCCATTGCCGCTATCAGGACTCCGCCATCGTCGGCGGCGAGAACTCCGTCGAGTGGGATGGTGTCGCCCAGGGCCGCCACTGCTTCGGCAGCTGAGCCAGGGTTGGAGCAATCGATTTGGAGGTATCGGTCTCCCATGTCGAAAGGGGGTGGTTCTTCTGATGCGACCACGAGATCCACTCCCAAGGAGTCAGCCGCACTGATGAAGTCCGCGGCTCGATAGGTTGTAGTGGGCAGGACGACCACGGCTCGGGGCATATGTTGGGTATCTCGGGGGTTACCATCCTCGCATATGTCTGAAAGCACCGTTCTAGGAGTAGCGCCCGACGCTCTCGAGATGATCAGCCAGCTACGTGACAACGAGCCCGGTGATGGTGAGTTTGCTCTATCGGTCGAAGTCACTGGGTTTCGTGGCACCCAGTTCTCCTACGAGTTGGCCTTCGTTGCCCTTGCGGACATGAAGGAGAACTGGATCGAGGAGCGCCACGGTGATTTGGCCATCATCTTCCCCAAGGTCGACCGGGGAAAACTGGATGGAGCGATTCTCGAACTCACTGACCAAGGGTTGGCGATGAACAATCCGAACAGTCCGGCACCACCGGCCATGTCGGCACCGGCCGGCGACCTCGAAGGCCCCCTGGTCGATCGTGTTCAACAAGTCCTTACCGAGCAGGTGAATCCAGCCATAGCCTCACATGGTGGGGGAGCGGAACTGGTATCGATCGACGGGACGATTGCCTACCTGAGGCTGTATGGCGGTTGTCAGGGGTGTGGGTTGGCTCAGGTCACCCTGAAACAAGGTATCGAAAAGATCATTCTCGAATCCATCGACGAACTGACCCAGGTGCTCGACGTGACCGACCACGCATCTGGCGACGATCCGTACTACCAGAGTGAGAAGAAGTAGACGCGCAGGATTGCCTCTCGGCCAGCCGCGAACTCATCATTATCCCGGTCCGGATAGGTCTCTGAACCAGGTTTCGGGCGGATGCTCGTGCATGCCCGGGATCGGTCGCCGTCGCCGCATTGGTAGCCAGCCGATTCAGGTCGTCTGATGGGATTCACCAAGGCTGAGTTGGAAATCTTTCGCGATGCAACTGTTCCCGACCTCGTCGGCCCGGCCTGCCGTCTTCTGTTCGTTGGGATCAATCCCGGGCTATGGACCGCAGCAACCCAGACTCACTTCTGCCACCCATCAAACAGGTTCTATCCGGCTCTCTCGAGAGCGGGTCTCATCGAGTGGACCTTGGACACGAAGGTGGGCATGTCAGCTGAGCAGCGTTCTGACTTCACCTCAAGAGGGATGGGTGTCACCAATCTCGTGGCGAGGGCGACTCTTCGGGCTTCCGAGCTGTCCAAGTCTGAGCTCGAGGAGGGAGGGGCCGCTCTTGTGGATCGAATCGAACGTGTCTCGCCCCGGGTCGTGGCTATTGCTGGAGTCACTGCCTACCGGGTTGCGTTCGGGCACCCGCAAGCTTCTCTCGGTCGCCAAGATATCGAGGTGGGTGCCTCGTCGGTTTGGGTTCTGCCCAATCCGAGTGGGCTCAACGCCCACGAGACGATTGACTCATTGGCTGATTGGTTTCGGCTTGTCGCGGATGAGGCAGGATTCGAATGAGCGAACCCACCCCGCGTCAGGTTCTTTACGCGTTGGTTTCTGCTGGTTTCTGGGCGGTCACTCTCGTCCTCACGATCGGCGCAGCCGTCTCCGGATTGTCGCCCACTGTTTGGACGATCGTCCTGGGTGTTGGCCTGTTGGCGTCAGGCGTTTGGATCGGGCTCAACTGGCGACGAACGGGACCCGTTCTGCTCATTGCTATCGGATTGTTCCTCGCGTGGATGGTTGGCACCCTCGTCGTGGCCGCATAGGTCAGCTACCGGCCCAGACCTCTGCATCGGGGAAGAAGGCCTGCCATGCAAACCAGAACTCGTTTCGATGAGTGATCAAGTCGAGTTCGGTGCCGGCAAGCTCGCCGTCGATCGCCTTGCCCAAGATTGACCACGCTGAACCCGTCTCGCGGTCTACGAATTCCGAGTCTCCGAGAGCATCGAATGTGAGTACGCGGCCATCCACGATGGGGTCGTAAGCAATACCTGTGCCGACACCTGCAGCATCCGCGATCACTCCGCTGTCAAGGGCGTCGGCGGTGTCTTCGGCTCCCCAAAACACGACGACCGGTCGGTCTGCCACAGTGTCGTTCACAACCAGGGCGTCGTTGATCACCGAGAATGGGTAGGCCTTGTCCACTCCGTCGACCGACACTCCAACCACGCGCTCCAAAGCCGGATAGCGGTCATCGATCTCGCCTGTGAAGAACCCATACGGCCGGGCCCTGGATGAGTAAAACTCATAGGGGTTGTATCCGTAGACCGTGCCGCGTCCCTGATCCGGCCCGAGCGCCTTGCCATCGGGATGAGTCGTCTTGAAGTCGGCCCAGCGGACAATCCCCGAACCGATCGGCATGAGCCTCTTGCCGGCGTGCGTTCCGACGATCGCCTCACCGGTTATCTGCTGCCAAAGGCTCTGACTTGAGTCGTCCCACATCACCAGATCCGAGTTCCGAAGAAGTCCGGAGACACCGAGACGCAGCACCTCTTCCTCGAAACGGCGATCGAATACGACGGCCGTGTTGCACAGCGGGCAGTAGGTGACTGCAACTGGCGTTCCTCCGACCTCGTCATTGACGATCTCGTGACGAGTAAGGACGCTGAGGGGATAGAAACGGGCATCTCCGTTGATGTCCAAGAGCACTCCCGGTTCTGGATCCTGGATCCACTCACTGTCGGAGACAGATTCGAATACCGGCGAGTCGATTGGTGGAATTGCGTCTCGCGGGTCCGACGAGGGTATCCCGACTTGCAGCTCATTGAGGTCGATGGTGCTGTTGGAGAAGTCGGTGTCCCATGCCCTGGTCACCTGAAGGAGTTGAAACGGCAAGAAGTCATCCTCTGCTTCGGACGTCGTAGCCGCGGGCGGGGTTGTGGCCACATCCGCGGGCTTAGATTCGGTCGGGTTCGGAGTATCCGATTGTTCTGACTCTGCGACCCCACATGCGGCCGCAACCAAGGCCAGGCCCATTAAGAGCATCACTAGTCGCATCATTGGAATCAACGCCATGTGTGGCTGGTCCGATTCCTGCTCCTGTGTCGATTGTCAGGGATGCGACTATTTGACTTTGTCCAGGAAGAGAGTCTGCGCAGAGCGGCCGAGCCAGTCTTTTTGGTCCCACAAAGAGCCGGCAGCCACGCCGCGACCGTGTTCGGAGTAGTGCGACTCGGCCTCCAAGGCCACCCATTCGCCTTCTGGGTATCGACTGATATGGACGGTGAGATCACTATTCATGAAGACCCAGTCATCGCCAAGGGAACGGGACACTCCGTTGCAAAAGTCAGCGACCGCCACGGCACGCTGAACAGGGGTGTTCTCGGACCCAGCAATGATCGGTTTGGTGAGTCGCATCCAGATTGCTCCGGGCCCAGGAGTGGAGAATCCACCGTAGATCTCTCTCACATCGATGGCGTTCCGATGAAACATCACCTTTCCCGTCTCTCCGATTCCCCACATGCCTGGATCGAAAGCTCCCAGGGTTTCGGGCGCAGGGAGAGTGACGCCCGGTGTCTTGGCTTCCTCGGGTGGTTGCAGATCTTCTACGCGGAGTCTTTGGATGCTCGCCATCGATAGGAGAGTCCCGTCGGGGTCGGTTACATCTGCCCGTATCTTCTGAATGCGTTTGCCCTCACGCACGATCGCAGCCTTGATTGTCAGAGGGACCAGCGGGACGATTCGAAAGATCTCAACGGTCACGCGTGCTATTTGCATGGGCGCAAGGGTCGGGATTCGTTCGACATGCCCGGCAATTAGAGAGGCGAGGGCCCCGCCATGTTGCCCCTGTTCGTACCAGCCAGCGTTGGCGAGTGGTGTCGAGATGTAGGTATCGGGATCTGAGGTCGGCAGGTACACGCCCTTCGGTACGTTTGCCGATTCGTCCATCGAGTCGTCTGTCGATCCGTCTTCTGGTTGATGGTTCATTGAATAGGCGATCGTAAACGAGATATCGACGCGAGCGATTTGTCCTCTAGCATCACTCCCTGTGACGAGTGACGTTTCGATGGCTGGCACAACCTCGGCTCGACCGGCAATAAAGGTCGGGCCCGCTCTTGTGCTCTCAGCAGCTCTGGGATCCACGTTGGGGATCGTTATTGCCCAGTTCCTGGACGACTTTGGCGATGGCCTTCTGGCCGAGATCCTGGGTGGGGATGCCACTCTCTACAACAACCGAGTGGAATTCACCGGGGCTACCGACCTCGCTTGGGGCGGCGGATTCGTGCTGTGTCTGATTGTCGGGTTCCTCGCCTTGTTCGCCTATCCGACTCTCCGTGGGAACAGCGTTTCGCGTCTGACGTTTCTATGGATGCTGCTCCACGTCCTGCGTCAGTCCTTGTCTCAAGCGATCATGCTGCCGCTCAATGATGATGCTCCGATCTCCCTGGCATACGCAACGCTTGATGCGCCCCCCGGTCTGGATATCGTCATCGCCGCCGGTGGTGGCGTGGGCCTTCTTCTGATCGCCCTGGCCGCTGCGTCGGCCTTCCTTGCCTTCACTCCACATCGAACCTTGGTTTCCACCGGCAGGAAGCGTCT
>Ga0070727_10003941_pt1 | contig 12986 bp, 7 predicted proteins | sample tdAd472_FD_66722 | JGI IMG/M metagenome (GOLD analysis project Ga0070727, IMG submission 66722) | Marine sediment microbial communities from the Atlantic coast under amendment with organic carbon and nitrate - tdAd47.2 | ecosystem: Environmental > Aquatic > Marine > Coastal > Sediment | place... | reverse complement strand
TACCTACAATGGACAAAGGTATCAGGTAGGAGAATTATCAGAAGACTATCAGGTTAGACAAGATGATGATTTGATTTTATTAAAGTTATTGAGACCAACAAAGATCAACACCAAGGTACCTAGTTGGGATTTGATGATGAAAAACGTTTATTATTTAAATGCATATCGTTTGAGCGAGGAGGGATTCACACTTCGCATTCATTACAGGGATGATTTGATCAACTTTGACAATCCAAGTTTAAATCAGGGAGCTGAAACCAAAGACATTCCTCTGGTGCGACTGCTTGGCCTTGATGAGTTGAATCGAAATGGAGACCGACAAAGAGACGGTAATTTCGACTTTATGCAAGGTATTACTGTGGATACTGAAAATGGAAACATCATGTTTCCTGTCCTTGAGCCATTTGGTAGAACACTGGAAAGTCATTTTAGAGATGACGAACAAACGCTAATAAACAAATACGTGTATGATACCCTATATCGGACGACACAGGTAGCCGCTCAACAAATAGCATCAAAGAATAAATATTTTATTAAAGGATCTTTTCAGTCGGGCTCTGCTAGCGAAATACGATTGGAAGGAATCAATATTGACGAAGAATCAGTCCACGTGTCTGCAGGTGGCACGCAGCTTACAAAAGGGCTACATTATACAGTCGATGGCAGGCTGGGGGTTGTGAGAATAATTGATGATGGTATTCTCAATTCTGGAAAAGACCTTCAGATTTCTTATGAAAAGGCCGACTTGTTCAATTTTCAAACCCGGTGGCTCACCGGGGCTCATTTTGACTACCGGTTCAATGAAGATTTTAATCTCGGAGGAACAATTCTCCACCTCAACGAACGACCTGGGGGTATAACCAGGTATAGCGTTGGAGATGAACCTTTGAAAAATACAAAATATGGGTTTGACCTCAACTACCAAAAGGAGTCTAGGTTTCTAACCAAGATGATTGATGCACTCCCAATTCTAAATACAAAAGAAAAATCAACCTTTAGTTTCAATGGCGAATTTGCTCAAATTGTTCCGGGTACCTCCAATGTAGTAGATGGGGAAGGTACTTCATACATCGATGATTTTGAAAATGCGGCCACACCAATAAATATTGCCGGAGGGCATATTCCCTGGAAACTGGCAGCCACTCCAGAAACTACCAACAATAAATTTAAGGTAGAAAATGGCATTGACAATCTTGGCTATGGATATAAAAGGGCAAAATTGGCATGGTATATTGTTGACAATACTTTCTATCGATCAATTGGAGGAAATCGACCTGACAATATTAAGGATGAAGATTTAGCCAATCATTATGTAAGACCAATCCTGCCTCAGGAAATATTTCAGCAACGTGATTTACAGATAGTAAACACCAATGAACCTATTTTTGACCTTGCCTATTACCCTAGTGAAAGGGGTTCCTACAACTACAATCCAGATTTAACAGCAGATGGTTTTTTGAAAAATCCAGAACAAAATTTTGGTGGGATTACAAGAGCCAACAACAATGAAGTCAACTGGAACAAAACGAATGTAGAATACCTTGAATTTTGGATGATGGATCCTTTTATTCAAGGACCCAATGGAAGAGTCCTTGATGGAAACACTAATTTGAACAACTCCACTGGAGGAGAATTGATCTTCAATTTTGGTAGTATTTCTGAAGATTTGATGAAAGACAATCGTCATGCATTTGAAAACGGTCTGCCTGCCGATGGCTCCTTTGAAAATACTACTAATACAGAATGGGGAAAGGTAACGACTTTACAATACCTTACAGATTTTTTTGATAATTCTGCCAGCGCCAGGCCAAATCAAGATGTTGGGTTTGACGGGCTTAAATCCAGCGAAGAAGCAGCCTTTTTTGATTCAGGTAATAGATGGAGCAACATACTGAACAATAATGGTCGAGAACGGGTATTGAAAGATGTTTCAGCCGATGATTTCAAATACTTCCTAGACCCAGAATATGATGCGAATGACGCAAAAATTTTGGAACGCTACAAAAATTTTAACGGGACAGAAAACAACTCCCCACTCAATGCTGGTTCTGGCAATTTTACTGCCTCATCCAGTAACACTCCCGAAAACGAAGACTTAAACAATGATAATACGATTTCTGATGTAGAGGAATATTTTGAGTATAAAATCCCTTTGAAGCCCGGTGGATTAGGAATAGGGAAAGGACACATTATAGATCAGGTAACACTTGACGATAATGGGACGAGTGTCAATTGGTATTTATTTAGGATTCCAGTAAGAAATCCGGACAATATTTTTGGAAATCCAACTTTTGAATCTATCAAATTTTATCGTATGTACCTCACAGGTTGGAGGCAGCCAGTGGTTTTGAGGTTTGCAGAATTACAATTGGTAGGTAGCCAATGGAGAAAATCTGAAGAGAATTTGAAAAAAAGTGGGTTCAGTGAAATTCCTGAAACAACCACTTCTGATTTTGATGTGTCGGTGGTAAATATTGAAGAAAATGGTACTGCTGTAGATGGAAAATCACCATATGTGGTACCTCCAGGGTTGAAAAGAGACCTTGATAACACTACTACCATTCAGCGTAGAAACAATGAGCAGTCGCTGCGTATTTGTGTGGAAGATTTGGAAGATGGGGATGCGAGAGGTGTTTATAAATTGGCGGGATTGGATTTATTGAGTTATGGTAGTTTGAAGATGTTTTTGCATGCAGAACCAAACGGGGATAGTTTTCTGGAGGATGATGAAGTCACAGCTTTTCTACGTTTTGGTAGCGATTTTGTGGAAAACTATTATGAAATAGAAGTGCCACTTAAGGTTACTCCTAATGGTCTCACAGGTTCTGAAATAGATATAGCCAGACTGGTCTGGCCAGAGGAAAATGAAATAGACATAGCAATTGATGAACTGTACGCTCTGAAATCACTTAGAGACAGAGAAGGTGGTAATTTGGAACAACCTTTTAGTAGGCTATCTGAAAACGAAAAATACAATTTGACCATAGAGGGTAATCCGAAGATGAGCTCGGTACAGACCTTGATGATTGGAGTAAGAAATCCTAAAAGTACCGATTTGGACGAGGATGACGGACAGGCAAAGTCAATATGTATCTGGGCCAATGAATTAAGAGTGTCTGATTTCAATACTACTAAAGGCTGGGCTGCCAATGCTCGTATGAGTGCCCAACTAGCTGATTTTGCCAGAGTTAATGCTTCTACCAGATACACTTCCATTGGGTTTGGTAGTATCCAGCAGAGAATTTCTGAAAGGACCAGAGATGAAACTTTTCAATATGACGTTTCTGCAGATATCAATGTGGATAAGTTGATTCCTGGAAATCATGGAATAAAAATTCCGATGTATATCAGTACTGAAAAGACAGTTGCTACTCCTCAATTTGATCCATTGGATCAGGATTTGCCGTTGGATGCTACGTTGTTGAGCTATAGTTCTGAGCAGGAGAGACAGGAATATAAAGCCAAAGTACAAGAGCGAACTACCAGAAAGGCCATTAACTTTTCAAATGTACGCAAGGAAAAAGTGAACCCGGAAGCCAAAAGTCATATTTATGATATTGAAAACTTTTCTTTTAGCTATGCCTTTAGTGAATCTATTAAGAGTAATATAAATACGGAGGCTTTTGTTGAAAAAAATTACAGAGGAGGGTTTGCCTACAATTTTAGCCCTGCCCCGACTCCTATCGAGCCTTTTAAGAATGTAGGTTTTTTGGATGGCAATTACTTAAAACTGATCAAAGATTTTAATTTTACCCTCCTTCCCAACAACCTTTCGATGAGAGCAGAAGTGGATAGAAGGTTTACCAAAAGACAACTAAGAAACTCTGATCTTTCTACCGATGGCATAGATCCTTATTTTGAAAAATATTTCAACTTCAATAGATCTTATGGTCTCAGATGGAGTTTGACTAAGAGTTTGAGTTTGGATTATAGTGCTAGGGCGAGAGCTATTATTGATGAGCCAGCCGGAGACTTGGATTCTCAAGCCAAAAAAGATTCCGTCATGTACAACCTTCAGCACCTGGGTAGAATGAAAAACTTTGACCAGAACATGGGTGCCAACTATCGTTTGCCTTTCGATAAAATACCTTTGACGGATTGGGTTAGTGCAGACTTAAGATTTGCTGTGGGATACAACTGGAATGGCGGATCAATTGATCAACTGGAAGAATTTGGCAATATCGTTTCTAACAATAGAGACAGGTCGGCTACTGGCAAAGTGGATATGGTCAAACTCTACAATAAAATAGGTTTTCTTAAGGAAATTAATACACCAAAAAGAAGCTCAACATCTCGAAGAAGTCAACAGCCTACGGTGAAGAAAGACACTGTCAAGCAAAGTGGAGGAGGGCTGATTAAGGGTGTTTTGAGAATGGCAATGTCCTTGCGATCAATCAACGTCAACTATAGTATAAGAGAAAGTACAGTTTTGCCTGGGTTCCGGCCTAGGGCATACTTATTTGGTTTGGATAGTGGGTTCAATGCACCGGGCACAGGTTTTATTTTTGGAAGTCAAGATCCTGAAATACGATTTAGGGCAGCAGAAAGTGGTTGGTTGGTCAAGAGTCCATTTCTTACCTCTTCCTTTACTCAGAGCCTATCAGAAGACCTGGGTATAAAAGCCAATATCGAACCATTTAAGGACCTGAAAATCCAACTTGATATGAAGCGGACTAATTCAGGAGACTTTCAGGAGATTTTCAGATATGATAGTTTGACTACAGAATATAATTCCTTGACACCTACCCGATCGGGAGGCTATTCTATCTCTTTCCTCTCTATCAAAACAGCTTTTGTAAATGACAATGCAGAAAATATTTCACCCACATTTTCCGAGTTTGAGAGCTACAGAGAAATTGTAAGAGGGCGGCTCAATTCATATAATAAGGCTGGGGAATACGGGTTGAATTCTCAGGATGTTTTGATTCCGGCATTTATTGCGGCCTATAGCGGCAAAGACCCTAACACGATTAGTCTAACACCTTTTCCAAAAATACCTCTGCCCAACTGGCGCGTTGATTACGCAGGCCTTTCCAAGCTGCCAATGTTCAAGGATTTGGTATCTTCAATCAACCTGACGCACAGTTACAGTAGTGTTTTTAGAATCAATAACTATACGAACTCCCTGCTTTATGACAATGCCATAGAACTTTCCAATCACATTACTAATTATCCTAGTCCATCTTTGTCAAATGACAATGGGTTAATTCCCGTGTATATACTTAATGAAGTGTCTATTGCTGAGCGCTTTTCACCATTGATAGGAGTAAATGTACGAACCAAAAATAGATCAAGTGCGAAGGTAGAATGGAAAAAGGAAAGAAGTCTGGGGCTCAACTTATCCAACTCTCAGATTACAGAAGTACGTAGCAGTGACATATCCTTTGATTTTGGTACTACAAAAAAGGATTGGAAGATTCCATTTAAAGTGCAAGGAAGAACCGTTGCATTAAAAAATGATATCACTTTTAGAATGACTTTTACCATTCGAGATACCAAAACCATTCAGAGAAAAATTGATGACGTAACCACCATTACAGCAGGTAATATCAACTATCAATTGAGACCCACGGTGAGTTATGTTGCCAACGAAAAGCTCAATATTACCATGTATTTTGAAAGGAATATAAACCAGCCAAGGGTATCAAACTCCTACAACCGAGCTACTACCGCATTTGGGGTTCAGATGAGGTTTAGTTTGGCGCAATAATACAAGCCCGTCTTTGATTCACTCTTGAACATTAAAAAAGCGAAAACTTTCGTCTTCGCTTTTTTAATGTTCGCTTAATTTTTTGTCTTAGCAGAATTCGTTGAAAACACCTACTAAATGATCACCGATCATTTCAGCACTACGTCCTTCAATATGATGCCTTTCTACAAAATGAACAAGTTCACCATTTTTGAACAATGCAATAGATGGAGATGAAGGAGGGTAAGGCAGAGTATATTCTCTTGCTTTTTGTACCGCATCAGCATCAACACCTGCAAAAACAGTAGTTAGGTGATTAGGTTTTTTTTCGCTATGTTGTACAGCCATCTTTACTCCTGGGCGAGCGGCTCCTGCAGCACATCCACATACCGAATTGATCACCATCAAAGTGGTACCTTCATGGTCTTTCAAATGCTCATCTACTTCGCCAGCTGTTTTTAATTCTTTAAACCCTACTGAGGTCAAGTCTGCCCTCATTGGAGCTACTAATTCTTCAGGATACATATTTTTAATTTTTACGTTTTACTAATTTGAATTTATATGAATGGAATAACGTGATCTAATACCAAGGGTTTTACATGAACCCCAATTCTAATTTGGCGGTTTCAGACATCATTTCTGTCGCATAGGGAGGATCAAATGTCACCTCGACTTCTACGTCATTTATTCCTTCTATTTCTTTTATCTTCTGTTTGATCTCATCAGGTATCGCTTCTGCCGATGGACAGGCGGGAGAGGTCAATGTCATCAATACATACACATTGTTCACGGGATATACGTTTATTTCATATATCAACCCTAACTCATATACATCTACGGGAATTTCAGGGTCATAGACCTGTTTGATTGCCGCTAGTACTTTATCTCTTAAATTTTCTTCTGCCATGGTTGTAAAATTTAAACTAACTGACTTCCATTTTTAATTTCAAGGCTAGTGCATAATTTTTCATTTGCTTGATCATAGCAGCAAAGCCATTTGACCGCTGTGTACCTATAAATCTGCTCATGCCTATTTTGTCCTTAAAGTATAAATCTGCATTCATAATGTCATCAGGTGATTGACCTGAAAGGACCCTTACCAATAAGCTTACCAGCCCTTTGGTAATGGCAGTATTGCTATCTGCTTTGAAATAAACTTTTCCATCAGCTTCTTCTGCAAGCAGCCATACTTTTGACTGACAGCCTTTCACAATATTTGAGTCAGACTTATCGGATTCAGGGATCTCTGGTAATTTTTCGCCCAACTCCATCAAATATCCAATGGTCATTTCCATATCACCATCTAGCATTGAAAAGTCTTCTATGATGTCCTCTTGTTCTTCAGCTATTGACTTCATTATTTAAGCATTTTAATAATAGACTTCAATGACTCCACGAAATACTCGATTTCTTGTTTGGTATTGTAAATTGAAAATGAAGCCCTTACAGTTCCTTCTATTTCGTAAAAATCCATCAAGGGCTGTGTACAATGATGCCCAGTTCTTACTGCGATACCTTTGGCATCTAACAGTTGACCCAAGTCAAAAGGGTGAATGCCTTCTATCAAAAACGAAATGACACTTGCCTTTTTATCTGCGGTACCTACTGGATTAAATCCTTCGACATCTTGAAGTAAATCTGTAGCGTATTTCAGTAATTCATCTTCATGAGCAGCAATATTTTCTTTGCCTACACGATCAACAAATTCTAGCGCTTCTTTAAAGGCAATGACTTCACCAATATTGGGTGTTCCTGCTTCAAATTTATAGGGTATGTCATTGAAGGTAGTGCCTGAGAAATGAACTTCTTTGATCATTTCACCACCACCCTGATAGGGAGGCATCATTTCTAATACTTCTCTCTTGCCAAAAAGCACACCAGTACCTGTTGGACCATATACTTTATGCGCCGACAACACATAAAAGTCACAATTTAATTGCTGTACATCAATATCTAAATGAGGTGCAGCCTGAGCGCCATCTATAAGTACTTTAGCCCCTACATTATGGGCAGCTTCTATTATTTGTTCTACGGGATTGATAGTCCCAAGAGAATTGGATACATGGTTTACACTTACCAATTTGGTTTTCTCACTTAATAGAGTCAAATATTCCTCAAAAATGATTTCACCCTTTTTGTTAATGGGAATGACTTTGAGTACACATCCTTTTTCTTCACATAGCAATTGCCATGGCACAATGTTGGAATGATGCTCTAAGGCCGAAATAATAATTTCATCTCCTTCCTTGATAAACTTTCTACCATAAGAAGAAGCCACAAGGTTAATTCCTTCTGTTGTGCCTTTTGTGAAAACAATTTCTTCGGCTTCTCTTGCATTGATGAAATCCCTTACTTTTTCTCTGGTCTGCTCAAAGGAAGCAGTTGCACGCTCTGCTAATGTATGAATTCCTCTGTGTATATTGGAATTGTCATGATTGTAGTAAGCAGAAAGAGCATCTATGACGCATTTAGGTTTTTGTGAGGTAGCGGCATTGTCAAAATAGACCAAAGGTTTCCCATTCACCTGCTGATGAAGTATCGGAAACTCCTTTCTTATTGCCTCTACATCAAATGCCGTTGCTATCATTACTTTCTATGGAAAAATATTTTTAAATTCTTTTCTAATTGAGTATGCTATAAAAACCACTCACGAGGGTAAAATCTCTGATTGGGTGTTTTTACAAACTCAATCTTTTGGTGATTTCATTTTCTACATATTCTTTCAAACCCTCATATTCGATCTTTTCTAAGACCTCTCGAGCGAAAGCCCTCAAAATCATGGCTCTTGCACTGTCTTCTCCAATTCCACGAGATCTTAAATAAAACACCGCTTCTTCATCTAATTGACCAATGGTACATCCGTGAGAACATTTGACATCATCGGCCCAAATTTCTAATTGAGGTTTGGTATTGACCGTCGCAGTATCAGAAAGCAAAACATTATTGTTGGATTGAAAGGCATTGGTTTTTTGAGCTTCTCTTCTTACATAAATTTTGCCATTGAAAACCCCTTTAGAATTTTCATCCATGATTCCTTTATACAGTTCGTTGCTGTATGAATTGGGCTTGATGTGATCTACTTCTGTCTGATTGTCAACATGAGTCTTCCCTTTAGTAAGGTATAGACCATACATATTAGCTTCACAACCTTCTCCATCCACATCTATGTTCAAGTTGTTTCGGATTACTGCTCCGTTAAGAGTAATCGTTATTGCAGAAAATCGACTATTATTTGGCTGGTAAACTTTCGTCTCTCCTACGGCATAGGAAGTTTCACAATCATCCTGAATTTTGTAGAGAGATCCTTGGGCATTTTCACCTAAAATGATTTCATCTACCTGATTTTTTAAAGTTTTATGTTCTCCCAATGATTTGGTAAAATGAATAAAATCAGCCTTAGCATTTTGGCCTATCACATACAAGGTTCTAGGAAAACTAATGCACTCATCTTCAGTTGCATCTGCAATAAAGTATGTAATTACTGGTAGACTCAACTCCCTGTTTTTAGGAATTTCCACTAGAACACCATTGTTGGTAAAAGCAGTATTCAGCGCTGTAAATGGGTCTTTCGAGGCTTTCGCATATTTCCCAACCAGTGCATCGAGTTTTCCAGGGTTGGTGGATGCAATTTCATCAAAAGTCGAAATGACTAATTCAGAATCGTCCGAGTTGATTTCCGACAATGAGCTGTTGTATATACCATTGATAAAAACGAGGTGATTCGCTTCAATACCAACATTAAATAAGCCTTTTATTTCCTTTAGAGTCAGTTCTGTTGATTTCGGCTTTAAAGAAAGGTCAAAGTTTTGCGCTATATCTTTGGAAATATTGGTGTACTTATAGGCTTCTGTTTTTTTTGCTGGAAAACCTGTAGTTTTCAAGTAACCCAATGCTTCGCTTCTGGCAGATTGAAGTTCATCAATGGCACTGCCATTTAATGAGCTTGAAAATGCCTCTGCTTTGGCGACCAATTCCTGGTCTAGTATATTTTTGAATTTAGAATCCATTCAATTAAATGAGTTAGTGATTTGTGTATTATGCAGTTTCCAGATTGGCCTCTGCCTTAATCCAATCATAACCTTTTTCCTCTAGTTCTAGCGCTAAGTCCTTGGTTCCAGACTTCACTATTCTACCATTGTACAACACGTGTACAAAATCGGGAACGATATAATCCAACAACCTTTGATAATGTGTTACCACTATAGTAGCGTTATCGCTGGATTTCAGGGCATTTACACCATTGGCAACAATGCGCAAAGCATCAATATCTAATCCTGAATCGGTTTCATCTAAAATGGCTAATTTGGGTTCAAGCATGGCCATTTGAAAAATCTCATTTCTTTTCTTTTCTCCTCCTGAAAACCCTTCATTGAGAGATCTGCTTAACAAAGATTGATCAATTTCAACCAACTTCATTTTTTCTTTCATTTTTTTCAAGAAAGCCACTGCATCTAGTTTTTCCAAACCACGGTGCTCCCTGATTTGATTCAAAGCAGTTTTCATGAAGTTTGTAGTTGTCACACCAGGTATTTCTATTGGGTACTGAAAAGCCAAAAAGATGCCTTCACGAGCTCTTTCTTCTGCAGACAATTCCAATAAATCGCTTCCCATAAAATCTACAGCTCCACCGGTTACTTCGTATTCTTCCCTTCCTGCCAATACGGATGCCAATGTACTCTTTCCCGAACCATTAGGTCCCATGATGGCATGCACTTCTCCTGGCTTGACCTCTAGATTTATTCCCCTTAGGATTTCTTTTTCTTCTATACTGGCCTTTAAATCTTTAATCTTAAGCATGTTTTATATTTATATTTTAAGATGAAAGAATCTACCTATTTGGTCAATTCTTATCTTGTCAATTATTTGTATCTATTGAGTTTATTATAGCAATAAATTAACCTACACTTCCTTCGAGGGTCAAAGCCAAGAGTTTTTGGGCTTCAACGGCAAATTCCATTGGCAATTGATTAAGAACCTCTTTGGCATATCCATTTACGATCAATGCCACTGCGCTCTCTTCGTCAATGCCTCGTTGCATGCAGTAGAATATCTGGTCTTCACCTATTTTCGAAGTAGTAGCTTCATGCTCTACATGAGCTGTTTTATTTTCAATGTCTATGTAAGGAAAAGTGTGTGCCCCACAATTGTTGCCCATAAGTAAAGAATCACATTGCGAGTGATTCCGCGCATTTTCTGCGCGCTTCATTACTTGCACTTGTCCTCTATAACTGTTGTGAGATTTTCCGGCAGAAATACCCTTTGAAACAATTCTTGATTTGGTGTTTTTACCAATATGAATCATTTTGGTGCCAGTATCAGCTTGCTGCATGTTGTTGGTAACAGCTACTGAATAAAATTCACCGACTGAGTAGTCTCCTTTTAAAATGCAAGAAGGATATTTCCAAGTTACCGCTGATCCTGTCTCTACTTGAGTCCATGAAATTTTTGAACGATCACCAAAGCAAATTCCTCTTTTGGTCACGAAGTTATATATACCTCCTTTGCCGTTTTTATCTCCAGGATACCAGTTTTGAACTGTAGAATATTTTACTTCTGCATCTTTAGCAGCATAAATTTCGACTACAGCAGCATGCAATTGATTCTCATCCCTTTGGGGAGCTGTGCAGCCTTCCAAATAACTTACATATGAACTGTCTTCTGCTACGATTAATGTTCTTTCAAACTGACCCGTATTGGCTGCATTGATCCTAAAGTATGTAGATAGCTCCATTGGGCATCTTACACCTTTTGGAATGTAACAAAATGACCCATCAGAAAATACGGCGGAATTGAGTGCTGCATAGTAGTTGTCGTTGACAGGCACCACTGAACCCAAGTATTTTTTTATCAGCTCGGGGTGTTCCTTTACTGCTTCGCTAAACGAGCAGAAAATAATGCCCAATTCGCCTAAAGTATCTTTAAAGGTAGTGGCTACAGATACTGAGTCAATGACTGCATCTACAGCTACTCCGGTCAATCTTTTTTGCTCCAACAAAGAAATCCCCAGTTTTTCAAATGTCTCAATCAACTCAGGATCCACATCATTAAGGCTTTCAAGGTTTTTCTTTTGCTTGGGAGCCGAGTAATATTTTATGTTTTGATAGTCAATTTCCGGATATTTTACATTGGGCCATTTTGGTTCTTTCATGCCTTTCCAGATCTCGAAAGCCTTTAGCCTCCAATCCAATAGCCATTGCGGTTCATCTTTTTTCAAAGAAATAAACTTTACAATATCTTCATTTAACCCAAAAGGAGCTTCATCTGCCTCGAAATCAACAGACCACCCGTGCTCATACTCTTTATTGGTTAACTCCTCTAAAATCTGCTCGTCGCTCCTCATTTTTTGAATTGGTATTTAGACTAAATATAAATAGGCACAAAGATAACTACGAATGCTTCATTATAAAGATTCATCCAATAGTTTTTTTCGATAAGGCCATAGAAAGGTATTTGATTTTCAATGTTGTGAAGGGTGAAAAATGTGGTGCTATACAAAAGAAAACTTAATGTATTTTTATCTATGAGAGGTGTTCAATTTTTTTTGATGTTTTTTTAAGTAAGATTTTAAACCTTTGTGGCACTCATAAATCTAAGGTCAGAAATTTACAACAAAACATTGAAAATTGTTTGATTGATGTGCAAAGGGCTGTCATAGAGGAGGCAGTCCTTTCACTTTTTCTTAATTGGACATAAAGGCATAGGAAATAATATTAGCTCCCATTTTCAGGGCTTGTTGCCTTTTTTCCTCCGAGTCATTGTATACAATTTGATCTTCCCAGCCATTACCAAGGTCGCTTTCATAAGAATAAAAGCAAACTAGCCTCCCTTCGTATATCAGTCCAAATCCCTGCGATGGTTTTCCGTCATGTTGGTGGATTTTAGGTAATCCTTCTGAGAATTTATATTTCTGATTGTAAATGTCATGGTCAAAAGGCAATTCTATAAATTCAAGCTCAGGGAATACTTTTTTCATTTCGAGCCTGACAAACTGATCTAAGCCATAGTTATCGTCTATATGTAGAAACCCTCCTGATAAAAGATAGTTTCTTAGATTTTGAGCTTGATTGGCTGAAAAGTCAACATTGCCATGGCCGGTCATATAAACGAATGGATACAAGTATATTTCAGGGCTGCCGACTTCTACAAGTTCATCTCTGGTATCCAGATTGGTCAAAAGATTGGAATTACAAAATTCAATCAAATTGGGCAAAGCGGTCTTATTCGCATACCAATCCCCTACTTCTTCATATTTCAATTTTGCAATCTTGATTTTAGGCTGAGCTTGAGTGACCCCCAT
>Ga0070727_10003939_pt1 | contig 12989 bp, 14 predicted proteins | sample tdAd472_FD_66722 | JGI IMG/M metagenome (GOLD analysis project Ga0070727, IMG submission 66722) | Marine sediment microbial communities from the Atlantic coast under amendment with organic carbon and nitrate - tdAd47.2 | ecosystem: Environmental > Aquatic > Marine > Coastal > Sediment | place... | reverse complement strand
AAATGGCACGGCCTTGGGCATCACATTTAATCGAGCCGCGATCCAATCGCTTCTGCTCTTGGCAAACCTTAAGCCTTCTGAATCTGGCGCGCCTTTGGGCAATGTCACGACAGCGCCGCCGGTCTTAAGGTCAATTTTGAGGATAAGGCGCTTGGCCTTCGCGTTGCGTCGGATGGAAAGCGGCACAGGGCGCCCGTCGATGATCAACTCACCGACCATGGCTCAACGAATCCAGTCAATCACGTAGTCATCCCAATCTCCGGCTTCACGCTCAGAAATCACCCGATCTTTGACTGACTGGTGGCATTTGTGAACGGCCTTTTTGTCGCCACTCACCAAATGGTGCCAGTCAGGGAGGTCTTCTTTTTCGTGGACCAGCAAATAGGCGCAGGATTTGGGTAGCCAAGCCAACATACCAATCTTGCCAGCGCTCAACTCCACACAATCAGGGACAAGCTCACGGCGCTCCGGATAGTTGGTGCAGGTACAGGTCTCCAGGTCGAGCAGGCGGCAAGCCACCGAGGTATAGGTGATTTCTGCCGTGTCATCGTCTACCAGCTTGGCTAAACAACACTTAGCGCAGCCGTCGCACAACGACTCCCACTCCTCACTCGACATCTGCCGAAGAGTTTTAGTTTTCCAGAATGGCTTGGACATAATTGAAGCTGGCTCACAAGAATTGTCGGAATATGCTCAACTTGTAAGCCAGTCACCCCCAGGCCGCAAGACGGCCCGCGAACCGTTTCGCGAGCCGACTGGCACTTAAAGATCTTCTAGCAAACTTCCTGGCTTGCGAAACTAAGCATTATCCCGAATGAACTTCGCCATCAGTGGCAAAATTTCATCGCGGTAGCGGCGTCCGTTAAAGATACCGTAGTGACCACAGCCTTTTTGCGTGTACTTGATGCGCTTTTCGTCGGGGATATTAGGACAGAAATCGTGGGCGGCATGGGTTTGGCCCTTGCCGGTGATATCGTCCTTCTCGCCCTCAATGGTCATCAGTGCGGTTTTTTCGATGGCGTGCGTATTCACCTTGCGGCCATGGCTCACCATTTCGCCCTTAGGCAAAGAATGGTCGATGAAAACATTCTTGACGGTTTCAAGATAGAACTCCGCTGGCAAATCGAGCACCGCGAGATATTCGTCATAGAATTCACGGTGGGCTGCTGCACTGTCGCCATCACCTTCAATCAGGTGTTGGAACATGTTTTTGTGCGCATCCACATGTCGGTCCAGGTTCATGCTGATGAACCCGCCCAACTGCATAAAGCCAGGGTATACACGGCGCATGAAGCCCGGGTAGTAGGCAGGGACAGCGGCGGTTACATTTTTTTCAAACCACTCAATGTCGTTCTTCTTAGCATAGAGGTTTACCTCGGTGGGGCTCACACGGGTATCCATGGGGCCACCCATCAGCATCATGGAGCGAGGCTTGCGCTTACGCTTATCTTCCGCCATCAGTGCGACAGCTGCCATCACCGGCACGCCAGGCTGGCAAACGGCCAACACATGGACGTCGGGGCCAAGCATTTCCATGAAGTTGATAACGTAGTCGATGTAATCATCAAGGCCAAAGGGGCCAGCAACTGCAGGAACGTTGCGCGCGTTAATCCAATCGGTGATGTAGACATCATGCTCAGGCAGCAATTCTTGGACCGTGCCACGCAACAGGGTGGCGTAGTGACCGGAAAGCGGGGCAACGACAAGCACCACAGGGTCTTTGCGGTCCGTATCGCGCTTAAAATGCAGCAGATTGCAGAAACGGTGGGAAAGAACGATCTCTTCTTCGACGTCCACTTCCAGGCCATCGATAAAGGTCGTATCTAAGCCAAACTCAGGCTTTTTGTAATGCTTTAAAGCTCGGTTCACCAGCTCCGCACTTGCCGCCATGGAGCGGCCATAGTGAGTGTAAGAGACCGGCATAAACGGATGTCTGAAAATTTCCATCGCCGCTTCGCTTATCATGCGAAAAGGCTGGGACATCGCGGTCTTAAATTCGTGCATATGGTAAAGCATCGTTTCCTCAAGTTGCCCTCGACGGGCCTTTTTTTAAGCTATCTCCAAGCGCCAGATTTTACTGGAACTGGTACAAAGTAGCAAATTTTTTGTGCAGTGCAACAAAAACTAACAATGTAGCCGGTCCAAAATGTTGGGGCTGGTCACTGGTCTAGAGAAATTTTACACTAACTCCAAACCAGTTAAGGGGGCGGGCCAAATCTATCGGCGCTCACACGGAACCGTTAGAAACAGGACTTTCAAAAATGCCCCGAACTCTAAAGGCGTTAACCAGTGCAATACTTGGGCTATATGGCTTCGGGGCAATAGCGATCGGGGGGCAGTGTTTGTGGCTGGAAAGGTCAGCGGAATACCAGGATTCACTGAGATGCGCCAACAGCGGACTTATTTGGCCGTTAATCGCCTACGAAGTCTTTGTCGTTCAAGAGCGGTGCGATGCCGATCTGGAGAATATCAAGCCTTGTCCATAAATGCTCACTCATCCTGATAATCTTGGAAAACCCGTTCAGAAAACCCCCGAGGGGAAGAAAAAGCTAGGCCATGGAACAGATTGAAGAGACACGGACCGTCCAATTGCGCCGCTGTAGAAAATGCGGATCAGAGGGTATGACTCCGGACAAAATTGAATGGGACGGCATGGGAAACAAGTGGAACTACAGTTGCCCCGCCTGCCACCACAACCAATCCATTGAACCGGTCGGAGGAGCCGCAAGCTTATTGGCTATGATCCTCATCGTCATGGCAATCCCAGCGGCAATGATGATCGATGGCTTTGTCCGCGATTGGATAAGCTGGGCCATCTTTTTTGCAATCGCAGTGTTTTTTCTATGGTTTCCCGTATCGACGGTTATCACACATTGGCGCTATCCCGTAACGGGGGAGGTTGAGCTCAAAATTGAAACGGATGTTCTGAAAGATCCAATTCAGAAAGGAATTGCCAAAACAGAATCTGTTGGGTTTTGGAAAGGCTTTTTCTCTCCCATCCTGCTCATCATCACAGTGCTGGGCATTGCTTCCGTTATCGGTTTCGTTTTCAACCCCTAGCCAGACTCAGATCAGGTTGCGATCCAACGAAAGTGCTTGGCCCTTTTAGAAGAAACTAAAACTGGTCGATGAGGTGAATGAATGAACCGGAAACCGTTCCACTAACCAAGCCAGCCGTACCCATAGAGACCTTGGCAGCATTGGAAATTTCAAACAGCGGCGGGCCTTCTTCCTTCAAGATTGAGGCATAGTGAAACTCATGCCCACGGAAAGCTGATTTCACATTTCCAAGCGGGTTTTCCGCCTGCAAAACAGCCTCACGGTATCCCAAATGGAGCTTTCGTTTGGCAAAACTGGTTTCCAAATTCAGCAGTCCCGCCATTTCATGAGCATTACCGCTGGCATCAACAAGAGACCGACCGAGGACCATATAGCCCCCACATTCGCCAAACACCTGAGCGCCACGCTTTGCTGTAATGCGCAGACCCTCCAAAAAACGGCTGTTGCCCGCCAGTCGGCCCGCATGAAGCTCTGGGTAACCGCCGGGCAAATAGACCGCATCACATGTCGCATCTGGGGCTTCATCGGCCAAGGGGGAGAAAGGCAAAATTTCGGCACCGGCCTCGCGCCACCCAGCCAAGGTCAAAGGATAGGCGAAACGAAAAGCTTCATCTTCGGCCAAAGCAATCCGCTGTCCCAAGGGCGGCAGAGATACGCCGCCACTCCCAGTAAGCGTCGCAGGTTGGGCCAAGGCCTTGAGGCGCCCCATATCCACATGCGCCGCCAATTCATCAGCCGCTTCGTCAAGGAAGGCCTCAAGGCTCTTGTGCTCACTGGCCTGGACAAGGCCTAAATGCCGTTCAGGAAGTTCCAATCCATTTCGCCTTGGCAGACAGCCCAGAACCGTTAGATCGGGCAAAGAAGCAGCCATGGCATCACGCAGAATCCGCGCATGGCTTTCGCTGCCCACCCGATTGAAAATGACCCCTGCGACCCGCACTCCTTCTCGATGGGACGCGAAGCCCCGCACAACGGCAGCAGCGGACCCTGCTTGAGAACCCGCATCAACCACCAAGACCACCGGCCAGCCGGTCAATTGGGCCAAATGGGCCGTTGAGCCATCAGCTGTATCGCCATCGGCAACAAAAGCCCCATCAAAAAGCCCCATCACCCCTTCGCAGACCACAAAGTCAGCGCCCTCGCCGGTTCGCAAAAGGCTTTGAGCAAGGGTTTTGGGACGCATGGCCCAGGGGTCTAGATTGAAACAAGGTCGCCCAGTGGCGGCGGCATGGAAAGCCGGGTCGATATAATCAGGTCCGGTTTTAGCCGACGCGATAGCGACACCCGAGCGCGCCATGTGGCGCAAAAGCCCAAGGGTCACCAAGGTCTTGCCGCTGCCTGACGAAGGGGCCGCGATAATCAGACCGGAAATATTGGGGATGTCGGGCAAAGCCTACTTGCCGCTTTTGATTTCACGAATGCGTTGGGCCATGGCTTCTGGCGAAATGCCATGGGCAAACTTGGCAGCAAATTTCCCGTCTGGTTTCATCAGCAACATACTGGCGGTATGGTCCATGATGTATTCATCAGGCGCTGCTCCCGGCTCGACCACTTTTTCATACCGAATTTTGTATTTCTTGGTCACCCCTTCAACCATGGCCTGGCTTCCTGTCAAGCCGATCAATCGCGGGTGAAAATTCGCTACATAGTCAGCCATTACGGGAACCGTATCGCGGGTCGGATCAACTGTGATGAAAATGGGGATCACGTCGTCTCCGTCTTTGCCCAAAAGATCAAGCGCATCGCTGATTGCTTGCAAGCCTGTTGGGCAAACATCGGGGCAAAACGTGTAGCCGAAGTAGAAAATCTGGTAGCGCCCCATAAAGTCCACGTTAGTGACCGACTTGCCGCCATGGCTCATCATAATAAATGGGCCTCCTGGCGGCTTGGCGTATCCATCAAGCGAGACGAGGCTCAAACAAGCAAAAACGATGAAACCAGCGAGCTTTCTCATCATCAATTACCCTTCTTTGCCATCAAGAATGGCCTTCAGACGCTCGGCCATTGCCTTGGGGTCATATCCATGGGGGAAGTGCTTCACAAACTCACCGTTTGGCCCCATCAGATAGGTGATCGAGGTGTGATCCATCAAGTACTCGTCTTTGTCTCCGCCTTCTTCAACAACCTTGTTGAAATAGGCACGATAGGCTTTTGCCGCCTGGAACACCTGTTCTTTGGTGCCGGTCAGGCCAACCATCTTGGTGTGGAAATTTGGCACGTATTCTTTCAAGACTTCTGGGGTGTCACGATCTGGATCGACGGTGATGAAAACCGGCACAATTTTTTGCATATCTTTTTCATCAAGCATATCCAGCGCATCGGCAACAATTTGAAGGGACGTCGGGCAAACATCGGGGCAGAAGGTATAGCCAAAATAAACCAGCATATAGCGGCCACGGAAAATTTGATCGGTAACCGGCATGCCTTTTTGGTTGACCAGCGAGAACGGTCCGCCAATTTTTGGCGCGCCAACTACTTTGGAACCTGCCGTTCTATTGGCCTCGCTTGGTTGTGTCAAAACGACCACCGAGCCTTCTTCCAGGCTTTCGCCATACATGATGAAGGCACCCACAATGCAGGCTGCGATAACGTAGATAAAAAACCGGGTCTTAAAAAAATTCATTGTGTCCCACTCGTCTCAAATTCAAACGCGTCTAGAGCGTCTATTACTAACTTGCCAATCGCCATGCCATAAAGCCTAAAACCCCTGCATTGACGATCATCAACCCCGGTGCAATCCAACTGGCACCATCTCGCCACTTTCGAACCGCCAAATTGCCAAGCAGCCCCATGACCAACAGCGAAGGAACAGTCCCCGCTGCAAAAGATGCCATGACAAAAGCACCACCTAAGGCTGACTCCGCTGCTGCCGATGCCGCCAAGGCACCATAAAGCAAACCACAGGGAATAAACCCTAGCAAAACCCCAAGTGCGTATCCCTTTAGCCCAATCGGCCTAGCAAACAGTGGCCCGGCAAACGATGAAACAAATTTCGACCAAGCCGTTTCGCCGCCACCATCGCCTTTTGCCCCTATGCTTAACCACCCGAATGTGGCGGGAAAAAGGACTGCAATGCGTTTTAACCCATATCCAAGGAAAAACAGGGCCGCAAAAGCCAATAAAAGGGCTGAAAAGCTTTGAAACCCCGAAATTTTGGCTGCACCGCCTACCAACGAAGCCCCAAGGGCTCCAAGTGCCATATAAGTGGTTGTCCGGCCTAAGTGATAGGGAAGCAAGGCCGTCCCAGATAAGCGGGAGAACTCACTCATTTTCTCAGCAGGAATCGCCTCAAGACGAGCACCGGCTTGGGCCAGCACAAATGGCCCACACATGCCAATGCAGTGGGTCAGACTGCCAACCAGCCCCGCCAAAAACAGACTTGCTAAAAGGCTGCCATTGCCATCAATGGCGACCCGGCACATGTCGGCACCGGTGACCAGAATATCAAAAAGGATATTTTGGAGATCCATCGGGAGATGCCCCCTTTAGGGCGTCCACCAAGACAGAGTTTCACGCAGTCGCACGACCTCGCCAATCACCAGCAAGGAAGGCGGCTTCATGCCAGCTTTGGCAGCATCTTCCACACAGGTGCCAATGGTTGTTTCCAGCACCTCCTGTTCGGGCGTGCAGGCTTTTGAAACGATGGCAGCGGCTTCGTCTGGCGAGCGCCCCGCAGCCAAAAACTTGGAGCGGATGCCTTCGAGGTGCCGCATAGGCATGTAGACCACAACCACGGCAGCGGATTTGGCGAGTGCGTGCCAATCGAGACTATCTGGCACTTCTCCGGTTTCGCTGTGGCCCGTCACAAAAGCAACCGCTGAATTGGTTGCCTTGGCGGTTACAGGAATGCCAGCATAGGCCAGTCCAGCAATCCCTGCCGTAATGCCCGGCACCACGCGAAATGAGATTTGCTCGGCAACCAAGGCTTCGGCCTCTTCAGGTCCACGCCCAAAAACAAAAGGATCGCCGCCTTTAAGGCGCAACACCCGCTTACCCTGCTTGGCAAGATCAATCAGTCGGGCCGTAATTTCGGTTTGCTTGGGCGAGGCCTTCCCACCGCGCTTGCCCATAGATTCCAAAACAGCGCTCTTTGGGGCCATCGCCAGAATACGGTCATCAACCAATGCATCATGGACAATCACATCTGCAGACTTGAGTGCATGAAGAGCGTGCAGCGTCAAAAGTCCCGGATCACCGGGGCCTGCGCCAACCAACCAAACCCATCCGGGCTCAAAGGTCGGGAAGTCCATATCGAGGTCATTCATCATGGCAGGGGGTATAGCCTGGAATGCCTTTGAAAAACAAGGCGGACAACCCTAATGTAGCGACCATGATCGACGAGACCGATGAAAAGCGCCTCAAAAAAGGCTGGACGACCGGGGCCTGCGCCACCGCAGCGACCAAGGCAGCGTTTTGCGCCTTGAGCACCGGAGCTTTCCCCGACCCGGTTTCCATCACCCTTCCCAAAGGCGAAACACCCTCCTTCGCCGTTAAACAAAAAACCCTAGAAGAGACCGAAGCAACGGCATCGGTGATCAAGGATGCTGGTGATGATCCCGATGTGACCCATGGCGCTGAAATCATCGCAACCGTAAAACGAGGAACGGCGGGCTCTGGCATTGTCTTCAAAGCCGGAGAAGGCGTTGGCACGGCCACCCTACCCGGCTTACCCATTGGCGTGGGCGAACCCGCCATTAATCCGGGGCCTCGCAAGATGATGGCTGGCGTGGTCGAGGGCGACATTGAAATCACTATCTCCATTCCCGGTGGCGAGAAGCTGGCGGCCAAAACCATGAACCCGCGGCTTGGCATTGTCGGTGGGCTATCGGTTCTAGGAACCACTGGCGTGGTTGTGCCCTACTCCTGCTCGGCCTGGATTCATGCCATTCAAAGCGGGGTGGATGTGGCCCGCGCAAAAGAGCAGCCCCACATTGCCGCCTGTACCGGCTCGACCTCAGAAGCCACTCTCCGTGCAGAACTCGTCTTGCCCGATTACGCCTATATTGATATGGGCGACTTCATTGGTGGCCTGCTTAAATACCTTCGCCGAAATCCTGTCGCCAAGCTGACCATTGGCGGCGGCTTTGCCAAACTGGTCAAACTCGCCCAAGGGGCCAGCGATCTTCACTCCAAGCGCTCTTCGGTCGATTTTGAAGCGCTCGCAATGCTCCTTGGAGACCTGGGTGGAAATACGACTTTGATAGGCCAAGCCCGCAAGGCCAACACAGCAGCCCAGGTCTTAGAAATGGCGCAGAAAGAAGGTCTCTCCCTTGGCAATGCCATTGCAAGTAAAGCCCAAAAGGCCGCCCTTGCCATGCTCAATGGCAAAACTGAAATTGAGGTCATTGCCACCAACAGAGCAGGCAAGGTGGTCGGTCGTGGTTAAACTTCTCATTCTCGGCGGAACGGGTGAAGCAGCAGAGCTGGCGCGCAATCTGCCTTCCGGTATCGATGTAATGACCTCATGGGCTGGGCGCACCAAAACAGCACCAAATCTTCCTGGCATGGTTCGAATAGGTGGGTTTAATGGCGCTGAGGGCTTGAGGGATTTTCTACTGGAAAACAAGTTCGACGCCGTGATCGATGCCACCCATCCCTTTGCCGCCAAAATTTCAGCCCATGCTGCCCAGGCTTGCAAAGAAGCAGATATTCCCAGACTAACCCTCCTGCGACCGCCTTGGGAAAAGCGCGAGGGGGATCATTGGGTGATGGTTGAAAGCCTGGAAGACGCTGCGGCAAAGCTGCCCGAACTTGGACGGCGACCCTTGTTGACCATTGGGCGCCAGAACCTTGGTATTTTCACCCCGGTCCAGGACGCTCATTTCTTCGTTCGCCTTATCGAGCCCCCGGCAGCAGCCCTGCCGCTAAAAAACTATTCCGTGCTGACCGGCCGCCCGCCCTTCTCACTAGAGGAAGAGCAGGAGCACTTGAGGTTTGAAGAGATTGATTTATTGATCACCAAGCAAAGCGGCGGAAATGCCACCTACGCTAAGATTGAGGCAGCGCGGATTGCCAAAATTCCCGTCCTCATGATCAAGCGGCCCGCCCCGCCTCCCGGCGAGACAGTCAGCTCAATTGAAGCCTGCATAGAGTGGCTTAATCGTCTTTCGGCCTAAGCACATGGTGGAACTCGGCGTCATAAAGATGGCTGTCGGTGAAATCTTCGTTGCCAAACACTTTGCCAACTAAAATGAGAGCAGTGCGCGTGATGCCGCTCTCTTTTACCTTATCGCGAATATCGCCAAGGGTGCCTTTGATAAACTGCTGATCGGGCCAGCTGACCCGGTAGCCGACGACGACGGGGCAGTCATCACCGTAATGCGGCGTCAAATCTTCAACTACGTTCTTTAAGTTATTGACCGAGAGATGAATGGCAAGCGTTGCCTTCGAGCGCCCAAGTTCAGCGAGACTTTCGCCTTCCGGCATACCGGAGGAGCGCACCGATGTGCGTGTCAAAATAACCGTCTGGGCTACATCGGGCAGAGTTAGTTCGGTGCCAAGAGCCGCAGCAGCAGCAGAATAGGCCGAAACGCCAGGGGTGACGGTGTAGGGAATGTTCAACTCATCAAGCCTGCGCATTTGCTCTGCCGTCGCACCGTAGAGCGCTGGATCGCCTGAATGGACACGCGCCACGTCTTTGCCTTGCTCATGGGCCGTCTGAATTTCGACTATGATCTCATCTAAATTCATCGGTGCTGTGTCGAGCACCCGCGCGTCAGCCGGTGCAGCCTCGACCACCTCTTTAGGCACCAAAGAGCCCGCATAGAGCACGACAGGAGACTTCTGAATGAGGCCGAGGCCCCGAACCGTGATGAGATCCGGAGCCCCAGGGCCAGCACCAATAAAATGAACGGTCATAAGTTTATTTGGTTCCTCTAGTAATCACGTCACGAAGGATATCGAGAACGATGCCCGTTCCTTCCTCAATCAGCACAACATCGTTGCCAACCACTTGGCGCTCGGTGCCCTCTGCTTCTTCCGGCAACTTGTGGTCTAGGTCGCTAGGCAGGTCACGTTTGGCAAGCCCTGGGGGTAAGGAGCCATGCTTTTCAAGGCGCTTTTGCAGACCTTTGGGCAGCTTTTTCTTCTTTGCTAGCCCTGGAGGCATTCCTTTGCTCTTGCCCTTGCCTTTATGCTTCTTGGCTTTCTTGTGCTTCTTGTCTTTTCCCTTCTTGCCGCGATCATCATCGTCATCGCGGTCGACATCTTTGTCATCGTCTTTGTCATCATCATCTTCTTTGGCAGTCGTTGGGGTGCCTTTGACGCCGAAATGATCTCGGATGACCCGTTTTTCCACTTCGCTAAAAACGATATCGCGGATGGTCTGGCTGGTGGTGTTGGACGTTTGCGCCATAGCTGGCGCGGCCAAGAGAGCTGCAAGAGCCGTCGCCAATGCCAAGAAAGTTTTCATTGATGCCTCCAAAACTTTGCTTATTGTTTTTTACTGTTGAGTGAGTGTCACCCGATCAGCCTTTGGTTTCCATCTTTTTCGCATAACCTCTGGGCGTATAGACCCAAGTGTTTTCACCACGTTCAATCAGCCGGGTCTGGTTGTTGCCAACCAAAACCAAGGTCAGCATGTCCACATCGTCCACCGACAATTCACCGAGCGTTGTTGTGGTAATTTTTTCTTCCAAACGTCCCAAGTTGCGCGCCAGAACCACTGGGGTTTCTGGTGGGCGTTTGGTCAAGAGGATGCGTTGAGCTTCGGGCAACTGAGTCCGGCGACGCTTGGAGACCGGGTTATAGAAAGCAACGATGAAGTTGCCATCGGCCACAGCATGGAGACGAGTGACGATATCTTCCCAAGGGGTCAAGAGGTCAGAAAGCGAGACCGTGCAGAAGTCATGCCCAATGGGCGCGCCGATCCGCGAGGCTGCCGCCTGAATGGCCGACACTCCCGGAACCACGTCGATGGCAAGACGGTTCCAGGCAGGGTCGTCTTCGCGATCCAGCAGTTCAAAGGCCAGGGTTGCCAGCGCATAAATGCCCGCGTCGCCCGAACAAATGAGCGCAACTTCTTTGCCTTGGGCGGCCAGATCGAGCGCGACGCGCACCCGGTGCTCTTCTTTCGCCAGTGCCGATTCATGCTGGTTTTTGCCAGCCACCAAGGGGGCCACCAGATCGAGATAAAGCTGATAGCCCACAACGTCAGAAGCCCGCGCAATCGCCTCGGTTGCTGCCGGAGCGCGCCAATCAGGCGTGCCGGGGCCAATACCGACGATAGAAAGACGACCCTGGGGCTTACCGACTGCTTGCGGGTCGATATCGGTTTTTGACAAGCCAACAGCACAGGTCGCCCGTTTTGACTTGGCCTTTTCAACAATCAAAGTGCTGCTATTACCGCCAGCCGCAAGAGCTGCTCCTTCTGAAACGCCATGGCAACCTACTTCAGCGAAAACCACATCAGAAGGATTGGCCAGATCACCCGCGCGTGTTTCCAGCTCTGCTGCTGTGAAGAAACGAGATGGAACGCCCAGCTCATTTGCCAGAGCATGAACAGCAGCCTCATCGGCTTTCAAATTGAGCGATGCAACACAGGCGATGGCCCCCCTTGCCAAGCCGTTGTCGGCAAGTGTTTTAAGTGCCAGTTCTTTTAACTCATCTGCTTCACAACCCCGCTCACAACCAACCCCTAAGGTCAGCACAGGAGGGTGAAGGATCAAATCTGCTCCGGGTGCCTCAACTATTTTGTGAGTAACGCGAACGGCTTTGTCTGCATTGTCATTGAAAGAAACACTAGCCTCGGCCAACCATGCAGCCTCGCCCTCAAGGGCGACGCTATCGCCAGCTAACAAGGACGCAGCAATCCCTTTCGCATTCTCAGGATTGGCGACGACCCAGCCCGCAGGCGGCTCATCAAGTGCAACACCAAGCTTTATGTCCCCGGCCGTGGTCACGGCAGCGGTGCCGTCCAGCGTTTGGGCAATTTTTTGAGCCAGCTTGTTTGCGCCCCGATGCCCGCCGAGCAAGGGCACAGCCACCGAGCCGTCTTCTGCCACAGCAACCATGGGCGGGTCTGAGCGTTTGTCAGCCAGCAGCGGGGCGACAGCGCGGATCAAAATACCCGCAGCACAAACGCCAACGATTGGCCGCCCGTCGATGAACAGATTTTTCAGATGAGCCAGGGTTTCAGTAAAAGTAACATCGGCCCCTTTGGTCCGGCCTTCCAGTCCATGGACTTCGCAATCGGGAAGCGCTTGAGCAATTTTTTGGGCGGTCTTAAGGCCCCCAGCAGTCAGCGCAACAACAGCGGTCTTCATTTCCAGGCTTCCCCACGTTTATGAACAAGTATCATCGAAAAATAAGGTGTTTTGGCATCATCTAGGTCTGAAACAGCGCAAACTTTCGCACTCTGCGTGCTGGCTCGCTCTACATAGCGCGCCTTGTCTGTCAAACCGAGTTTCTTAAGTACGCGAACAATCTTTTCACGGTGCCGCCCAACCTTCATGATCGCCGCCGCATCCGTGTCTTTGAGCCGTCGCTCCAGCTCCTCTTCGGGCAATGGCCCGGGCAGGACCGTCAAAATGTCATTGCGGGAGGTTAGAGGCAGAGCCGCCTCGGCAGCACAGGCCGTCAAGGAGGTAACGCCAGGCACTACCTCTACTGGAAAGGTCTCCGCCAAGCGGCCGAACAGATACATGAAGGAGCCAAAGAAAAACGGGTCGCCCTCACACAGAACAGCCACGTCGCGGCCCGCGTTCAAATGCTCGGCGATTTCGATAGAGTAGCGATCATAGACCTCATTGGCCGGGTCATTGCCAGCAACCATTGGCGTGCTAATGCAAATTTCTTCCTGGTTGCCCGGCAGGTAGCTCTCAACAATAGAGCGCGCCAGGCTGTCGCCATTCTCCGGTGCCGGATAGGCAATCACGGGAACGCGCTTTAAAACATTGAGCGCCTTTAAGGTAATCAGCTCGGGATCGCCC
>Ga0070727_10003936_pt1 | contig 12991 bp, 12 predicted proteins | sample tdAd472_FD_66722 | JGI IMG/M metagenome (GOLD analysis project Ga0070727, IMG submission 66722) | Marine sediment microbial communities from the Atlantic coast under amendment with organic carbon and nitrate - tdAd47.2 | ecosystem: Environmental > Aquatic > Marine > Coastal > Sediment | place... | reverse complement strand
AGCCGAAGGTGAATGCTGATGTGATTGACATGCATTCAACACGATAAGGTTCAGCCCAGGTGAGCGCATAAGCCTGTACCCCGTCGGGGGTATGCGCGAAAACGCTTGCCCTGACGCGCTCGAACAGCTGTCTGCTCATGGTGGCGCGACCGGGATCGAAATTTACGTGCAGAATGTTCTGTGCCGGAATATTCCGATTTTTCTGATAGTAGCGGCCGATGCGGGTGCTCAGCGGATCGCTGTCGTTGATGATGACCGCCAGGTCATCGGCATAGATGCGATGTTTTGGCAACAGCAGGTGAACGCTGTCCGATGCCATGCTTGAAAGTGCGGCTGTACAGAGTGCAAGCAGTGTCAGGATCTTTAAGGCCGGATCACCGAGTCGAACCGGAAAACTCAAAAGCAATGTTCCCAAATCGTTCATCTGGGAACATATGTTACGTTCTGTGCCGGTATCCCTTCAAGGTGATATCGACGAGTTCAGAGGCTCACGGCTACATTGTCTGGTTGGTCGCCCAGCATGGACTGGATATTACTGACCCTGTCGAGTTGGGATAAGAAGGCATCCAGGCAGCCCGGGTCAAAGTATTTACCCCTTTGTTGATGGAGATATTCCAGTGTCTTTTTTATTGACCACTTGGGTTTATAGGGGCGATCAGAGGTGAGTGCATCGTAGGCATCGGCAACACTGACGATACGGGCGGGTAGCGGGATGTCAGTGCCACCCAGTTTTTCGGGGTAACCTGTACCATTGAATTTTTCGTGATGACTGAGTGCAATGACTGCACCCATTTGAAGATATTTCGACGGGCTGTCCTTGATGATTTCATGACCGATTATGGTGTGCGTTTTCATAGTCTCGAATTCACCCTGCGTCAAGCGACTCGGTTTGAGCAGAATGTAATCCGGTATGCCGATCTTGCCAATATCGTGCAGGGGCGCAGCCAGCTCGATGGCTTCACAGTCTGCCTGTGACAGGCCGAGTTGTTCGGCGATGATGCGTGAGTACTTGGCCAGGCGAATGACGTGGTTGCCGCTTTCCTCGTCACGAAACTCGCCAGCCTTGGCCAGACGCAACAGAGTTTCTTGTTCCCGCATTCGAATTTCACTGGTTGCTTCCGAAATGCGTTGTTCCAGCCAGTGTGCCCGTTCGTGGATGGTTCTTTGTTGGCTGCGTTGGGTGAGCAGATTACTGCAGCGGGCATGAAATTCCAGATCATCGAGAGGTGTTGTGAGTAAATCACTGGCACCGGCATCGAGAATCCGGCGGCGACGATCACGGTCACTCCAGGGTGCCATCATGAGTACCGGCAGGTCGTTGCCATCGGGTAGTTGCCGTATACGCCGGATCAATTCTGCTGCGCCAATGTGCGGGAACAGGCTGTCGCAGACCAGCAGATCAGCGCTGTGCCAATGCAGCCAGGACAGGGCCGATTCCGGTTTAAGAAACGCCTCGATGTGAAGTTGCGGATCGATGCGCTGTATCAGCTTGAACAGATGCTTCTGCCTGAATGATTCACGGTCCAATATAACTATTGTCGGCATATGGTATGTTTCGTCCTCAATTCATCACAGCATAGCGATGACACTGGAGCCTCCGTGCCGGCCGCGTTGGTGGGGGAGATTGAATCCTCTAACACCTTGAAATATAGTTAGTTAAAATGTCCCGTCACGTGCTGCTTGTAGCTAACGGCAGAATTGGGTCAAACTTAAGCATATGATTTAAATAAGCTTAGATAGATCATCAGTCTATAATACTGATTCGCAGGAATATTGATGAGGAGTCTGCATGTCACAACCGGATGATAAGGTGCCGCCGCAAGGGCGGCAGTCACTGGCTAGTGTGTTTCGCAGCGTTTCGGCATCCATGTTCGGGGTGCAGAGCAGCAGCAAGCACGAAGAAGATTTTGTAAAAGGTGATGCCACCACTTACATTGTGGTTGGGCTTGTTGCAACACTTCTGTTTGTCCTGGCGGTATGGGGTGTCGTGCAGCTGGTTGTGCGTGTCGCACAGCCTTCCTGACGTAAAAGCTTCGCATTGAACACCTCACTGAAGGCACTGGTCAGGCCTCTGATCGGCAGTCTGCGCGACCTGCTGCCGGTTATTGCGGTTATTGTGTTTTTTCAGTTGGTCGTGTTACAGCAACCACTGCCGAATCTGGCGCAGCTGCTGTCGGGTGTTGCGCTGGTTGTGCTGGGCTTGACCTTTTTTATTCAGGGATTGGAGATGGGGCTGTTTCCTGTCGGAGAGTCGTTGGCTCATGCCCTGGCGCGCAAAGGTAGTCTGTTCTGGTTGTTGGTTTTTTCATTTTCGCTGGGATTCGGCACCACGGTTGCCGAACCGGCCTTGATTGCCGTTGCTGAAGAAGCGTCCGAGGTTGCTGCCGAGGCGGGTGCGATTGCCAGTAGTCAATCGGTACAGGAGGCTTATGCAGATGGATTGCGTTTGACCGTCGCCTTTGCGGTGGGGTTTGCAATCCTCATTGGGGTGATACGCATTGTCAAAGGCTGGCCCATGCACTGGATGATCATGGGTGGTTATGTGCTGGTGGTTATCATTACGGCTTTTGCACCGCGCGAGATTATCGGTATCGCTTATGACTCAGGGGGTGTGACCACGTCGACAATTACCGTTCCGCTGGTGACCGCCCTGGGTGTGGGCCTGGCCTCATCCATTCGTGGACGCAGCCCGATGATCGACGGTTTTGGCTTGATCGCTTTCGCATCGATTACACCAATAATTTTCGTGATGATATTCGGTATGGTGGTGCACTGATGCAGTGGTCTGAGGTGCTGCAGACGCTATTGGATACGGTAGGGGATATACTTCCGATCATCGTCATGATTGCTGCGTTTCAGTTCGTGGTGATCCGCAGGCCGATGCCTAATCTGCGTCGCGTCGTGATTGGTTTTGTCTATGTTCTTGTCGGATTGACACTGTTTCTGCTGGGGCTCGAACAGGCTCTGTTTCCACTGGGGCGGTTGATGGCGACCCAGCTGACTGATCCGGCGTTCATTTATTCCGGGCTTGAACGGATAGCCGGTGTGATTCATTGGACAGATTATTACTGGGTGTATATCTTTGCCTTTGCCATCGGGTTTTCGACGACTATTGCCGAACCCGCTTTGATGGCGGTCGCCATAAAGGCTGCCCAGGTGTCGGGTGGCGCCATCCATGCCTGGGGTTTGAGGATTGCCGTTGCACTGGGTGTTGCGATCGGTATTACGCTTGGTTCCTACCGCATTGTGACCGGCTTGCCGATTCATTACTTCATCATCGTCGGCTACGTTGTGGTGGTAATACAGACTTTCTATGCGCCTCGGCTGATCATTCCCCTGGCGTACGATTCCGGTGGAGTAACCACTTCAACCGTAACCGTGCCCGTAGTCGCGGCACTCGGCCTGGGCCTGGCAGAAACGGTGCCCGGGCGCAACGTATTGATCGACGGTTTTGGCTTGATTGCGTTCGCAAGCCTGTTCCCCATGATGAGCGTCATGGCCTATGCACAGATATCTGAATACCGGGCCAACCGCCAGCGCAGCAAACTTTCCGAGTAAAGAGAAGCGAGTATAGAGCCATGCACTTCAAGCTTATTATTGCATTTGTCGAAGACACCCGGTCGAATAAGGTAATGGATGCCGCACGGATTGCCGGTGCAACCGGTGCCACAATTATCAATAACGCGCGCGGTGAGGGCTTAACAAAAAGTAAGACCTTCCTTGGCCTGTCCCTGGAGACCCAGCGGGATGTGTTGCTGTTTCTGGTCGAGGAACATCTGAGCCGGCATATTCTCGAGACCATATGTGATGTGGGTAAACTGGATGATACGGATGGAACCGGCATTGCAATCCAGATAGATGTCGAAGACGCCGTTGGTGTGGCACACCAGGTTAAAGAACTGGTCGATCTCGTGGAGGATAAATTATGAGTGAAGCAAAAGTGATTCGTGTCTCTGATGTAATGAAGTCTCAATTTGACATGATCGACGGCAAGGTTACGGTATCGGATGCGCTCAAGAGAATGGAGCATGTGGAAACCAAGACACTCATCGTCGACAAGCGCCACGACGACGATGAGTACGGTATCGTATTGCTGGCGGACATTGCCAAGCACGTGCTTGCCGTGGATCGTTCTCCGGATCGCGTGAACGTCTACGAAATCATGACCAAGCCGGTGATTTCCGTGCGCCCGGATATGGATATACGTTACTGCGCGCGCCTGTTCGACAGGCTTGGCCTGTCACGTGCACCGGTGCTGAGACACGGCAAGGTGGTCGGTATCGTCAGCTTTACCGATATGATACTGCGCGGGTTTTTTCATATCAGCAATAACAAATAATGCGATAACAGCCACGGTGCCGGTTAGGGTGCCGACAGCAACAGCCGCTGCAGCAGCAACAGATCCGCTGCATTGAGCTGGTTGTCGTCGTTGAGATCCGCCAGTGCGGTCTCCAGGGCATCCGCGGTTATGATGCCGGTGACCAGCCGGGTGAGCACCACGGCGTCACCGGCGTTCAGCACGTTGTCGGGTACTCCCCTGGGGGCGACATCGCCAATATTGGATGTGACGGGGTCGGTACCGAAATCCTGCTCACCGTCAGCGAAGCCGTCACCGTCCGCGTCAACCCCGCCGGGCAGGGCGGCGAGCGGTACGACTCCATCAGCACCGTCGGCGAGGCCATCACCATCTGTGTCAGCATTGTTTGGGTCGGTGCCAAGGACGGCCTCGGTGGCATCGCTCAATCCGTCGCCATCGCTGTCGACAATGACGGGAGACACGATAATGTCAAGTGTCTCGCTGTCCTGGAGTGCCGGCAGACCGTCGTCTGTCACCCTGATGGTCACCGTGTAAGTTCCCGCGTCACCGCTGAGTGGACCGATATCCAGCGTGGCCGTGTCATTGCCGTGATCTGTGAGGGCCGCGAATGCAGGCAGCCCGGTGGCACTGAAAGTCTGCGTGTCGCCATCCGGATTGGTGGCAGACAGGTTGATAGAGACTGACTGCCCTTCGTTAACGGCCTGATCGCCAATCCGGGCAAGTAGCGGTGCCTGGTTCGCCGTGTCAGTGTTGAAGAACCAGTTGAAGCCGGTGTTAAAGAAGATGTTCGCGGAGGAAATGCGAATATGGTCCGAGCCGGAGAGAAAGAATCCGCTTGCCTTGCAGACCGCAAACCCGGTTTCGGTGTTATCGAATTTCAGGTTGATATCGCAATTGCTGTTACTGATGCCGCCGTATTCGAGATTGATGGTGTAGTCGTCATTGTTGCCGGCTACCTCATTTTTGCCACTGGCCGCATACCGCAGGGTGGCCACGCCATCGTGGGTCAGGCTACGTTGTGCTTCGTCAGAGAAGGTACCTTGCTGCATTACGGCCTCGGTGTTGGGGAAACCCATGTTGCCCGCAACCGTGCGGTACCAGTGGAGATTGACATCATCACCACGGCTGTCATATTGGGAGCCGATAATGCCATCCGCACCCGCGTTGATATCAAATAGATTGTTAGTACCGTCTGTGGCCTTGGTGTAGTTCCGGTTGTTGCCTGTCAGGCCGGATTCGGTGGCGGCATTGACATGGGCCAGTCCGATGCAGTGCCCGAGTTCATGCAGGGCCACCGATTCAAAATCAACTTGTCCGCTGGGGATGTTGTTGTTACCGCCAGTGACGAGGTTGCCGGTTGTCGGCTGCAGTCGATTGTAGATAGTGATGTTATTCTGAACCGGGATATCCATGGCGGCGGCATTGGCGCTGTTTGGAGCAATGCAGACACGAACCGTCAGTGCGCCGCCTGACCCGGTATACCCCGTCGGGTGCGCGACCACGTCCACGCCGTTTGACTCGCCGGCGAAGATAAATGTACCGGCAAAACCTGTGCTACACAGAAACAGGCCGGGCAGGCAGATAAGCAGGCGCATGAACAGGTTCAATTTTGCTACCTGATTTTCACGAGGTCATTGCGGTGCAATAGTGTCTCCAGCCGTTGCGCAGCGTTGTTGGCATTTGTGATCTCGCGTAACTGGGGAAAACGCCGGGCATCCTGTTTCAGGTCCGACCAAGTAAAGCGTTTTTTCAGGTTGAGGACGCGGGCGGTACCCGGTCCTTTTTGATATTCATTGAGTCTGATGTCGATGACGGTATCCGATGAGTCCGAGATATAAATCAGGCTGCCACTTGCCGCGCGTTGCTGCGCAGCGAGTTGCTGTCGCTGGTGTCCGGTTGCCGCCTGGTCAAAATCAATGATGCCGTCAGTTGCCAGGGCGCGCAGCAGGGTCCGGAGTTCAGGCTGGCTCAACTGGAGTTCATAGTTGCCGGCCCTGGTCATGTAAGCAGGGTAATGCACATGAACCCGGCCATTGCCGTAGATCCGGAGCAGGGGCTCGGGGTCTGGCTCGGCCAGCATGTGGTGAACCAGGTTGTATTCAATGACCGGTTCAGCGGCCGTTTTCGAATACTCGAATGCGGGGTGTGTCGTTTCAGTGGACTTTCCGTTTTCCCCGGCAGCTCCGCCGGCAGCGTCGTGTAGGAGAAAAAAAACAGGGACGAGTAGTAAGCGATTGAATAGTTATTGATGTTTCATGCTGAACAGGTCAGTGACAGGCGCGTCATTCTATATCAGGTGGATTCTATTCGTCATACCCGAACCGCCCCGTTATTTGCGCTACTCAGACAACGCACAACCCTGCTGCGGGGATCAACGGGCTTAAAGGGCTACTTTATTCAGGCAGTTGCCCGCAAAACACCGAAAATCTCAGGTATTATAAATTATATTGTGTTCATCAGGTTATGTGTTATTCTTTACATCGTGGATAATAAGTATCCTGTAACATGATGTTAAAATGTCAGCAACTCCTGTACATGACAATTTTTTTCAGTGGAAAAGTTCAACCCTGCATTGGGACTGGTTGGTGCGGGGAGAAGTATTCGAACGGCGACGCGTCTGCGATGGAAACAGGCGCTTAGGAAATCCGCCAGCAGCTGTTGTTCGAATGACTTGATTGCCGATCGCTTTAGGAGGTAAATAAATGTTTAGTTTTAGTCAGTTATCTAGATGTGCTCTGTCAGTCGCACTGACTGCCGGCATCGCTGTGGATGTCGCGGCCAGTGAATTCACAAGAGAAAGGGCCGCTTCAGCCATGTATGGCAAAACCCCTGCTGAACAGCGAATGATGCTTTCTGAGCGTGCTGCTGTTATGGCTGCGCCACCCGGGTTCCGTATGCCACCACCTCATTTCGCCAGCAGGGCTGAGCACCCGGTCCGGCCGATGCCGCCCGGGATGCCGGTGCGTGCCCGTGCACCACGCCAGTTTGGTGCCCCGGCTCGCTTCCAGCGTCCTTTACCACCGTCGGCTTTCAATCCCCGTGCGATGCACCGGCACCCGGCAGCCCGGGTTGCGCAGTACCGGCAACCGATGCCGCCACCGGCGCCGGTGTGGGCTCGCGCAGCCCGCCCGCCCGTTGCCCTGGCCCGCTTCCAGCGCCCGCTGCCACCGCCGGCGTTCAATCCCCGTGCCACGACCCGGCACCCAGCCGCCCGGATTGCACAGTACCGGCAACCGATGCCGCCGCCTGCGCCGATGTGGGCCCGCGCGCCACGCCCGCCCGTTGCCCTGGCTCGCTTCCAGCGCCCGGTTCCGCCGGCGTTCAATCCCCGTCCGACCCAGTACACCGCGGCCCGGCTTGCCCAGTACCGGCAACCGCTGCCACCGCCGGCGCCGATGTGGACCCGCGCGCCACGGCAATCTGTTGCCCTGGCTCGCTTCCAGCGTCCGCTGCCGCCGCCGGCGTTCAATCCCCGTCCGACCCGGCACACCGCGGCCCGGCTTGCCCAGTACCGGCAACCGATGTCACCGCCTGCGCCGATGTGGGCCCGCGCGCCACGCCCGCCCGTTGCCCTGGCTCGCTTCCAGCGCCCGGTTCCGCCGGCGTTCAATCCCCGTCCGACCCGGCACGCCGCGGCCCGGCTTGCCCAGTACCGGCAACCGATGCCAGCCCCTGTGCCGATGTGGGCCCGTGCGCCACGGCAGTTAATGGCCTCTCCGTCCTTCCCGGCAGATACTCAAAACCTGCAAGCACAGAAGGCTGATAGCAAGGACAAGGACTTGGGTCAGGCCAGTGAAACAGCAGCGGAATTAGCGGCCTTTGAGTCGTCCCCTCCAGATACTATTGAGCTGCAAGCAGAGAATGTCGAAGGCGATAATATGGGTCAGGCCAGTGAATCAACCAAGGTGGAGGCACCGGTTGCAGAAGTACCCCCCCTGCTGGCACGCCCCACCTGGATGAAGAGAGTCACTGATGGGTCTTAAATTTTCGACCGCAAACGTGAGTAGTCAGTGTCCCGGATAAACCATGACTGCTTGTGGTGACAGCGCGAATCCGCAGTTGTTCGCGCCTGTTGGTGGCGATGTCGTATTGACAATTGTCTGACCGTAATCACCTCACCGGCTTCGGCCGGTGAGGCATTTGTACGCAATTCAACGGTATTCCCCGGCTTTCACACAGTCCGGGCCGGAACTTGACGTTCGGACCCGGCTTGCCGGTCAATTCTAACTACAATGCGGCTATTTTTTGCAGCTGTTCTTCAAGCTGCTTGATGGCCGATTCAAGATCTTCGGCTTTTTTCTTTTCCTTTTCGACAACGGCGGCAGGTGCTTTTTTCACGAAGTCGGGATTGCCCAGTTTTTTCTCAATGCGTTCGCGTTCGCTGCCTTTCCTGTCCAGATCCTTGTTGAGGCGTGTCTGTTCCGCTTCCTTGTCAATCAGGCCGGCCATGGGAATGAGCAGTTTCATTTCGCCGATCAGTGCGGTGGCTGATTCCGGAGCTTCCTCGCGTTGCAGCCATTCGATGGATGCCACACGCCCGAGCGAGCTTACATAGTGCTGATTCGCCTGCAGGCGCTGCTGGTCTTTTTCGTTACCGTTCTGCAACAGCACCGGCAGCGGTTTGCGTGGATCGATATTCATGCCGCTGCGGATTTTGCGTACACCCAGCACGAACTGTTTGACCCACTCCATTTCATCCATGGCGGCCTGGTCAACGAGTGATTCATCGGACTGAGGATAGGGCTGGTGGGTAATGGTTTCGCCGTTTACAGCGGCGAGCGGGGCGACCCGTTGCCAGATTTCTTCAGTGATGAAAGGGATAATGGGATGGGCCAGTCGCAGCACCGTTTCCAGAACCCGGACCAGCGTTTGCCGTGTACCACGGCGGGCGGCTTCACTGGCATCCGGCTTGTTCAGAACCGGTTTGGATAATTCCAGATACCAGTCACAGTACTCATCCCAGATGAAGGCATAGATACCTTGTGCGGCACGATCCAGGCGGTAGTGCTGCGTGTTGTCGATCACCTGTTGCGAGGTGTTCTGCAACAGCGACAGAATCCAGCGGTCCGCACCGCTCAATTCGATCTCGCCACCTTGCTGGCCACAGTCCTGACCCTCGGTGTTCATCAGCACATAACGTGCGGCGTTCCACAGTTTGTTACAGAAATTACGATAGCCTTCGATCCGGTTCAGATCAAAATTGATATCGCGGCCGGTTGACGCCATCGCGGCAAAGGTAAAACGCAGGGCGTCGGTCCCAAAGGACGGAATACCGCCGGGGAAGTCCTTGCGGGTCTGCCGGGCAATTTTTTCCGCCAGATGCGGCTGCATCATGCTGCCGGTGCGCTTTTCGACCAGCACTTCCAGGTCAATTCCGTCAATCAGGTCGATGGGGTCCAGCACGTTGCCCTTGGACTTGGACATTTTGTGTCCGTGTGCATCGCGTACCAGACCGTGTATATAAACTTCGCGGAAGGGCACATCATCCATGAATTTCAGCCCCATCATGATCATGCGGGCGACCCAGAAGAAAATGATGTCAAAGCCGGTAACCAGGACACTGGTGGGATAGAAGGTTCTGACGCGGTCGTTCTGTTCAGGCCAGCCCAGTGTGCTGAACGGCCACAGGGCGGAACTGAACCAGGTGTCGAGTACATCGTCATCCTGGCGCAGTTCGATATTGTCGCCCAGGCTGTGTTGTTCACGGACGTCGCGGACCGATCGTCCGACATAAACATTACCCTGTTCGTCATACCAGGCCGGGATACGATGACCCCACCAGATCTGGCGGGAGATGCACCAGTCCTGGATATCGCGCATCCAGTCGAAATAGGTGTTTTTCCAGTTATCCGGCACAAAGCGGATGTCACCGTTTTCGACGGCCTTGATGGCAGGGCCGGCCAGCGGCTGAATCTTCACATACCACTGATCGGTGAGGAAAGGTTCGACCACGGAGCCGGATCGGTCACCGCGCGGCACCACCAGTTTGTGGTCTTCGATCTTTTCCAGCAGATTCAGGCTTTCCAGGTCTTTGACGATCTGTTTGCGCGCCAGGTAGCGGTCCATGCCAATATAAGCGTTCGGCAGCAGATCACCTTCTTCCGATGTATTGTCGCGAACCGCGGCATCGATAGTGAAGACATTGATCAACCCGCCGTGGGGCTGGTCGACGATGGCTTTTTCATCACGGTGGCCTAACCAGACCTGGTAGTCGTTGAAATCGTGTGCCGGGGTGATTTTGACGCAGCCGGTGCCGAATTCGGGGTCGACATAGTCGTCGGCGATGATCGGGATCCTGCGTCCGGTGAGCGGCAGTTCCACAAACTCGCCGAGCAGATGTTTATAACGTTCGTCGCCGGGGTGGACGGCAACCGCACAGTCACCCAGCATGGTTTCCGGACGGGTGGTGGCCACCACCAGCGTGCCGGTACCGTTGCTGAGTGGGTAACGCATGTGCCAGAGGTGGCCGTTTTCCTCCTGCGACAGCACCTCCAGATCGGAAATGGCCGTGTGCAGCACCGGGTCCCAGTTAACCAGGCGTTTGCCACGGTAAATCAGGCCTTCTTCGTAAAGACGGATGAAGACTTCCTTGACCGCATCGGACAGGCCGTCGTCCATGGTGAAGCGTTCGTGCTCCCAGTCCAGCGAGGATCCCATGCGGCGTAACTGTTGTGTGATGGTGCCACCGGAGGTTTTCTTCCATTCCCAGACCCGTCCGATAAAGGCATCGCGGCCCAGGTCGTGACGGGTTTTGCCCTCGGCCTCAAGCTGACGTTCAACGACCATCTGGGTGGCAATTCCGGCGTGGTCACTGCCCGCCTGCCACAGCGTGTTATGGCCGCGCATACGATGGAAACGGATCAGTGCGTCCATCAGTGTGTCCTGAAAGGCGTGGCCCATGTGCAGGCTGCCGGTCACATTCGGTGGCGGGATCATGATGCAATAGGGCTCGCCCTCGCCGGACGGACTGAAATAGCCCTTGTCTTCCCAGGTCTGGTACCAGCGTTGTTCGATTTTGTGGGGGTCGTAGGTTTTTTCCAGGGAAATCATTAGCGTTGCGCCTGTTTGGCGATTTTGGCCAGGAGATCCGGCAGCGCCAGTTGCAGGTGGGTACGAATATCTTCAGCCATTTTCGATGCGCTTTGCTCGGTGGCCTCCCTGATCAGTCTGGAGAACTCTTCTTTCAGAAGCGATTCGAATTTCCAGGCCGCCAGCTTCTGCAGATCCTCGGTGATGTCATCCAGTATTTGCTGGATAGTCGCTTCACGGAGTAACTCGCCGATCTGTTCATGATCGGTCAGGTCTGCCGGAGGCGGGCCCGCATCGTTGCTGAGTTCGTCTGCGCTGACGGCATTCTGCAATACCGGAATTCCATTCTCGTCGAGTTTGATCTGTTCCGTGGCCATCAGGTTTTGATCTCATGCGTTCGTAGCGGATAGCCACGATCTTTATAGAAACTGTAACGGCTGCGTCCGTGCTGGCGGATACCGGCATTTTGATTGACCAGTTCGGCGACGCGCTCAAATCGGCTGAAAAACAGCGGTACTTCGGCGGCCAGATTGATCAGCACCTGGCTGCTGGCATCGGGTTCGGCATTGTGGGCGAGTAATACCGGTGGCGGGTTGTGCTGCCCGGCCTGGTAAATCGCGTGTGGCACGAAGCTGTTCTGCTGGAAGGTCCACAACAGCTCATCCAGCTGGCGGGTCTGGTCGACCGATTCAGTATGAATAAATACCCGGTTACCAAGGCGATAGGCCTTGTCTGCCAGACGGCAGGCAAAGCCCATGAGGTTTTGCGCCGAGTTATCCTGCAACAGGTAAAAATCAACCTGCGTCACGGGCGCGTTCCGTCAGGAATTGCATCAGCAAGGGTACCGGTCGCCCGCTTGCCCCCTTGGCTTTGCCCGACTTCCAGGCGACGCCGGCAATGTCCAGGTGGGCCCAGCGGTAGTCCTTGGTGAAACGGGCCAGGAAACAGGCGGCGGTAATGGTGCCGGCGCTGCGGCCACCGATATTGGCCATATCGGCAAAGTTGCTGGAAAGCTGTTCGTCGTACTCGTCCCACAGGGGCAACTGCCAGGCACGATCACCGGATGTCTGGCCGGCGGCCAGCAGTTCATCGACGAGCGCCTGATCGTTACTCAGCAGGCCCGACGCGTGCTCGCCCAGGGCGACGACACAGGCGCCGGTCAGGGTGGCGATGTCCACCACTACATCGGGATCGAATTTGTCGGCGTAAGTCAGGGCGTCACACAGGATCAGGCGGCCCTCGGCGTCAGTGTTGAGGACTTCGATGGTTTGTCCACTCATGCTGGTGACAATATCGCCGGGTTTGCTGGCGTCGCCGTCGGGCAGGTTTTCGGTGGCGGGAACAATGCCGACCAGGTTGACGGGCAGGGCCAGTTCGGCAACTGCTGAGACAGTTCCGAACACGCTGGCTGCACCGCACATATCAAACTTCATTTCGTCCATCGCAGCGCCGGGCTTAATGGAAATACCACCCGAGTCGAAGGTGACACCTTTGCCGACCAGTACCACGGGATTTTCGCCCGTCGCACTGCCCTTGTACTGCAGCACAATCAGCTTGGCAGGCTGGCGGCTGCCACGCGATACCGACAGCAGAGCACCCATGCCCAGTTTTGTCATATCCTTTTCTTCCAGGATCTGGACTTTC
>Ga0070727_10003934_pt1 | contig 12993 bp, 17 predicted proteins | sample tdAd472_FD_66722 | JGI IMG/M metagenome (GOLD analysis project Ga0070727, IMG submission 66722) | Marine sediment microbial communities from the Atlantic coast under amendment with organic carbon and nitrate - tdAd47.2 | ecosystem: Environmental > Aquatic > Marine > Coastal > Sediment | place... | reverse complement strand
CTTGAGGATCTCCGCCTGCCGCTCGCCCTCGGCCTCGAGTATGACGGCGCGCTTCTCGCGCTCGGCCTTCATCTGCCGCGCCATGGAATCCACGAGATCCCGCGGCGGCGCGATGTCCTTGATCTCGATGCGTGTCACCTTCACCCCCCAGGGCGAGGTGGCGTCGTCGACGATGCCGAGCAGGCGCTGGTTGATCTCGTCGCGCTTTGAAAGGAGCTCGTCCAGGTCCATGGATCCCATGACCGTACGTATGTTGGTCATGGTCAGGTTGACGATGGCGTGGGTCAGGTTGTTCACCTCGTAGGCCGCCCGCGCGGCGCTCAGGACCTGGAAGAAGACCACGCCGTCCACCGACACCATGGCGTTGTCCCGGGTGATGACCTCCTGGGTCGGAACGTCGAGCACCGTCTCCATCATGTTCATCTTCGCGCCGACCTGATCAAAGACGGGAATGATGACATGCAGGCCCGGGTCCAGGGTTTTTGTGTATCTGCCGAAGCGTTCCACGGTGTAGTTGTAACCCTGGGAAACCCGGCGAACGCCCATCATCACCAGAACGATGGCGAAAACGAGCAGTGCGATGACTACTGCTGGAATGCCTTGCATCCTGACTTCTCCGCATTGGCTGGGGCTGGCATGGACACTAGTATAGCGGGCTGGAAGACCCTCGGATGGCACTTTTCGCCCCCGCCCAACGGTGGCAGAGTGGGGCCGGGTCAGTGGTGATCGGGAGCAGATGGACGATAGTGTTATCCGTGCGATGGCGCGTTGGCCGAACGTGCCGGAGGTCTATGGCTGGATGTCCCTGGACCGCCGGGGCCGCTGGTGCCTGCGGGGCGAACCGGTGACCCACCGAGGCGCCATCGCGTTCATGAACAGGAACTATGGGTGCGCTGCCGGCGGCTGCTGGTACTTTCAAAACGGCCCCCAGCGCGCATTCGTGGACCTCGACTACACGCCCTGGGTCTTCCTGCTCGACGGGTCCGACAATCTGGTCGATCACGTGGGTAGCCCCGTGACCGGACTGCGCGAGGCGTGGCTCGACGAAGAGGGCAACCTGCTGCTCCTCGCGGATGGGGGCGTCGGGTTGCTCTGCGATCGGGATTTGGAACCCGTGTCCGAGCGGCTACGCCATGCCGATGGCACCCCCTGCGACGAAGACGGCATCGCACGGCTGCTCGGCTCCCCCGCAGAAGGGAGCCCCGAGAGCGTCTATCTCGCGTGGGACGATGCCCGCATCGAAGTCGGCACGCTGCGCCGCGACGACGTCCCCGGGAAATTCGGTTTCGAGCCTGCACCCCGTGCGGGCAGCGCGAGCCTCGACGATGCCGATTAGCCGAACCCGCGCACTTGTCATGGCTCCCGCCTATTACGTGGTCGCGATGGTGCTCGCCGTCGTCATCATCGCAAGCGCCAACGACGCGTCGCGGGCCTACGAGTCCGTGTCGACCCACGAGACCGTGTCCGCCAAGACCGATCGGGCCATGCGGGACGCCTTGGAAGCGCTGTCGCTGGGTCTCTACGGCGGCGGCACCGAGATGGCGGAGCGCCTCGCCGATGCCGTCGACGTAGCCGAGTTCCAGGAGGCCCGCGCCGCCGGTACCGGATGGCTTCTACTGGGCTTGAGCGCCGCATTCCTCGCCATGGTGATCGTGACCGTGGAGCCGGGCAGGCGCACCCGCAGCGTGGTGGTCATCCGGCATCTGTTCGGCGTCTCCGCCGTCTTCCTGCTGATCGGGTTACTGGCGCCCATACTGACCATCGTCGCCCACGAAGAGATCGCCCTGCTGGGGCGCGTCGTCCTGCAGTACGAGTCCAAGGGCATCATCACGACGATTCACAAGCTGTTTCTCGTCGACAACTACTTCCTCGCGATCCTCCTGCTTCTCTTCAGCGTGCTGCTTCCGGTCCTGAAGATCGTGCTCTCTCTCGTGGCCCTCGGACTCGGCAAGTCGCGTACCCGCAGCACGAGCGTGTTGTTCGTCAAGGCCATCGGCCGCTGGTCGATGACGGACGTATTCGTGGTCGCGGTGTTGCTCGCCTTCCTGACCGCGGATACGGCGCAGCTAACCGATGCCACCCTCGGTCCGGGGCTCTATTTCTTCGCCGGCTACGGACTGCTGTCAATCGCGGCGGGGCAGTTGATGATCGGCTACGAGGGGAATGACAAGAAGGGCGAGGCGCCCGCCGTCAGTGACTGACGGTGAGTGAGGAGAAGCGCACGGGGAGGATCTCTTCCACGTTGAGCTGTCCCTTCTCGTTCTTTTCGACGAGCATGAGCTGCTGGGCGTCCGCGATTCCGGCGGGGATGACCATCCTGCCGCCGGGCTTCAGTTGGCCCAGCAGCGGCGTCGGTATCAGGTCCGGGGCCGCCGCCACGAGAATCTTGTCGAAGGGGGCATGTTTCGGCCAGCCTTTGGACCCGTCACCGACGAGGAATTCCACGTTGATGGACCCTTGTTCGGTGATACGCCGGCGCGCCCCGTCGGAAAGCTCTTCGAGAATCTCGACCGTGTAGACGCGCTCAGCCAGCTTTGCGAGTATTGCGGCCTGATAGCCAAGGCCGGTGCCTACATCCAGGACACGATCCTCCGCCTGCAGATCCAGTAGATCCGTCATCAGCGCAACGATGTAGGGTTGCGATATCGTCTTCTCGTAACCGATCGGCAACGGAGAATCACAATAGGCGTAGGCGCGCATTTCGACAGGGACGAACTCGTGACGCGGCACCGTGTTCATCGCTTCCAGGACGGTTTCACTCAAGATACCTTTGCCGGTCTCGTGGGCAGCCAGTTGAGCGTGGCGCGCGATCTGCTCCACCATTTCACGGCGAAGTTCCGAATACTGCGACACGATGGATTCGTTCGTACTCATTAATAATAGGGAGTCAACCGCGAGTGGGTGGGCAAACCTGGCTGCGGGCAGCGTCCGGAGGTGTGGTCATGTGGATTGAGCTGCCCCCGGGATCCGGCCGATGACGACGACGCCCGAGCATACTAACCCGGAGTCCGCGCTCGAATCTACCGGCATGCTCGTGACGGTGCGCTCGGTGTTCTCGCTGTTACTGAGTTACGGATTGCTGCTTTTCGCCAACGGCATGTTCGGCACGCTGCTCGGCGTACGCAGCCAGATCGAAGGCTTCAGCACACAGATCGTCGGATTGATCATGGCGGCCTACTTCCTGGGCCTGCTGCAGGGCGCGCTCCGCGCCGGAATGATCGTCTCCGCGGTGGGACACATCCGCGCGTTTGCCGCCTTTGCATCCGTCATGTCCGTGACCGCGTTGATGCACGTGATCGTCGTGGACCAGATCGTGTGGTGTGTCCTGCGCTTCGTGTCTGGCTTCTGCATGGCGGGCATGATCCTCGTGACCGAGAGCTGGCTGAACGCCCGTTGCACGAAACGTACACGCGGACAGGTGATGGCGCTCTACATGATCACCAACTACTTTGCCGCGGGTTGTGGCCAGTTTCTCCTGACGATCGCCGACCCGGCCCTTTTCCAGCTCTTCAGCGTCGCCTCAATCATTTTCTCTCTGGCGTTGGTGCCGGTGCTGCTGACCCAGGCTACGGCGCCGAAGCCCCCCCAGAGGGATCCCCTCAACTTGCGCGAGCTGTGGCGCACCTCGCCGTTAGGGTTGATGGGATCGTTCTGCGCCGGCATGGTGAATGCGAGCTTCTATAGCCTCGCTCCGGTGTTCGCGCTCGGGCTGGGCCTCGACGTCAGCGGCATCTCGCGATTCATGGCGTCGGTGATCTTCGGCGGGTTGCTATTGCAGTACCCCGTCGGACGGCTCTCCGATCGTATCGATCGGCGCGTGGTGTTGAGCATGGTGACGTTGGCAACGGCCGCCGCCTGCGTGGCCATCGTTCTGGTGTTCGAATGGAATCCGAAGTGGATCTACGTGCCCGCCGTCATCTATGGTGGACTCTCGTTCACGGTCTACTCATTGTGCGCCGCCCACGCGAACGACTTCGCGCCGGTGGATAAGCTCGTACAGACCGCGAGCGGACTCCTGACCGCCTATGGATTCGGTGCATTCCTCGGGCCCATCGTGGCGGCAGTGTTCATGGGCTGGATCGGTCCCGAAGGGCTCTTCGTGATGAGTGCGATTGTCTCGGCATTCCTCGGTAGCTTCGCCGTATACCGTATGCGTCGGCGCGCGGTGCCGGACAAAGAGGATCGCTCACCCACTATCAGCATGCCCGGTGGTCAGTTCACGTCGGGGCAGCTGTATTCCAGTATGCGTAATGCCATGGATAGGGATCTTGCGAGTATGAGTGGGGCGCGGCGTCGCTGAGGGAAGCGCTTTCAGGGTTGGGAGGGGAGGTAGTCGTCGGACCACTGGAGCATTACGTTGAAGCTCACGCTGAGGCGGGGCTCCTTCGAGAGATTCGGGTGCACGAAGTGGTTCACGAAGGCCGGCCATAGCAGGATCATTCCAGGCTCCGGCTGCACGGTGTACTCGGGCTCGACATAAGGATCGCCCTTGATGGCGGTCATGTTCGCGCAGGCCCGTGGATCGTAGAGAGTCAGGCGGCCGGGTCTGACGTCGCTGCGGGTCTCGAGCTTCTCCCTGCCCGTCGGCACGCGCACATAGTACGTCCCGCTGAGATACGCGTGGGGGTGGTTGTGGTAGTCGTGATAATCGCCGAACCGATTCACGTTGGCCCACGCCTGGATCGACCAGCGGATATCGTAGTCCATTCCGAGATGCTGAAAGTAGTCGCGGACGGTGACGTTCGCACATTCCCTCAGCCACGCGGCGGCGGGGTGTTCCATGGTGAACAGGTTGTCGCTGCGATAGTCGGTGGTGAGGTCGCGATGCTTCCGGTCCAGGTCCTCGATGAGCCGGGCCAGCCCTTCGTTGGCGGCCTCGGTATCCGGGAGGACCCGCTTGAGGAGCATCGTGGGCCACAGGCTCACGAAGCCGTTTCCCGTTTCCTGCACGTGTTTCATGATGTCTGCCGGTGGATGATTCCGTGACTGAATTCTACACCGTCACAAACATTGACGTAGGCTCTCCGGTCGTTGTATGTGTATCGGGCCGAGTCGATCAGGATTCGATGCGAGGTCCGAACCCATGCATGTGAAACGTCGCGAGCTCAACTTCTGTGTCAGAAACGGCCGCCTCTTGCTTGCGTCGCTAATCGTCGTCACCGCGGCGATCGCCGGCTGCGCGTCACCGGCAACGTTTCAGCCGTCGTCCGGCGGGCAGAAGTTTCCACCCTACGAGGGCGAAGTGAGAGTGTTGGAGAATCTCCCGTCTTCCGATCAGTACACTCGGATCGGCATCGTGAAGGTCGAGGGCGTCCTGCTCACGAAGGAGACGGAGATGGTCGCGAAGATCAAGGACAAGGCGGCGGACAAGGGCGCCAACGCGGTGGTCATGCAGTCGGCGATGAAAGTGACCAAGAATTCCGATGGCAGCACCACCAGGAGGCTCGCCGCCTGGGCGATACGTTTGAACCGCTAGCCGGGCCGCGCGGCTATTTAGATTTGCAGGCCTTGTTGATGGCGTTGTGAGCCGCGCTGAAGCCGCTCAGGGAATAGGTATCCCTGGTATCGGTGCCGCGGCTCGAGGTGCCTTCCATGATCATATTCCGTCCGGCGCGCATGGCCTTAACCATGCGTGCGTCGTCCTTCGCGTCGCGGCTCCAGGCGGTGCTGCCATCGGTATAAAGCGTATACGCCTTGCCGTCGATGGTGACGCGAACCTCGCTCGACTCCTTGAACGTGTAGCCCGTCTCGAAGCTCACCTTGTTCATCTCACGATCCTTCGGCCGGTGGGTGACGAAGACGAAAACTTCGCCGCGCTTCTTGTACTCGCCCTCGGCCTTCTCCGGCTGGCTCCACATCATGCACACGGTGTTCTTGTCCTCGGTGAAGCTCATGGCGCTCCAGTCCTTGAACGTGCCCAGCGGCTTGTCGACGGCCAGGGCCGTGGTGGCGACGGACAGGCCCACGGCGAGCGCCAGCAGGAGCCGGCGAGCCGCACCGCGGCCGGTGGGGGCAGTCCAGGAAGGTTTCATGGTCATCGGTGGCAGGCCGAGGATGCTGAACTCAGGGTCGAAGATTAGCAGAATCCGGTCGCGCGGTGGGTATGTCCGGGGCCCCGGCGCCGGTCGCCCGACCCTGGTGTATGATGGCACCGTCGTCGGAGCTCCGGGCCATGGGGTCCGGGGGGGGCCCGCGGCGGAGGAGGAATTGTGCGGGTTCTCGCCAACGATCTGCACACAAATTGCCAGTTTTCGGGACCCGAGGAGGGCCCCCTGGTGGTGCTCAGCCACTCGCTGGCGTCCAGCGGCATCATGTGGGAGCAGCAGATGCCGGCGCTCGTGGACGGCTTCCGGGTGCTGCGCTACGACACCCGCGGCCACGGCGGCAGCGACGCGCCGGCGGGGCCCTACTCCCTCGACGACCTCGGCGACGACGTCATCGCCATGCTGGACGCCCTCGATGTCGAGCGGGTGCATTGGGTGGGGATCTCCATGGGCGGGATGATCGGACAGAATCTGGCCCTGCGTCATCCCCGGCGGCTGGCCTCCCTGGTGCTCTGCGACACGACCAGCAAGGTCCCGGAGCAGGCGCGCCCCATGTGGGACGAGCGCATCGCCATCGCCGAAAAGAGCGGCATGAAGCCGCTCTGCGACGGCACCATGGAGCGCTGGTTCACGCCGCCGTTTCTCGCGGAAGACGGCCCCGACCTGCACACCATCCGGGAGCAGTTCCTCTCCACGCCGACCTCGGGCTACGTGGGGTGCTGCCAGGCCATACGGGATCTCGACTACACCGATCGACTCTCAGGCGTCACCCTTCCCGTGCAGCTGATCGTCGGCGCCGATGATCCGACGACGCCGCCCGAGGCCTCTCGGGCCATCCAACAACGCATCGCCGGCGCCGCGCTGACCGTTATCGACAACGCATCCCATCTCTGTAATGTCGAGCAGCCCGCGGCATTCAACAGTGCGTTACTCGGGTTTCTGGAAGCGATGTGACGGACAAGCGCCCGCGGCCCGGGGACGCCCTGGCGTTGAAGCCCGAAGAGTTCGGTGTCGCGTTCCAGCTGGCCCTCGATGCCGGACAGAATCCCGATAACCCGAGCGCCTCGTCGCCCTGGGAACGGGCGAGCGTCGCCCTGAAGCGACACTTCGCGGATCACGTGGACAAGTTCGCCAGCGCGGACGTGCGATTTCGTGCACTCATGGATCTGTATACCCGCGATGCGCTCGCCGACTGGGTTCGCGGCGGCAGTGATCCATCGCCGCGCACCGAGATCCACCCGGCGGTCCTGGACGTCGCCAGCCGCGCGCGCCTTGCGAGCAACGGAAAGTTTCCCGTGCGCAAGTTTCTCGAAGACGTCACGGAAACAGCGCAGAAGAACTACGCCGATCTCGACGAGTGGCCGCTCGGGAAAGTCGACTCAGGCTGAATCTCCCGCCCCCCGGAAGAAGGGCTCAGTGCCGCGTCGGCTGAATCTCGTGTATGTCTTCGACAAAAACTTGCGCCACGTCAACGGCGTCGAAGTCAAAATGCGCGTTACAGAACTCACAGTTGACGCTCACCCGCTCGCGCTCCTCGATGAGCTCATCGAGATCCTTGCGGCCCAGCGCACGTAGCACCTCCGCGACCTTTTCCCGGGAACAGCTGCACAGGAATCGCCAGTCGTCGCCGCGGTACAGGCGCACGGCGCGATCACCGTTGATGCGCGCCAGCAGATCCGGGACGGTGAGCTCCAGTAGATCGTCGGGGTCAATGGCTTCGGCGTGCTCGACGGTCTGTCGCCACGCGTCTGCCGACGTGTCGTCAGGGTCGAGCAGCTCGGCATCGTCGGGATTGTCGGGCTGGCCCTCGGGGACCCGCTGCAGCAGCAATCCCGCCACGCGATCCTCGGCCACCGCCAACCACAGCCGTGTGGGGAGTTGCTCCGAGTTGCTGAAGTAGCCGCGCAGAGACTGGGTCAGCCCACTCCCCTGCAGATCGACGATCCCCTGGTAGCGTTCCCGGCCCCTGCCGGGATCGATGGTAATGGCCAGGCGGCCGTTACCGAGGAGATCCGGCAGCAGGTCGCCCTCCAGCTCTCCCTTCCAGCGGGCCAGCCCCCGCAGGGTGCCGTTGGCGGTGGCTTCCGCGATGAGCAGGCGCAGTCCGCCGTCGCCGCTCGCCTGAATGCGCAGGGAGCCGTCGAACTTTATCGTCGCCGACAGGAGCGCGGCGGCGGATACCGCCTCGCCCAACAGCGTGCGCACGACCGGAGGGTAGTCGTGGCGGCGGCTGAGCTCCCGCCACGATTCGTCCAGGTAGACCAGCTGGCCGCGCACGTTGCAGCCCTCGACGACGAATCGGTAGAGACTGTCGTTTCGAGGCTTCATGAAAGGGGCCGCCGACGCGCCGGGGTGCCGCGCCACGATTCTACACCTCAGGTGTAGCTGAACAGAAACTCCTGCATCTCTCCTCCGAGAAGGAAGGAGTGCAGTAGACGAAAGCCGGGCATCATGCTCTCCAACGCGGTCGGCGAGAGTCGCGGGTTCGAGATAGTCCCGTTGGCCAAGTCTCTATCGTAATGAATCCTCCCGCGCCGGGTCATGGTGATGCGCGCCGGTTGGCTCGGAATCATCGCGGCGGTGGGGATGGTCAGGAACAACAGCGTGCCGGCGCGGCAGCAACGGGAGATCCGCGTCATCAGGGATTCGATGGCGGGCCGATCCAGGTAGCTGAAAAGATCCCAGCCGAGGATTAGATCGAATCGGGCCCGGTCGTCGTGACTCAGTATGTCGGCGATGCCCGGTCCCGAGTCGTCATCCTTCTTGCGCAGGGATTTTTTCGCATCCCGGGGCGCGATGTAGAAGCGATGCAGATCCTCGACATAGAATTTGCATGAGTTCCCGGAGAAGAACGCCACGTTGTCCTTCGTGGGCGCGCCGAGATCCAGGACCTGGCATTTGCCAGGCCCCGTGAAGCGCTGCGTGAGGATGCCGACGCTGGGCGAGTTGAATTGCAGGTCGGTCGGGCGTTCTTCCTCGAGAAGCTCGCTGCTGGTGGCGAGAGCCATGTATGACGAGACCGCTATTGACCGGGAGCTTTGCCGAGTCCTCCGCCCGAGGATCCATCGGCGCTGCCGCCTGCCGCGGACTTGATGTCGGCAATCTTCTCGCTTCTGCCGGAGCCACCGGAAGCACGGGCGCTGCTCGGCTCTACATCCATGTCGATGGAGCCTTTGAACTTGCAGCCGTCTTCCAACGTCACACGCGGCGCCACGATGTTGCCGCGTACGTTTCCGGAACTCTGCACGACAACCTGCTCGTCACTCTTGAGGTCGCCTTCCACCCTTCCTTCCACGAAGATGGAGCGGGCATTCACGGTCGCGTTTATCTGACCTTCCTTGCCTACGGTCAACACGTTGTCGGCAAGGCTGACTGTGCCTTCCACGCGACCCTCGATGCGGACGTCCTCGTTACCGGTGACGTCGCCGCTGATCTGGATGGAAGGTCCGATGGTGGCCGCCGTGCGGCTGCGGGTCTTCGGGACCACGCTCTGCTCGGTGCTGGGCATCATCGGCTCGGTTCGGCCTTCTTCGGGCTCGGGCTTCTTGAACATTCTGATTCCTCCAGGTGGGCAGAAAATGGCCGTGATCCGCCCCCCGACTTTCTCGTGATCCACCGCCCCCGCCGTTCGCCATCTCCCGCTCCGTGCAGAGAGTGGTGGACTGAGCCCGCGGCCGCCCATGGTGAACGGGGGCGGTCGGGTGGGCGGCAATGTGTTTACGCCAAGCAATTATAGGCGCTCTCCGGGCACTTGACCCGATTTGGTCGGTCGATTCCTGGCCCGGCCGTGGCAAACAGTGGCGAACCGGGGTGCCGCTCGGGGAAGCGGGAGATTCCGCTCGCCGCCGGGGCAGTGGATAATGGCCCGCGGTCCCGTGAGGGGCCGGAGAGCCGACCATGCACCTGATTCTCTACGCCCGCCGGGACTGCCACCTCTGCGCCGAGATGCGCCGGGACCTCACGGCCCTCGAGGGCCGTCTGGCCTTCACGGTGGAGTCCGTGGACATCGACGGCGACCCGGATCTGGTGGCCCGCTACGGCCACAAGGTGCCCGTGCTCGTGGGCGGCGGCGAGGAGATATGTCACTATTTTTTGGATGAGCCCCAATTGCTCGCACACCTGAGCCGATCACCATGAGCGAGGCCGACGACACGTGCCTGCGTGACGCATCCGTATACGAGCGGATCTACGCCATCGCCGGCCAGATCCCTGCCGGCCGCCTCGCGAGCTACGGCCAGATCGCCGCCATCGAGGGTCGCTGCACGCCACGCATGGTGGGCTACGCGATGGCCGCCGTGGGGAACCGGCGGGTGCCCTGGCAACGGGTCATCAACAGCCGCGGCAGCGTCAGCGAGCGCCGCCAGGGGGGCGGCACCAGCCGCCAGCGACGTCTCCTGGAGGGCGAGGGGGTCGTCTTCGACAGGCGAGGCCGGGTGGACTTCGAGCTCTTCGGCTGGGCCGGGCCCGACTGGGAGTGGCTCGACGCGAACGGCTTCTATCCGGCGTCGTCGCCGAACAACTCGGGCGGACGCCGCCGGTGAACGATGCCCGGGGACAGCTCCGTATCCGCGATGCGGGGGAGCACGATCTCGGCGCGGTGCACGCCATCAACGAATCCGAGGTGCCTCACGTGAACAGCATCAGCGTGGATCGCTTCCGCAGATTCATCGACGAGGCCGTCTACTTCAAGATCGCGGAGATCGAGACCGGGCTCGCGGGATATCTCGTCGCCTTCGATCCGTCCGCCACCTACGAGAGCCTGAACTTCCGCTGGTTCCAGAAGCATTACCCGGACTTCATCTATATCGATCGCATCGCGGTCGCGGCCCACGCCCGCCGCCGCGGCGTCGCGAGCGCCTTGTACCGCGATCTGATTCCGCTCGCGCGGGCCCGGACTCCGCTGCTCACCTGCGAGGTGAACACCCGCCCGATGAATACCGAGTCCATCACCTTTCACGAAAGCTTCGGGTTCCGGGAGGTCGGCACCCAGGAGACAGACGGCGGCGCGAAGACCGTATCCCTGATGGCCGTCGAGTTGTCGCCGGCGGATTGAGTGTCCATGTCGATACGCTGTGTCACCTTCGATCTCGACGACACCTTGTGGGAGTGCGGGCCGCTGCTGATGGCGGCCGAGGAGGCGTTCTACGATTGGATCGATGCCCATTATCCCCGCATCACCGAGCGCCACTCCGTCAGTAGCCTCCTCAGCCATCGTCGGGAATTCTTCCGCCGCTACCCGGAGATGGATCACGACTTCACCTATCTGCGCCGGCGCTGGTTGCATCACCTCGCGGAGAGCTTCGATTACGGCACCGAGCTCGTGGAGCCGGGGTTCCGTGTGTTCTGGGAACATCGCAACGCGGTGACGCTCTTCGACGGGGCCCACGCGCTGCTCGACGGCATGCGCGATCGCTTTTCCGTGGGTGCTATCACCAACGGCAACGCCGACGTGCACCACATCGGCATCGGCCACTATTTCGACTTCGTCATCACCGCCGCCGAGGCGGGGGCCGCGAAGCCGAAGCCGGAGATCTTCCATGCGGCGCTGAGCGCCGCCGGCGTGGAGGCGTCCCACGCCGTCCACGTGGGCGACGACCCCGAGCGCGACATGCGCGGGGCCATGGCGGTCGGCATGCGCACCGTGTGGGTCAACGTGAGCGCCGAGCCGTGGCCCGGAGGGCCCCCGCCGGATGCGGAAATCCGCACCATCGACGAGTTGCAGCCCGTGCTCGACAGGTGGCGGGAGCCCTAGGGCAGCGACCCCGCCGACCGTCGAGCTTCCAGCCTACCCGCGGTAGGCATTCCTCCACTGCGTATCGCGCCGCCGTCCATGTGCACTCGGGCCGGCTGCCGACGTCGCGCTCTGGCCCTTCCGTCTCCGGATTCCTATGCTCGTTCCGCGCATAGAGCGCAAGCCAACGCAATCGATGGATGACAGAACAACCGAAAAGGAGATTCCCATGATCACCCTCCGTCACCTGATCCCATGTGCCGTACTGCTGATGGCCGGTGCCGTGCACGCCGGCGAACCCGTCGACATCAATACCGCGAACGCCGAGTCGCTGGCCGAGGCCATCGACGGCGTCGGAATCAAGAAGGCCCGCGACATCGTGACCTACCGACAGAAGAACGGGCCGTTCGAGTCCGTGGATGAACTGATCGAGGTCAGCGGCATCGGCAGGCAGACCGTCGACGGAAGCCGGGAGAACCTTACGGTGAAGAACGGCGACTGATGCGATGATGGCGTCCCTCCCCCGGGGCGGGGGAGGGGCCCGGGATGGCCGGCCCAACCTACGAATGTTCGTCCAATCTTTGCTCCAGCTGCGTCAGGCGTTCCGGGGTTCCTACGTCCCACCACTCGCCGGTGAAGTGCTGACCGGATACCTGACCCTCGCCGATGGCCTGGTAGAGGATGGGCGCGAGGGGAAAGCGCCCATCCTCGAGATGGGAGAACAGCTCCGGGCGATACACACCGATGCCGCTGAAGGTGAGCCGCTGACCGTCGCCGGTACCGACCCGGGTGCCCTGGAGGGTGAAGTCGCCCTCGGGGTGGTGGGGGGGATTCTCCACCAGCACCAGATGGGCGAGAGTCTCCAGGGCGTCGGGAAGGTTCCCGAACGGGAAGTCGGTCCAGATGTCGGCATTCACCGCCACGAAGGGATCGCTCCCGAGCAGGGGCAGCGCATGTCGGATCCCTCCGCCGGTCTCCAGGGCCCGCCCGCCCTCGGGCGAGTACGCGATGCTCGCGCCGAACCCGCTGCCATCACCCAGCGCTGCTTCGATCATCGCGCCGTGCCAGGCGTGGTTGATGACGAACTCGCGAAACCCTTCCGCCACCAGCGTGTCGATCAGGTGCACGATGAGGGGTTTGCCGCCAACCGGGAGCAAGGGCTTCGGCGTCTCATCGGTAAGTGGCCGCATGCGTTCGCCGCGGCCGGCAGCGAGAAGC
>Ga0070727_10003930_pt1 | contig 12998 bp, 11 predicted proteins | sample tdAd472_FD_66722 | JGI IMG/M metagenome (GOLD analysis project Ga0070727, IMG submission 66722) | Marine sediment microbial communities from the Atlantic coast under amendment with organic carbon and nitrate - tdAd47.2 | ecosystem: Environmental > Aquatic > Marine > Coastal > Sediment | place... | reverse complement strand
TCCGCAGTTGTCGGGCGAGGTCTTTGTCCTTCCGTTCGAGGGTTCGAACCAGGGGCTCGAGCCCCCGAATCAGATCGAGTGAGTCGTGGTAGATCCTGAGCACGTGCTGGTCCTTTCGTGTTTCCGAGACCAGCGCGTGAGCCGGCCTCTACGTAGGCGCAGCGGTGGGGTCCGACAACCGGCGGGTCCCGGCTGAAGCAACGCGTCCGCAGCGTGCGACGCCGGTTGTTGGACCTCACCGCTACGCTGAAGTGGAGGTCGGCGAGCGATCCGGTAACGCCAAGCGGAGCGATCCGACCGGCCAAGCCGGCGCGCGACGAGTGCCGGCTCCCTGGACCCGGAGCTGCGACTCGGTAGGGGCGAGGGGGCCTCGGAGAGGCCCCCTGAAAACAGGCCTCGCCAAGCTGGGTGCGCCTCACCGCGCGGACCGCACGCGCCCAGGGCTGTGGGGTCCGTGATCAGGTTCCGCCGTCGCCACGCCAGCAGGAGTTTCATGGCGGAGCCTCTGGCTCGGCGAAGCCTCTGGTTCGGACTCTGGGTCTGGCGGAGCCGCTGCGGAAACAACTCGACACGCTCTCGCTAGGCTGGCTGCGTGGAGACCGATCAGCCGATATCCGAGGTGGCGGAGCCGCCGCCGATCGATCCCGCGGCCGAGCGCGCGCGGGTGATTCGGCGGGGGGCGTTTCGGGCGCTGTGCGCGGCGCCGCTGAGTGTGGTGTTCGGGTTCGTGCTCGCGCCGGCGCTCGACGTGACCGGCACGGGGGTCACGATCATGCTCGGCCTCGGCGGGTGGATCGGGCTGTGCCTGTTTCCCCAGGCGCTGCTCGAGCACGCGCTCACGCCGGGGTCGCGCGGCGCGCTCGCGTGGGTGCTGCGGGTGGGTGCGGTGTTCGCCTGCGCCTGGTCGTGCGTGATCGTGGCGCTCTCCCAGGGCACGGCCCTCGGGAGTCTGCTGGCCGGAGACCAGGACGGGGCGCTGCAACACGCCCTCGACTTCGTCCGCTGGCTGAGCGTGCACCCGGCGCAGGGGAGCGCCATGGTGTTCGCGCTCGCTGGGCCCCTGGCCTGGCAGAGCACCCTCGAGCTGGCCGGGGTGCGCTCGGCCGGGCTGCGGTCGGTGCTGCTCGCGAACCTCGTGGGGGCGCCGCCGCTGTATGTCGCGCTCTCCCGCAAGGACGCGGCGGCGTTCATTGGGATCCTGCTCGCGATCAGCCTCGCGCTCCCGGCCCTCCGCCTGCTGGGCGACGGGGCCGAAGCGCGCTGGACCCGCTGGCGGGAGGCCGAGTGAGCGAGCCCCTCGAACCCGCTCCCGGCTCTGCCTCCGAGCCTGGCTCTGGCTCTGGATCTCTAGGGGGCTCGTCCCGAGCCCCCTCGCCCTCGCAGCGAAGCTGCTCGGGCTCACCCCAGGGGGCCGCGGCGCTCTCTGGCTCTGAATCTGGCTCTGGCTCTGAATCTGGCTCTGAATCTGGCTCTGAATCTGGCTCTGAATCTGGCTCTGAATCTGGCTCTGAATCTGGCTCTGGCTCTGCCTCTGCCTCTGCCTCTGCCTCTGCCTCTGCCTCCGCTCCTGCCTCTGCCCCACCGACCGACCCGGCGCAGCTGCGCGCCCTCGCGCTGCGCCGGGGGATCGCCCGCGGCGCGTGCGGGCTCGTGCTGGGCGTCGCGTTCGCCGCAATCGGGTATGCCCTGGAGGAGAACCAGAAGGCCACGACTCTGCTGGGTGGGATCGGGGCCTGCATGGGGTTGGGGTTGTTCGCCCAGGCTGCCCTCGAGCACGCGCTGGCGCGGGTGAAGTCCCCGGTGCTGATCCTGGCCGCGTGCTTTGCGTTCGGCTTCGCCCTCGCGCTGTTCGCCTTCGCCCAGGCGTTCGCCTTGCCCGCGTTGATCGAGGGCGACACCCAGCGGGGGGTGCAAGAAGCCCTCGATATCGTGGGCCGGTTGTTGGTCGAGACGCCCGACAAGGGGGTGCTGATCCTGTTCGTCCTCGGCTGCCCCTTCGCCGTCTGCAGTGTGTTCGCGGTCAGCGAGTGGGTGGCGTATCCGGGCCCTACGGCCTTCGCGGTGAGCAACGTGCTCGCGCCAGCGATCTACCTGATCGGCCACGAGGCCGAGCTGTTCCACGCCATGGCCGTGGTGACCTCGATCGCCCTGCCGCTGTTGCGCTTGACCGGCGACTGGTTCGAGGCCAAGCTCCACGGCCTCAACGACTGACGGACCCGCGACCTACACTCCGTGCAACCGTTCGCGTCCGTCGACTCTCTCCTCCAGGGGGACCCCATGAACCGTCTCGTGTGCTCGCTGCTGATCCCGTGCCTGGTGCTCATGGGCTGTTCGTCGGTCTCGGTCAAGGAGCACGACACCGGGGGCGCGCCGGCCATGGTCAGCGTGAAGTCCTACTGGGAGGACGAGGGCGGCGAGAAGCGCCTCGTGGGCGGGCTGAAGTGTCAGCTGGTGCGCAAGCAGGAGGGCGTCGACCCGCAGCTGATCGCGGAGGCGACCACCGAGGTCGACGAGCTGCTGGTGTTCGAGAACCTCGAGCCCGGTCGCTACCGGTTCGTGGTCCGCGGGGGCAAGGTCGAGAAGAGCACCGAGGAGTTCACCCTCCGCGCGGGCAAGCGCATGTCGGTGCGGATCGACGTCAGCGGCGGGCTCGGCGAGGCCGTGCAAGACGTGGCCTCCGCGATCGCCGAGGGGGCGGTGGTCGTCGCGGTCGTCGTCGGCGCCACCGTCGCCGTCGTGACCCTGGTGGGCGTCGTGGTCGTGGTCGCCGTGTTGACCGAGGACGACGCCGACGACGAGGAGTGCGAGGACGAGTAGGTAGCGCCCTTCCCTGTTAGGCTGCTGCGCGAGCGGGGGGGAGCCATGTCCAAGTGCGACCTGGCGGTCGAGTTCGATCGCAGCGACCGGACCTACCGGCCTGGGGAGACCGTCAGCGGCAAGGTCACCGTGCAGGTCAACGCCAAGTGCCAGTGCAACGGGCTGAAGGTGGCTCGCCTGTGGCATACCCACGGGCGCGGCAACTACGACGAGGGCGACAAGGTCGAGGAGGTCGTGTTCAGCGGCGAGTGGTGGCCGGGCGAGGTGCACAGCTACCCCTTCTCGTTCGAGGTCCCGGCGACCCCCGTCACCTACCGCGGGAACCTCGTCAACGTGGACCACTACGTGTCCGTGCGCGCGGACATTCCCTGGGCCCTGGACCCCAAGGCCGAGGAGGAGTTCCTGCTCCTCGCCACCGAGGAGTCCGTCGTCCAGGCACGCCAGCAGACCTCGCACGTGCATCAGGCCGCGGCGACCTTCAACGCCATGGGCGCCGCCTGCGGGTTGATCTTCGGCGGGATCTTCTTCTGCGCCGGGCTGATCCCCCTGATCATTGGGATCGTGGGCCTCGCCCAGGGGGAAGTGGCGGCGGTGATGGCGATCCCCTTCGGCGGGGTGTTCATGCTCGTCGGCGGCGGGATCGCGTTCATGGGGGTGCGCAAGGTCCTCGCCGAGCGCAAGCTGGGCCAGGTCGAGGTCGAGGTGACCCCGCGGGTGCTGAATCCGGGCGACACCGTGGAGATCGCCTTGCGCTTCGCGCCCAAGACGCGGGTCACGCTCAACGGGATCACGGCCACCCTCAAGGGCGGCGAGGTCGCGGTCAGCGGCAGCGGGACCAACCGCACGACCCACCGCCACGCGTTCCACGACGAGGCCCAGCAGATCCTCTCCGCCATGGACGTCTACTCCGAGGAGGGGACGACCGCGCGCGGGACGTTCCGGCTCCCCGACGACGCGGCGCCGACCTTTTGGGCCAGCGACAACCGCGTGGCGTGGGCGATCGAGCTGCACGTCGATATCGCGCGCTGGCCCGACTGGACCTCCAGCGAGGCCTTGACGGTGCTCCCGATCCCGGTCAGTTAGCCGCCGGGCGCTCCTGGTAACCTGCGCGCGTGACGAACCCCCTCGAGGTAGAGCGCTACGACAGCGGAGCGGGGCCCTGGATCGGGCGCCTGCAGCTCGACCTGACCGGGGTCCTGAGCACCGTGGGCACGACGCTCCTGGTCATGGGGGTGGCCCAGCTGCTGCCTGCGATCGCCGCGCTCTCCTTCAACGACCCCACGCTCTGGGGCGGCAGCCCCGACGAGGCCTGGTGGTGGGACGCCTGGTGGCTGCTGATCGGCGCGCTGGGCACCTGCGCGGCGGGGGCGGTGCTCTTGCCCATGCGGCGGCGGCGGCGGGTGTGGACCCGGCGGGAGTCCCTGGCGATCGTGGCCTTCAGCTGGATCGCCGCGATCGGGGCGGCCACCGTGCCCTACCTCATGCTCGAGGACTGCGGGCTGGCCAACGCCCTCGTCGAGAGCGCGAGCGGGCTCACGACGACGGGGGCCACCGTGTTCCCCGACGTGGACCGGATTCGCCCTCCGCTGCACCTCTGGCGCGCGCTGACCCACTGGCTGGGCGGCGCCGGGATCGTGCTCGTGGTCCTGATCCTCACGCCCTTCGTCAGCGAGGGCGAGGGGCTGCGCCGCAGCCAGCGCGCCGAGGCGAGCTTCTTCACCGAGAACTACCGCGGCAGCTCGCAGACCTCGATCAAGGGGCTGATGTCCGTCTACATGGGCGCCACGAGCTTGCTGTTCGTGCTCCTGATCGCGCTGGGCATGACCGCCTGGGACTCGCTGCTGCACGCCTTCGCCACGATCTCCACCGGGGGCTTCAGCACGCGCACCGCGAGCCTGGGGGCCTGGGGCCCCGCGATCCAGCTCACCGTGTTCGTGTTCATGGTCCTCGGGGCGCTGAACTTCGTGGTCCTGGGGCGGGTGGTCGAGAAGCTGCGCTGGAGCTTTCGCGCGGCGCGCCGCGGGGGGGCGACCCGGCAGCAGGCCTGGTTGGGGGTCGCGCGCCAGGCCGTGCCGACCTTCGTCAGCAGCCTCTGGGGCAGCGGCGAGGTGCGTGGCTACCTGGTCCTGGTCGGCGTCTCGAGCCTGGCCATGGCGGGGATCCTCGCCGTGCACGGGACGCTCTCGGCGCCCGACGCCTTCGTGCACGCGACCTTTACCGTGGGCGCGATCTCGACAACCACCGGCTACTGCACCGAGAACTACGCCCAGTGGCCGGCCGGCTGCCAGGTGATCCTGTTGATGCTGATGCTGATCGGCGGCTGCTCGGGCAGCACCGCGGGGGGGCTCAAGTTCGGGCGGGTGCTGATCCTGGTCAAGGCCGCCTACCGTGAGATCCGCCTGCTCCCGCGCCCGAAGGCGGTGATCCCGATCCGCGTCGGCGGGCAGCCCGTGCCTCCGGCGCAGGTGCAGGAGGCCGCGCGCTACGTGGGCACCTACCTCGCGCTGGTGCTCTTCGTGGGGATCCTGGTGTCGCTCACCGGCGAGGCCGGTGACGACCCGGTCAGCGCGCTGATGCTCTCGGTCTCGTCCTTCGGCAGCATTGGTCCGGGCTACGGCGCCTGCGACCCCAGCGGGAGCTTCCTCCCCTACGCCGGGAGCGCGAAGGTCCTCGCGGTCGTCGCCATGCTCCTGGGCCGGTTGGAGATCTTCCCCCCGCTGACGATCGTGTTCCCCTCGTTTTGGCTGCAGCGCAGCCGGCGGGTGCTGGGCCTCAAGCGGCGCAAGCCGGAGTGAGCCTCAACGGGCGTTGAGCACGTAGTTGCGCTTGACCGCGCCGTCGCCGATCAAGCGCACCGCGTCGACCACGCTCGGGGTCGGGTCGTCGGGGGACTGGAACACGCTGACCCGATACTGCTCCGAGCGGCAGGGGAGCGAGAGCTCGAAGGCGCCGTCGGCGCCGGTCTCGGCGCGCGAGACCTCCGTCGCACGGTCGTAGACGACCACCGCCGCGCCCTTCAGCGGCGCGGGCGGCTTGCCGGTGTAGACCCCGCCCTGAAAGCTGCCGCTGCAGCAGCCGGCGAGCAGGCAGAGCGCGGCGAGGCTCGCGCTCCTCAAGCGGGGGCGCCCTCCTTGGAGGGCACGTGCTCGGCCTGAGCGTAGGCGTCGGACGCGACCTTGAAGGCCACGGCTGCGAGCACGACGGCGACGGCGACGGCCGCAGGCCAGCCGAGGAAGAGCACCGAGCGCGCGAAGCCGAGCCCACCCAGGAGCACCAGCCCCGCGATCGAGCCGGCCTTGACCTTGGCCTTGCTGGGGTCTTCGCGGCGAACCCAGCTCTCGAGCTCGCGCTTCTTCTTCTTCTTCTTGCCGGACTCGTCGTCGCTGGCTTCGTCGTCCGGCTCGTGGTCCATGCCGAACAGCGCGGCCGCGTCGATCTCGTCGTCGGCCTTCGTGGGCGGGACGTAGGCGGGCTGGTCGTCGTGGGTGATCCCCAGCTCGTCGAGAATGACGTTCCGGGTGCGCATGGAAATGTCGCGTGAGGGCACGGAGATCTTCGCGCGGCACTTGCGGCAGCGCACACGCTTACCGGCCTTCTTCCCGGGCACGCGATAGCGCGCGTTGCATCCGGGGCACGTGACCTCGACCTTGTCCGAGACCTTCGGCAATGGTTGTGACTCGAGCGAGCTAGGCATAGTCGTTCCTCGTTCGATCCCTTGGGGGTTCTTCCTCTCTCCGCGGGCAACAATAGCAGGGATCGTGCCAGGCTTCGCGTCATCGTCTCGTAAAGCCGACTTAGACGAACGAGTAAAGGCTTATGGACGTGTTCCGCCACCGCACACTGCGTCAAACTTCGGGAACTCGGATCCGATTGGGACGAAAATCGTCCCGGCCGGTTCGCTTGCGTTGCGCTGGCTGAGATCGAATGGGGTTGACCCATTTTGCCCGGCGGCGGGGTCTTCCTCCGCGCGCCAACGGTTGAATCCGCTCGGCTTAGGGTTCTGTATCGAGCAGGAATCCCGGCTATACTCTGACGTCCATCGAACCACTCGGGAGCGGGGGTCAATGCCGAGCGTTCGGATCCTCAACGGAGACTCCAGTAACCGTACGTTCCGGCTCCGCGGCGGGGAGCAGGTCGGACGGGATCCGACCAACGCGATCCAGGTGCAGGATCCGGGCGTCTCTCGGCGGCACTTCCAGTTCCGCGTCGAGGGACCCAACGTGTGGCTCGAGGACCTCGGCAGCTCCAACGGGACCTACGTCAACAACCGACGGATCGATCGGCACCTGCTCCAGGAGCGCGACCTGATCTCCGTCGGCGGGATCCAGATCCAGTTCTCGCTCTCGGACTTCCCCGGGGTGACGAACTCCTCGTCGAGCGACGAGGTCTCCCTGGGCAGCTTCGGCCGCGGGGGGACCGCCCACCCGGGCGCGCCCACCGAGGAGGACGACCAGAGCGTGGTCCTCAGCGACGACGCCGAGGAAGAGGAGGCGCCCGAAGACTACTCCATGGACGCGAGCATCGTGTTCGACCCGTCCATGCTCACCCAGGGGATCGAGAACCCCCAGGCCCAGGCCGAGGCGCTGCAGAAGCGCCTCTCGATCATGTTCTCCATCGCCCAGGCCCTCGGCGCCGTGCGCAGCCTGCAGGAGCTGTGCGAGAAGATCATGGACGAGCTGTTCGCGGTCTTCCCCCAGGCCGACCGCGGGTTCATTCTGATCGGCGACACCTTCGACGAGCTCGAGCCGATCGTCATCCGCAATCGCGACGAGAAGGCGGCGGGCAAGATCCAAATGTCGCGCTCGATCGCGCGCAAGGTGTTCAGCGAGAAGCAGGCGATCCTCTCGCAGAACGCCATGGAGGACGACCGCTTCGCCGGCGGCGCCTCGATCCTCAACTTCAGGATCCTCTCCCTCGCCAGCGCGCCGATGGTGTTCCAGGACGAGACCTACGGCCTGTTCCACCTCGACACCCAGGACCGTCAGCGCAAGTTCACCCCCGAGGACCTGAACCTGATGGTCGGGATCGCGGCCCAGGCCGCGACGTTCATCAAGAACCACAAGCAGGCGGAGGCCCGCGCCAACCTCGAGCGCTACTTCTCCCCGGACCTCGCGCAGAGCGTGGCCTCGGGCGAGATCGACCTGAAGCTCGGCGGCGACATGAAGACGGGCACCGTCTTCTTCTCCGACATCATTGGCTTCACCAGCATGAGCGAGAACCTGACCCCGACCGAGGTCGTGGCCAAGATCAATCGCTACATGCGCTACATGGTCGACATCGTGTTCAAGTACAAGGGCACCGTCGACAAGTTCATCGGCGACTGCATCATGGCCGTGTGGGGCGTTCCGGTCGCCCTCGAAGAGGAGTCGGTGAAGGCCGTGTGCGCCGCGGTCGAAATGCAGAACGCGCTGTTCCTCTTCAACTGCGAGCTCAAGGCCGAGAACGCGACCCCGATCTACATGGGGATCGGGCTCAACTCGGGGAGCTTCGTCGCCGGGAACATGGGCAGCGAACGCCGCATGGAATACACCGTGATCGGCGACAACGTGAACCTCGCCCAGCGCGTGGAGTCCAAGGCCGGGCGCGGCATGGTCCTGATCACCCCCTCGACCCACGAGCGCTGCGGCGAGCGGGTGCTGGCCTGCAAGCTCAAGCCGGTGGAGCTCAAGGGCAAGGCCTTGCCCGTGGAGACCTACTGCGTGCGCGGCGTCGAAGAGCCGCCGAGCCCCGGCTCTCAGACGCGCACGATCATGACCTCGCTGCCCTTCGCCATCGACGCCTGGGCCCCCGACTGCCAGCGCGGGCTGCTGGTCAAGGTCCGCCTCGCGCCGGGCACCACCGACGCCCTGGGGCTGGTGGTGTTCGAGCAGCGTCCGAGCGTCGCCCAGCTCAAGCTCCAGTGCTACGCCCCGGAGATGCCGAGCTTCACCGTCGACTTCACCGTCGAGGGCGAGGTCCAGATCCAGGCCAAGCACGGCTGCTGCTTCAAGGGCAAGTTCAACTACGCGGGCACCCCCCTCGAGGACCTGTTCACCTCGCGGCTCTACGTGAGCGAGAAGGGCCCCAACGAGATCCCCCGCGCCCAGACGCCCGCCTAGCCCGCCGTCCCAGCGGGTCGAACCATCCCCCTGAATCCCTCGCGCCTGGAGCCCAATCTCCGCTGCTGAGCGATTTCATGAGCGGATTCCCACGCACCTGAAACGCTTCCACGTGGCCCGTGGTTTGCCTCCCTCTGGACCAGGAAGAGAGGAACGCAATGCTCTACGGGAGCGATCTTTACGGCAGAGTCGACCCCATTCGCGGCGCGGGGGCGCAGGTCGCGACGCTGTTCTTTCACGTGATGTTCGTGCCCCTGATCCCGGGCAAGAGCTACCTCGTCGACTCCGCCTCGGTGGCCGGGGTCGGCGAGCGGGAGTTCCAGGGCAAGGAGCTCCCCGCCCTCGACCGGCGTTCGGTGGCGCGGGGCTACCTCGAAGGCGGGATCCTGGCCGTGATCGTGCTCGCGACGGTGAAGGGGGCGCTGGCCTTCCGCGGCGGGGCCACGAACACCTGCCTGCTCGCGGCTGGCGTCGTCGCTCTCGGGGTCGCGATCTACCTCGGCATGCGTGCCCTGCTCTCCCGGGAAGCCAGCTTCGCCCGCGCGATGGAGCTCGCCGAGCAGGCCGACGTGGGGGCCGAGCAGCGGATCGCGATCGAGATCGCCTACGAGCGGATCAGCGCCGAGGAGGGCCTCGACCGGATCCTGCAGCTCCGGGGCGAGCGCGAGCGCAAGAAGCAGGCCCGGCGCGACGAGGTCGCCCGGAAGCGCGCGGCCAAGCGCGCCAAGCGCAAGGCCCGCGAGAACCCGGCGCTGCGCGCCAAGGCCCCCAAGCGCCGTCGGCGCGCCCGTGAGCGCGCGCTCGTCAGCTCGGACCGTTGAGAGAGGAGTCCGCCATGTCTGCGGCCAATGCACGCGGAGTCGAGGAGTGGGTGGGAACCGTGGGGTTCGTGCTCGTCCTCGCGACCTTCGCCGGGGTGGGCTACTTCTGGGCCGACCTGGCGCAGCTGCTCCAGCTGCCCGACGACGGCGCGCTGGCCAAGCGCGGGACCCTGGTCGCCGCCGGCGCCGCCGCCTGCCTCATGCTCCCCCTGGCCCTGGTCCAACACCTCCTGGTCAAGCGAGCGAGGTCGCACGCAGGCGAGTGAGCTGCCGCACCACCGCAGCGCGGCTAGTGGATCCGCTGCAGGATCGCGAGCAGCTGGGCCTGCTCGGCGTCGCGGTGGGCGATCAGCGCGCGCAGACGCCTGGCGCGCTCGAGCTGCTCGCGCAGCTCCGGCGGCGGGTCCTCGGCGAGGTTCTCGCACGTCCACTGCACGAGGGCCTTGACCTCCTTGAGCTGCTTCGACTTCAGGTTCGACTCGATCAGCTTGAGCTGGGCGAGGCTGGCGGCGCGGCTGGCCATGTCGGCGGCGCCCTTGAGGCGTGACATCAGCCACCCCCCGCCGCCACTGTCGGCCTCGGCGCTGCTCGCTTGTTCGTTGACCTTGCGGATCTGCTCCTGAGCCTGCTCGAGCTCGGCGGCGACCTCGTTCAGCTTGCTGTAGGGGTCGTCGCCGGTCACCCACAGGCGCAGCGCGGCCTTGACGCCCTCGTCCTCGATCAGGAGCGTCTCGAGCTCCTGGTTGAGCGCGGTCTGCTCGGCGCCCAGCTCCTGGCGGCGCGCGCCGATCACGGCCAGGCGGGCCTTGTGCTGCTTGCTGAGCTGAGTCGTGACCGGGCAGGTGTAGCGCCCGCGCTGGGGGCGGATCCCGGGCTGGTCGCTGGTGGCGCGGTAGCCGGCGATCGCGCGCTCCTCGCCCTCGAGGGTCGAGAGCTGCCAGGTGCTGCTCAGGCTCTCCTTCTTCAGCCGGGTCACGATCTCCAGCGCGTGGCTGAAGTACTGCAGCCCGGTCAGCGCGCGCACGCCGAGGAGTTGCAGGTCGACGCGCTGCACGTCGTCGAGGGACTCGTCGCTGAGCGCCGCGTGAGTCAGGGCCAGGCCCAGCTGCAGCGAACCGGCGACGAGGTTCCCGCGGTCGTCGGTGTTCTCGACGGTCTGCAGGCGGCGCTCGACGTCGCTGCTCTCGAGGGCTTTGCGCCCGTAGTTGATCAGGACCTCGGCCAGCTTGCGGTCGAGCCCGCGCCCCAGGCGGAGGGTGGCGTGCTCGCTGGGGAACAACGCCCAGGCCAGCTGCAGCGCTTCGGCGAACTCGCTGGTGTCGCCCTCGGAGTGGGCGATCCAGGCGCGGAGCAGGTGCGGGTGGGTCTCGCGCGGGAACTGGCGGCGCAGCTCCTGGGCCAGGTCGCGAGCCTCGGCCAGGCGATCCACCGCGCACAGCGGCGCGAGCTGGCGCAGGAGTCGCGGGTACTTGGAGACCTCGCCCTGCTCCTCCTCGGAGCGGCGGAGGGCCTCGTAGCTGAGGGGCTCCGCCGGGTCGAGCTGCAGCGCCCGATCCAACGCGCGGTCGCCCTCTTCGCGGCGCCCAGTCTCGTAGGCCACCAGGGCCCGAGCGGCGAAGTCGCTGGCGCAGTCCTGGCCGGGGAGGGTCGAGAGGATCTCCTCCAGGTAGCGCTGGTTGCCGGTGCGGGTGAACGCCCACCAGCGCCCGGCGCCGAAGCCGAGCTCGGCCGGGGGCTCGACCTCGGCCAGCTGGACCTCGCTCGAGAGCAGGTGGGTCGAGGTGGTGCCCACCCGGATCCGCCCGGTGGTCGCGTTGAGCGAGGCCTGGGCGCGCTCGGGGCCGAGGGTGCTCTTGCCCGCCAGGGCGCGTTGGAAGTCGACGACGGCGGCGGCGGCGCTGGGGTAGCGGGCGTTGGGCTCGCGCTGGCAGAGGTCGGCGATCAGGCGCGCGGTGGTCGGCGCGATCGGCGAGGCGAAGTTGCGCACGTCGGGGACGTCTTCGTTCACGTGCCGGGTCAGGACCCCGACCGCGTTCTCGGCGTCGAAGGGGAACTTGCCGCTGACCAGGTAGAAGAGCGTGATCCCGAGCGCGTAGAGGTCGGCGCGAATGTCCACCGACTCCACGCCGAGGGCCTGCTCGGGGGACATGAAGTGGGGGGTGCCCACGATCAGCCCGGCGCTGGTGATCTCCTTGCCCTCGGTGCGGCGCTTGGCGAGGCCCAGGTCGGCGAGCTTGGGGATCCCGTCGCTGCCGACGAGGATGTTGTCGGGCTTGACGTCGCGGTGCACGATCTCGTGCTGCTCGGCGCAGTGCAGGGCCTCGGCCACCGCCAGGCAGAGCGAGAGCGCCTCGCGCTCGGGGAGCTTGCCCCCGGCGGCCTCGCGCAGGTCGTTGGCCGTCTCGCCGTCGACGAACTCGAAGGCAATGTAGGGCCGCTTGCCGTCGATGGTCGAGCCGCGGTCGATCACGCCCACGATATTCGGGTGCTGGAGCTTGGCCGCGGCCTGGGCCTCGAGCTCGAAGCGCTCGACGTAGGTCGCGTCTTCCTCGGCCATGCCCTCGTGCAGGACCTTGAGCGCGACCAGCCGGTCGAGGCTCAGCTGGCGGGCCTTGAACACCCGACCCATGTTGCCCGCGCCGATCGGCTCGAGGACCTCGTAGCCGGCGACCGCGATCGCGCGGCTGCCGAGGTCGGCGGTCTCCTCGCCGGACTCGAAGCCGCTGTCTTCGAGGGCCTTCTGCACCGGGAGCGCGCTCTGCGAGGTGTTGCGGGTGGCGTGGATCCCCAGCGCGCGGACGAGCTCGAGGAAGCTCCCGTGGGCCTGGGTCGTGGCGTAGCCGAGGTAGATCTGGTTGAGGAAGCGCACGCCCTCGCCCGGGGTCTGGCTCGCGTGGTGGGCCAGGGGCGCCATGCGTTGGAACAGGGACTGGGGGACCTCGAGGCCTTCGCGCTGCATGGTCCGCGCGCCGCGGGTGAACATGCGGGCGGCGTAGCGACCCAAGTTCTCGACTCGGTTCACGCCCGCCTCTCCCCCCAGGCTGGGGAAGTTCTGGGCCAAGATCGCCAGCATGTCGGTTGCTTGCGTCACGGGCGTTCCAAGGGGTCTGCGGTGCCCTTCGAGCCTAATGGATGCCAGCCTGCATAGCTATCCCGTGACCGTCCTCACGGCGCCCGGGTCGGCTACAATCCCGGCGACGGGCGGTAGCGCAGCCAGGTAGCGCGCGTGCTTTGGGAGCATGAGGTCGGGAGTTCGAATCTC
>Ga0070727_10003928_pt1 | contig 13003 bp, 12 predicted proteins | sample tdAd472_FD_66722 | JGI IMG/M metagenome (GOLD analysis project Ga0070727, IMG submission 66722) | Marine sediment microbial communities from the Atlantic coast under amendment with organic carbon and nitrate - tdAd47.2 | ecosystem: Environmental > Aquatic > Marine > Coastal > Sediment | place... | reverse complement strand
AATGTCGAGCGTTGTCGTCGTTGTCGGAAGCGGCGCAGGTAGGAAGGCCACATCCTCGAGGTCGGAGAAGAACACGCTGATGTCATTGATCACGTTCTGTGACGTTGTCTGATTGATGTTGTATGGAGCTGGGACGTTGTTCTCGGCAAGCGTCCTTGCCTCGTCCGTTTTGATCTCATCAGGGATCTCAGACGTGGTGCGATTGGCAATGAAATCTTGAGGAGACGGCTCTCCGACCGCAATCGAAGGCGGGACCTCCGTGATTCGCTCGTACCCGACAATCAGAATCACCGACGCTAGAACGACCGTAATGAAGAGCAACCCGATGTTGACGGCCGTCTTGTTTCGTTCCACAAATGCATTCATGAGCGGCGGTCAGCCTCATAGCGGGCATAGGCATCGACGATGGCAGCGACGATGCGATGGCGAACAACGTCGTCACCGGTGAGTTCGATAAACCCGACGCCGTCGACTCGGCGAAGTACCCGTCGCACCACCGCAAGACCCGAGGGCCTTCCGTCAGCGAGGTCCATCTGTGTCACGTCTCCCGTAACGATCATCTTCGAATTGAAGCCAAGTCGCGTCAGGAACATCTTCATCTGTTCCGGGGTGGTGTTCTGAGCCTCATCGAGGACAACAAACGCATCATTGAGGGTCCGTCCCCGCATGTAGGCAAGAGGTGCTATCTCGATGGTGCCTTCATCCATCAGGCGACGGGTTTCGTCCGGCCCGAGCATTTCGTAGAGCGCGTCGTACAGCGGCCTGAGATACGGATCCACCTTCGCCGCAAGGTCTCCAGGGAGGAACCCAAGACGCTCCCCAGCCTCGACAGCTGGGCGGGAGAGAATGATGCGCCGCACTGCCCCAGTTACGAGAGCCTCGACGGCACATGCCATGGCCAGGTAGGTCTTTCCGGTACCTGCCGGCCCAATACCGAACACCATCGTGTTCTCGCGGATCGAATCGACGTACCCCTTCTGTCCGAGCGTCTTGGCTCGGACGACCTTGCCGCGACCAACAGCAATCGAATCGGTGAACACACCCGACGGTTTCGGAACGTCGGATCGGACCATGGCAATGACCCGATCGACCCGGTCGGCGTCCAGCGACTGACCCTCCTGCACCAGCACGAGGAGCTCCTCGATCACCGTCTGAGCCATTGGGACATCCCCGTCATCGCCGGAGATGTCGATTTCGTTCCCACGCGCAACAAGGCGCGCAGCAGGGAACGCGGCTTCAACGCGTTTGATGTGCGCATCCCGATTGCCCAATAGTTCGATCATCAAATGGTTGGACGGAACGCGCACCCGTGAGTCTGTGTCAGGTGGATAGGTCAAGACCTACGGTTCCTGTCTCCTGGTAGATGCGGAATCGCTCGACGAGCGTGGCAGGAGTATATCCCCGAGCACCCTGTACGACAGGGTTCCGTTGGGTACCAAGCGGTTCAGTCGCCGCGCTTGATCTGCGTCACAAGCTCGGCGTCCGTCACATCGAGCAACATCGCAAGCATCGCTACATCCGAACCGCGAATCGTGAGGACGCGACCATTGAAGTCCTGCCTTTGCACCTGAATCTTCTTCAAGAAGCGGTCGATGACCTCACCGGTCAGGCCTTCTATGGCCTCCACACGTGTGAGATCGATCGTGACGCCCTCAGATCCATTCGATGGGGCAACAACGGTGTTGTCGTCAGGGAGCAGCTGGTTGACGGGAACCTCGTAGTACGAAGCCAAGCGCTGGAGGCGCGGAAGGGACACGGAACGCTCGCCGCGCTCGTAGGCGCCAAGGACGGCCGCCTTGAATTCGCCCTCTGTGACACGATGAACATCCTGAAGCGACATACCACGCTGGAGTCTGATCGAGCGCAGCCGCTCACCTACCCGCTGGTTGTACTCCACGACATCTCCGACTGTTGACCACGGAACGCGAGAATGCGAACACTCTCCGTATCAGATTCTACGGCTCGCAACCCGATAAGACAATAGTATCGCATCATCGACCGGCGTGTAGAAGAACCGACGCCGCTGCGATTGCAGCCGTCTCGGTGCGCAACACCGTCGGACCCAAGCTCACCGTCGTCGAGAAACCGGCTCGCTCCGCATCTGACCAACCGCCCTCAGGACCGACCGCAACTGTTCCGGCTGCCTCCACTACCGCCGCGATATCGCCCCCACCGGCGTCGCAAGCGACGGGATCGGTGAGGTCAGCTACCGGAACTGGACCGCTGACATCCATGCACCAGGCACCTCTCGACTGTTCGAGCGCCCCGATCGTCCACGCACGCACTCGACTGTCAGAAGGGGCTCTTCCCTCTCCGTAATCGGTATCCAGCCACAGAAGGGCACTGACGCCGAGCTCCTGGGACTTTTCGACAACGAACCGTTGGCGTTCCTTCTGCTTCGGTGGAGCCACGGCAAGGCTCAACTGCGATGGCCTTCCGATCTGGATTTCCTCCCCCCGGTCGATGTCGTTGCCGGTCCAGATACCCGATCCGAACGTGCCGGTGCCATCGGTGTAAGTGATGGGGCTGCCGGGCTGATAGCGAAGGACTTTGAGGAGGTGGGACCGCGAGCGATCCGGAACCGAGAGCGTGCCTCTATCCCAGGGGGTCGGAACAAAGACGTGCGGCTGGTGCCTCATCGACGAAACAGCCCGCGCTTCTTTTCAGCCGGGCGCTCGCCGCGAAGATCGGCGTAGTCGCGGAGCAGCTCTTCCTGCTTGTCGTCGATGTCGGTCGGAACCGTGACTTCTATGTGGACCAGCATGTCGCCTCTGCCTCGGCGCTGCAAGCGTGGCACACCCATCTTGCCAAGCCGGTACACCGTCTCCGGCTGGGTTCCTGGCGGTACATCGAGCGTCTCCGACGACCCATCGAGAAGTGGGACCTCAATCTCGGAGCCAAATGTTGCCTCAGTGAATCCGACGGACGCCCGGTGGTGAAGGTCATCGCCGACCCGTTGGTAGCGAGGGTCCTCTTTGACGGCGATTTCTACATATACGTCGCCTGAGGGCGCGCCACGCTGCCCTGCAGCACCCTTGCCGGTCAATCGAAGTCGGGTCCCTGTGTCGACACCCTCCGGTATCTCGACCGTGACAGTTCGTTCGCCGTTATGTCGACCCTGTCCACTGCAGACCTCGCACGGTTCCTCAATCATGTTTCCTGTACCAGAACAGTCCGGGCAGTCCTGAACCGCCATCATCGTCCCAAGCATGGTTTGGCGAGCAGCCTGCACCCTTCCCTGGCCACCGCAGGTAGAGCATGTGATTGGTGTTGTGCCAGGTGTTGCGCCAGACGCCTCACACGTCGCACACGGAATCGGGGCTGTGAAGGACACATCTCGTTCCGTGCCAAACGCCGCATCGGCGAGCTCAAGGTCGATTCTGACTGCGACGTCCTGACCCCGTGAAGGACCGCGTCTTCCACCTCCACCGAATCCGCCGAAGCCACCACCGAAGCTACCACCGAAGAACTGCTGCAGAATGTCTTCGAGACCACCGAACTGGCTGAACAGATCCTGCCCACCAAACGTCTCTCCCCGATCGTATCTCGCTCGCTTTTCCGGATCCGAGAGCACCTCGTAGGCAGCTGCAATGTCCCGAAAGCGCTCCTCGGCTGTTGGGTCGTCAGGATTGGCGTCAGGATGCGTATCGCGGGCAAGACCTCGGAATGCCTTCTTGATCTCGTCTGCCGTCGCTGTACGTTCGACGCCGAGAATCTCGTAGTAGTCCTTCATCGGTCGGCCCCGCGTTGGTCTTCAAGACCCTCCGATACCTGCTCAACGACTCGAATAGTTCGCTTGTAGTTCATTCGAAGCGGACCCATGACACCAATGCGCCCCTTCCCCCCAGAGGCAAGTTCATACGTCGTGGAGACGATTGCGAGGTCATCGACGTCGCTGGCATCGGCTCCGAAGGTGACTTTCGTTCCGTCTCCAGCATCACCGACGAGGTCGACCAAAGAGGCCTGTTCATCGATCAATTGGAGGAGCCTCCGCACCATCGACAGGTCGTTCCACAGCGAAGCCATTTGCGCTGTACCTCCGACAAACACCTCTCGCTCCTCCTCGCCAGCCGAGGAGAGTTTCTTGCTCACTGGTGCCACCACGCGTTTGACGACAGCGGAGACATCGGACATGACCAGGTGCTCCTCAATCGGGTCATCGAACGTCTTGCCTTCGTAGGCGGCTGCAATCAGGCGCTCAGCGGCTGCGAGATCCTCTGAGTCGAATTCGGTTCCGACGTCCACAAACTCTTGGTGAACGGCACCGTTGTCTGCGACGGCGACGGCAAGGACGACCGTCCCGCCAAGCGCAATCAGCCGCACCTGCCGTACGGTCTCGACTGTCCGACCAGGGCCGACGACAACAGCCGGATAAGCCGTGAGGTCGCTGACAAACATTGATGTGTCCTTCAGCAACTCTGAAACCTGACGATGGACATCGAGAAAGAATGAGTCGATGCGGTTGCGGGTGCCCTCACGTAGCTGCGCTGGGGCTAGGTGATCGACATAGAACCGATACCCCTGATGGGTTGGGATCCGCCCTGCGGACGTGTGCGGCTGTGTCACAAATCCGTATGACTCGAGTTGAGAGATATCGTTTCTGACGGTCGCCGAGCTGACATCGAGACCGCTCCTGGTGAGCACGGCTTGAGAACTGACGGGTTCACCTGTCTTGATGTACTCCTCGACCAGCGCCTTCAATACGTGAGATCGTCTGTCTTCGAGCATGGTGGGAAGTTAGCAATCGCCGGCGGAGACTGATAACGCCTCTCGCACAACAGCGTCGGTGAGCATCGGCTTGAGAACCACGACGCGACCAGACACGACGGCTATGACACCAGCGTCGAGAAACATCAGACCCTTTGGGCTGCCGAGGAAGCACTCGGCGAGTTCGGACATCGGCGTGCCGCAGGCGAGCCGCAACCCGAGCATCAGCGTGTCTCGCGCCTCATCATGAGCGTCGAGGTTCTCAATGCCTGCACGCGGGCGTTCGTCGGCGTCGATCGATGCGAGATAGCCTTCGATGCGAGCCTTGTTCCTCGACCGTTGCCCGCGACGATGATCGTGGGCACCGAGTCCGAAGCCGAGATACTCGCCGTTGCTCCAGGTAGAGAGGTTGTACCTGCATGCATGACCGGCACGAGCGTGATTCGACACCTCATACCGTCTGAGACCCCCTGCTTCGGCCGCGTCGGTGAACCGTTCATAGCGGTCTGCCTGGAGGTCTTCGTCTGGAGGCACCGCGCCGCCTTCGATGGCGCGAGCCAAATCGGTTCCTGCCTCAACAGTGAGTGCATATGTCGACATGTGGTCTGGTTCAAGGGCTAGCGCCTTGGCGACCGTCTGGTCCCAGGATCTCTCCGATTCCGCACCGTGACCGAAGATCAGGTCCAGCGAGACCGATGCAAAACCGGCGCCGCGAGCAGACGACACACACCGTGCAATGTCGGTGTCGATGTGATTCCTGCCGAGTACGGCGAGCACCTCCCCGTCAAATGACTGGGCGCCGAGCGAAACCCTCGTGAACCCGACGGAAACGAGTTGGGCAGCGGTGTCGTCAGTCCAATCCTCCGGGTTCGCCTCAAGCGAAATCTCGACATCATCTGCAAGCCCGTACGTCGAACGGAGTCTGTCGACGATGGACCCGAGCTGCATTGGGGAAAGCCGCGAAGGTGTGCCTCCGCCGAAGTTGATGGCATCCAATCGACCAATGCCACCCTCCATACCGATCTCGAGATGGATTGCGGCGACATACCGGTCCACGAGCGATCGCCCATCGACCGATTCATCCACAATGGCGAAGTCGCAATACGGGCATCGCCTAAGGCAGAAGGGAATGTGGACGTATGCCGACTTCCAGGCCCTGGCTGCATCAGCGAGTTCGCCGCTGTCCGCTGCCAGCGTCGGCATCGCCGGCTCGCCAGCGGCCGTCGCGAAGCTACTCATCCCCAATGGTGAGAGCTGCCACGAACGCCTCCTGGGGAACCTCAACGGAACCAACCATCTTCATTCGCTTCTTGCCCTCTTTCTGGCGCTCGAGCAACTTTCTCTTTCGGGTGATGTCACCGCCGTAGCATTTGGCGGTCACATCCTTCCGACGAGCCTTGATTGTCTCTCGAGAGATGATCCTCGATCCGACTGCTGCCTGAATCGGTACATCGAACATCTGCCGTGGAATGAGCTCGCGGAGGCGCTTCACCATCGCTCGACCGTAGGTCTGGGCCCTGTCTTTGTGGACGATCGTCGAGAACGCATCGACGGGTTGGCTGTTAAGCAGGATGTCGACTCTGACGAGGTTCGAAGCTCGGTAGTCCTCAGGCTCATAGTCGAGCGAGGCATATCCCCTCGTTCGCGATTTGAGCTGGTCGAAGAAGTCAAACACAATCTCGGCAAGAGGAATGATGTAGTGAAGCTCCACCCGCTCAGGACTGAGATAGGTCATGTCCCCCATCTCTCCTCTCTTGGATTGAACAAGTTCCATCACTGTCCCGATGTACTCCGAAGGGGTGATGATCATGACCTTCACATAGGGCTCCTCAATCGAGGAAATGTGCGCGGGGTCTGGAAGGTCCTGAGGGCTGTGGACGATGACACGCTTGCCATCGGTGAGGTTCGCCACATACTCGACGGACGGTGCCGTCGCTACAAGATCGAGGTCGTACTCACGCTCGAGCCGCTCCCGCACGATCTCCATGTGCAACAGTCCGAGGAACCCGCAGCGGAATCCGAAGCCCAGGGCTCTTGACGTCTCCGCCTGATACACGAGCGACGAATCGTTCAACCTGAGCTTGTCGAGGGCCTCCCTGAGACGCTCAAAGTCATCACCGTCTGTCGGGAACAGTCCTGAGAACACCATCGGCTTTGGTTCGGCGTACCCAGCCAGTGGGGTGAAAGCTGGCCGATCGACATGCATGACAGTGTCGCCGACGCGGATCAGGTCGATGTCCTTGACGCCGGTAATCAGATATCCGGCCTCGCCGGCTCCGAGCCGACCCGTCGGCTCAATCATCGGCCGACGCACGCCGACCTCGTCAGCGACAAGATCCTCGTTCGTTGCCATGAATCGAATTGCATCGCCAGCCGATAGGGCACCGTCGACCACCCTGACCAAACTCACCACGCCTCGATAGGTGTCGTAGTACGAATCGAACACAAGGGCTCGTAGCGGATCGTCGGGCTTGCCTTCTGGCGCCGGGAGGTGACCGACGATGGCCTCGAGCAGCTCATCGATCCCAGCCCCGGACTTGGCCGACACAGCAATGATGTCCTCGGGCGCCCCTCCAAGGATGCCGGCAATTTCTGCAGCAACGCGGTCCGGATCAGCGGCCGGGAGGTCAATCTTGTTGATCACCGGGATGATTTCGAGACCACTCTCGATGGCAAGGTACGCGTTGGCAAGAGTCTGGGCTTCCACGCCCTGAGACGCATCGACGAGGAGCAGCGCACCTTCACAGGCCTCGAGACTACGCGACACTTCATAGGTGAAGTCCACATGTCCAGGTGTGTCGATGAGGTTCAGCTCATACGTGTGGCCATCGTTTGCGAGGTAGTCGATGCGCACGGCGTTGGCCTTGATCGTGATTCCACGCTCGCGCTCGAGGTCCATCTCATCGAGCAGTTGTGCCCTCATATCTCGCTCGGAGATGGCACCGGTGCGCTCAAGCAATCGATCAGCAAGCGTCGACTTGCCGTGATCGATGTGAGCGATGATGCTGAAGTTGCGGATGCGCGATTGATCCATGCGGGTCTCTCTGGAAGGCTCCCAACATACCGAGAGCAAGATTCAGTGTACCGTTGCGGCCGGCTGCCGCTATCATGCTGTCGATTCCCACCCCACCTCGTGAGGTTCTTTCTTTATGGCCAATATCAAGTCACAGATCAAGCGCAACAGACAAAGTCTGGTTGCCAACGAACGCAACAAGGCGGTCCGTTCAGAGCTCAAGACATGGGCGAAGCGCACCGTTGACGCTGCCGAAGCCGGCGATGCCGCCGAAGCGCAGCGTCTGCTCTCACTCACCCAGAAGCGTGTCGACATGGCAGTCACCAAGGGTGTTCTGCACAAGTCGACCGGATCGCGTCGCAAGTCGCGCCTGTCTTCCAGGGTTAACTCGCTCCTCGCCTGAGGCGATCCCATGACGGAACCAACAGGCAAGTGGATGACCCCTGCCGCTTTGAAGAACCTCGAGGACGAATACGAACACCTCACGACCGTTGGTCGCGAAGAGGTCGTACAGCGAATCGCCGAGGCTCGCTCTCACGGTGACCTCAAGGAGAACAGCGAGTACGACACCGCCAAGAACGATCAAGGCCTCATGGAGGCAAGGATTCGCCAACTCCGACATCTCATCGAGACCGCCGATGTCCGTGAGGCGTCCGACTCAGGGGCGATCGAGGTCGGCACGGTTGCCACGGTCATTGATGATGATGGTGATGAGATTGAGATCTTCGTCGCACCGGCCGAGAACAAGGTGGCAGGCATGGTGCTCGCTTCACCCGACTCCCCCCTCGGGGCGGCACTCCTCGGCGGGAAGCCTGGCGATCACATCACCTACGAGGCACCCGGTGGGACGTTTACGTACCGCGTAACAAACGTTCGGGTTTACGAGGGCTGAGCTTCCCGCTCGGCTACCTACTCATCCACCTTGACATCGCGACGGTCAGTCGTTCGAGCGTGACTCTGTGCGTCGCTTCCGGTTCTGTCTTGAGTGTCAGGTCCGCCCGTGCGAGAGCCCTCACGCAGTTTGAAAGCGCTTGACCGTTTGCGCGGGTCCGCCTTTCCCAGATCTTCTTCGTCGCCCACGAATTCGGGTTCGCCCTTGCCATCGCCGCAAACGATGCATAGTCGGGCGCAATTGCTGCGAGCGAACGCTTTCTGACCTCTCCTTCGAGGTACGACAGGAGAATGAGCGGATGGTTGTGCTGGAGGAAGTCCGACAGCCTCCGTAGTGCCTGACGGTGATCCCCAGCCATGATTGCATCACCCAGAAACCACATCGGTTCGTTTGGCCGGTTGTCGAAGTTTTCGGCAATCGCCGTTGCCTCGATGACACCGCCGGTGACGGCAAGCTGGTCGATTGCTCTTCGCATCGCCGCCTGATCCGCACCGAAGTGCTTGATCAACTCCTCACGAGCATCAGCATCAATCTTCAACCCATTCTGGCGTGCGTAGTCACTGATCCATGCCGCTGCATCGCGTGCATTCAGGGCAGCAAGAGATAGGACCTCACCACCCGCAGCGATCGCCTTCTTCAGCGGTGCCGGCAGGGTGCCTGCGGCCGCAAACACGGCAACCGCCTGATCAGAATCAGCGACGCCAAGCATCTCGACGATCGTCGTGACCTCAGCCTTCAGCAGGTTTTGGCTGTCCATGACCAGAACACCGGTCGCTCCGCCAAAGAGGGACCCAGACTGCAGCGCAGGGATAATCGCGTGAATCTGGTCTCGGAGGCTCATGCCGTCATCGGATGACCCGGAGCCCCTTCCAGGAACATCAACTCTGGTCGGATCCTCAACCCCTGCAGATTCAAACGCTTCGGCTGCGATCGCAAGCATCCGCTCACGGTCTGAGGCGTTAGCGTCTCTCGGCCCTGCGATTCCGATCCATCCCATGACGCCACACTATCGGTTCTGGGTGACGAGAACTGTGGGGTCGGACAGGTCCATGACGACATCGCCTTCCTCCGTTCTCCACACCTGTGCGCCTGCCTCCGCCAGAGCGCTCACGACGTCAAGATGTGGATGGCCGTAGCGGTTTGGGCCGTACGACATCACGCCAACGCTCCCAATCGTCTGCCGGAGCCACCGAAGGTCAGTCGTCGCTGATCCGTGGTGCGGAACGACGAGCACGTCGGGGTGAACCAAGGGAAGATCTCGCTGCGCCACGGATTCAATGTCGCCGGGCAGGAGTACCGACCCAGCTGCCGAGACCAGAAGGACGACGGACCCGTCGTTGTCTGAGAGGTATCGACGGGAAGGTGACAGAACCTCCACCCGAACGCTCCCGACACTGAACCGGTCGCCTGCCATCACTTCACGGACAGGAACTCCTCCGCGGCGGGCCGCGGCCACTACTTCAGACGCACCGAGGAAGGCGCTGACCATCAACTGGCCGGCCCTGCCTTCGTCCATCAGTTCCACAAGACCTCCTGCATGGTCGAGGTCGTCGTGTGACACGACGACAAGGTCCACCCTTTCAACACCGTGGCGACGGAGCGCCCGATTGAGAACGAGCGGGTCCGATCCTCCATCAACCAGCATCGAGGCTCCGCTCGGATCCTGGACCAACATGGCGTCGCCCTGACCGATGTCGAGCGCGACAACGATGGGACTCTCCGGCCAAGGCGAGTGCCACGGTTGCAGGGCCACCAATGCCAGGCAGGCAAGTGCAATTGCAGGCATGCGAATCGGCCGTAGGAGCATCGCCGACGCCATGCCTCCCACAAGAAGGAGGCCACGCCATCCAAGCTGGGGTCCACCAGCTGCGGCGTCGGCGATGAGCAGCACCGTTGCAGATCCGATTCGCGCAAGCCACGCCACAGGTGGTACCACGACGCCGATCGCGGCGAGCACGGTCGTCAGCCAGATGACAGGACCCGCTACAAGATTGGACAGCGGTGAGAGAAGCGGAACCTCTCCAAATACGGCGACCAGTAGGGGCGCAACGGCAATCTGGGCTCCAATCGTGCTGAAGAGGGCGACGAACAGCCACCGTGGCGATCGGCCGTGCGCTGCCAAAAGCCCGGCAAGCACTCCCACAGTCGCCAACACCGAGAGTTGGAAACCGACCGAGAACACGAGGTCGCCCGAAAAGAGCACGAGGGCGGTGACGGCGACGCCGAGCGCCATCCATGGATCGACGGGGACTCCGATCGATGCCCCTGCGAGCACGACCGATGCCATCGCCGAGGCCCTAACCACGGACGGTTCCCATCTCGTAATGACGACAAAGAGCACGAGTCCCACAACCCCCACCAAGACGCGGACGCGTCGGTGGATCGCGAGAGGAAACGTCGCGAGCCACCACATCCCGAGGAACAGCGCCACATTCGAACCGGAAACGGCCACGAAGTGGGCAAGCCCAGCCCTGCGGAGCGCCTCGACCTCAGAAGCAGGCATCGCATCGGTAGCGCCGATCAAGAAGCCAGAGAGCAGACCATCACCACGATGCGATCCGTCGTATGTGCGCGTGACCTGATCCCTCGCCGCGTTGCCGACGACGACGAATGGGTTACCTGAGTCTCGGACGTGGTCAACCCGAGCGATGTCGATAATGGCTGCGACAACCTCGTCGCGAACCCGTCGGATTCCAGGGTGCATCACACCGGTTGCTTCGACTCTGGCGCCCACCGAGACCTCGTCAGGCAACGATCGCACGGCGACCTTCGGGCCGTTCCACGGTATGCCACCCCAGCCCGTGACCGAGGCGACCGCCAATCCGAAGGTCGACGCTGTGGGTTCTTCAGCGATAGTCATTTGGACGGAGACTCTGCCGATTGGTACCTCAACGCTCTTCGTAGCAATGAGCCTCTGCTCGGCGGCGAGTCCCGAAGCCATGCCGAGAGCACAGAACAACACGAGAGCCAATGGCCCCAAGCGCCTTGTCGCCACAGCTACCACAAGGCCGCACCAAACTGCGGCGACGATGATGGGCGTGGATAGTGCCGCACCGATCCATGTGGCGACAGCGACCCCCATGCACCAACGCGCCGGAGTACCTGGCAGATTGGCTGTCATTCGGCGGCGAGGGCGTCTCTGATGGCGGCGAGTTTCGATTCGCCGATGCCAGGCACATCGAGCAGATCCTCCAACACGAGGAACGGACCGTGATCATCACGAAACGAAACGATTCGCTGTGCAAGCACCGGTCCAATCCCAGGCAGACGCTGGAACCCGACCGCATCGGCAGTATTGATGTCAAAGGAAGCTGCACCTTGAACCGTCGATTCTGCGCCGGCGAATGGCACGACAATATGTTCGCCGTCGCGGACGAGTGATGCGAGATTCAGGTGCTCGAGTGCAGCCTCAATCGTCGCTCCCCCGGCGACGAGCACGACATCAGCAATCCTGGCATCGACAGGAACTTCGACCACACCCGGGCGAACCACCGCACCCGAGACGTGCACAGTGATCACCTCCATCGATGCAGGTGCGGTGACGCTGCTCTCGGCGGCGCTCTTGGTTGGGGGCGGGGAGGTCGCCCCGATGCCGAACCACACCGCACCGCCAACGGTGAGGAGCGTGGCCACCGCCGTTGACGTGAGGGTGAGGTTCTGAGTGCGAGATGCCATGGTCCGGCGGCCGCCGCACACCAGATATATCGCAGGTCGGCAACCGATTCCAGACGTTCGTCGCGGACCTGTCGTCTGTCAGAACCCGAGACCGCGAGCCACAGAGAAGAGGCCGTCGAGGACAGCCGAAGCCTGGTCGACCCCTTCGACCTGTTCCTCGAGCCAATCGACGATCTCGGTGCCCCAGACCAAGAGAATGGCAGCGAGCAGGTTGATCCCGGCGTGCATCGGAATCGCGAGCGAGAGATCGCCGCGCCGCATGGCCACCCATCCGAGCACAATCCCGATCAAGAAGAGACCTGGGACCGCTGCTCTTGCCTGCCAATCGATCAGATGCACTCCTGCGAAGATCGCAGCGCTGAGAACGATCGCGGGCCACCGTCCCATGAAACGATTCAGCGCTGGCAAGAGCATCCCGCGGTACAAGACTTCTTCAACCAATGGCGCCAGCATCGCGACTGACACAAAAATCAAGACGATCTCCAGAGTGGTTTCCGTGTTCGACGCTATGTCCGCTACGCCCTGAGACGGGGCTCCATCGGGAAACATGAGCTCAATCAAAGGGATCGTGACGAGCGCCACAGCAATCTGCAGACCCATGCCGGCAAGCAACGCCCACCAATCCCGACCCGCGAGCACAAGACCCACATCGGCCGACAGCGACCCTGAAGCCTCTCTACGAGAGAACAAGAAAACAACCCAGAGCGAGGCAGCGG
>Ga0070727_10003926_pt1 | contig 13011 bp, 11 predicted proteins | sample tdAd472_FD_66722 | JGI IMG/M metagenome (GOLD analysis project Ga0070727, IMG submission 66722) | Marine sediment microbial communities from the Atlantic coast under amendment with organic carbon and nitrate - tdAd47.2 | ecosystem: Environmental > Aquatic > Marine > Coastal > Sediment | place... | reverse complement strand
CAATAGAAAGATGGTTAAATAGGAGAAAATATGTATTTTCCCTGTAGATAGGCCGAAAACAGGGTAATACTCCCTAATAAGGTGGAGACAGTTCCGCTTAAGACTGCCACCACCGCCAAATAGTCTGCCGAGTTTCCATGTCTCCGTGGAAGCTCGGTAAAACTCCCTAATATTCAGCTAGATAGCGTCAGTACAGCCTCATAATTTTACCTCAAATGTGACCGCAGAGACTCCAAAATACCCGATATTATCTGATTTTCTCAAAGCATTAAATTCCGCTTCGCTTTTGCCTGTTCCTGAATCAGAATACTAATGTCGGTATTGCCAAGTTAACCTGCCATATTTGATAGAATTGATGAATGAATATATACAAGCACCATAGATTCCCACCCGATGTCATCAGTTACGCCGTCTGGTTGTACTACAAATTCAATCTTAGTCATCGCGATATCGAAGACCTACTTGCTGAGAGGGGTATCACCGTTAGTCACAAATCAATTCGACTCTGGTGTATCAAGTTCGGCATCAAATATGCCCGCCGCTTGAAACGCAAACATCACGGACACAGTGACACACTCTTTATCTAGATGAAGTGTTTGTGAAAATCAATGGCAAGAAGCATTATCTATGGCGAGCCGTTGATCAAGATGGCGAAGTGGTCGGTGTATTTCTGCAGGCCAAACGTGATGGTGTTGCAGCCAAACGCTTTTTTCGTAGATTATTACTAAATTGCGGTAGTGAGCCTCGCATGATCGTCACAGATAAGCATTGTAGTTACAATGTGGCGCATCGGGAGTTGATGCCAGATGTCATTCACAACACATCGCAATATGCCAATAATAGGGCAGAGCAATCACATGAACCAACACGTGTGCGAGAGCGAGTCATGCGACGATTCAAATCGACACGACAGGCGCAGTAATTCGTGACTGTTCATGCAGCGGTCTATAATTTGTTTAATCATGGTAGGCATCTGATATCTGCCAGTTATTACCGAGCTCTCAGGGAAGTTGCATTAAATGATTGGAAAATGGCAGTGGTGTGACGGAGAGAAGAGCAATATTGCTGGCCAATGAAATTAAGTTGGCAGTACCCCTTAATGCTTTATGTCTGGATACATTTTTGCTAGCCTTTTTAGTAGTTCATTTTGTGCAGGTACAGAAATACTATTTTTTTCCATTGCCCTGATCAAATCCTCTACTAAACTATTGAATTGATTGCGCGTGATATTGAGGTTACGGTGAGTTTCTTCCATTGTGTCGCCACTGTACTCACAAGGTCCGCCACTAATATCACAAATTTGTTCAGAGAGTTTGCTGCGAAACCGTTTTATGTTTGTGTTTGAAAAAAGGGGGAGTACCTTAGCATCTGTTGATATTTCATGGAGTAGACTATCGACAATTTTTGTAATGCCCTCCATTTCACCGAGCTGGTTGTAAAGAGGGGCTTGGTTGTTTAAATGGGCGCAGCTGCTTATGGCGAATAATAGGCAGAAAAGTATTGTCTCTCTCATAATATTTGTCTGCCTATAGACCCAATTGTATGGAGAGATACAATCCTGATTGATCTGGTAATCCAGCTATATCTCCGAGGTCGCTGTAGGCTAATACAAACGAAACTGTTTTATTGGGAAACCAACCTATGAATATATCCTTCCAATGGTCTTCTTTAACAGTATCAAGCCGATCGGGCTTTTGTCGGTATTCTGCACCTATAAGCCAGTGAGGGTTTAGAAAAATTCCGATGCTAGTTTCACCTACCAGTTGATAATCATCATTGCCATTTTCTCCAAAGCCAAGAAGCCCAATTTGATTTGCAGCTGTGTATCTTAGGGTGGTGTTGGCTAGGACGTTGCGCCCAAACAGACCTGCAAGCCACAATTTGCTGGCACTGAGATAATAATCTGTCCCACTGTTATCATTGGCACCAAGTAAATCAGGGATCAGTGAGTCCTTATTATGCTTGTATTGTATACCCGCAGAAATTTGTGGAATATTATTGTAGATAAGATCCCCGATGAGTTTATATTTCAGCCCATAAATATCTTGGCGAATATTTAAATTGAGAGGCTCTACGTGTAAGTCATGGTGACTGTAGCTCAGCTCCAGGCGGTTTCCAAACCCGAGATTAAACGAAGTTACATCCAGCCGAAAATCGTTAACATTCACGGTAGTAAAAGAAAAATTACCGCCGATTTCACCAGTATCACCATAACCACTGATGATGGCCCAGGGCACAATTCCCCCGCCTGCGCTGCCTTCCAGAGATGTAGCTGCTGAAGTTGCCAAGATTTTACTATCGGCAAAGCTGATGGAACAAAAAAAAGTGAGCAATATACTTGAAAGAGATAATAATCTGAATTGCATAGGATCTTTATCCTAATAATGCGTCGATCAAAACAACATGATCAGGAGGTGTTGCCATCCATTTTTCCAGATCATCAACAGGCATTGGTTTTGCTAGGTAATAACCCTGAATGCTATCACATTCCATCTTATAGAGAAGTTTTAATGCCTCAGCATCTTCGACGCCTTCGGCAATTACAGATAGCCCTAAGTGGTGAGCCATGGAAATGGTTGAGCTGACAATTTTTTGATCACTAACATCGTGACTAAGGTGTGTGACTAGACATTTGTCAATTTTTAGTTCAGCCACAGGCAGTGTTTTAAGCTGGGCCAATGAGGAAAAGCCGGTACCAAAATCATCCATTGAAAGTGCAATGTTGGCATCATTAAATAAGCAAATGTTCTCCATGGCCAAGTCCATATCGGCCATCATAACGGTCTCTGTTACTTCAACAATTATTGCCGAGGCATCAACTCTTGAGGCTTCAAAACAGTCAATAAAGTACCTAACAAATTCTTTGTCTATAAGATCTTGTCCCGATAAATTAATACTAATCCCTAGAGATAAATTCTGTTCTTTCCAGATTACCAGTTGGGAAAGTACCTCCTGCAATACCAGTTTACTGATAGCCGTCATATTACCTGAGCGCTCTGCTAGAGGAATAAATTCATCGGGGAACATGCGACCCATTTCTTCATCTTCCCAACGTAACAAAGCTTCTACTTGGGTGACCTTACGTTTCTTTAAATCATATTTGGGCTGGTAATGCAGGCTAAAGCTATTGGTCTGAATTGCTCGTATAAGGCGGTTAGTAATTTTAATCTGGCGTAAATGGTTTTCATCCTGGCCCAGTTGATATAGCTGGAAAGACTGGTTGGAATGCTGGGCTTTGGAAAGCGCAATTTGCGCTCGCCGTAAGAGTTCGTCGAAGGTGCTGCCATGTTGAGGGCAGAGTATTAGACCACTTTTTATTTCAATGTGAACTGAAATTTCATTACTGGTAAATGGCGAATGAAATGCCAGGTTAATTTTTTCGATTACTTTATCTATTCCCTTATGATCAAGGCTGTCAAAATAAAGTAAAAATTGGATATCTGCATTTCTTCCAAGAAAGTCACCGCGGCGCATTAGAGCATTTAATCTGCCTCCGACCTTTTTTAGTAATTCATCAGAAAATTCACTTCCGTAAACATCTTTAAGCTGATTTAAATTAGTAAGCTCAACTAGTGCAAGGCCAAATTGAAGTTTGGGTGTTTTTTCTAGTAATCGATTAGAAATAATTGTGCTGATGTGGTGGCGGTTCGGAAGCTCGGTGAGTCCGTCATATTGTGCCAGATGTTGTATGCGCATTTCCCTGTCTGAAACAGCTTCTTGCATAATGTTTAATGTGTTTCCCAGCATCTGAAACTCATTATTTGTAGTTAAATTAATGGGCTTAGTATATTCACCATTCGCAATTCGGTTGGCGGATCGTACTAGAAGTTCTATAGGTTTAGTTACCCCTTTGGCAATAAAAAAAGTTGCCATTGCGGCCAGTAGTAAAGTGATTGAGGTTATCAGTATTAATTGTGCCCGTAAGGGCTCATATCGCTGCAAGGTGTCATGCATCGAGCGAGAAAGGATAACGTGCAGTTGCTGATTACTTTCATCCAGTATCACGACAGGTCGGCTTAGCCATTCATTATCTGTGAGTTGTTGAATAGTTTGTGCCAAAGCCTTGGTGTTGGTAGAGTTATTTTCAGTGATGGAAGCTGTTGTCACGTGATTGGGTAGTGTCGATTTCATTCGTGATTTAATGCCAGGCGCTGAAAAAAGCAATGTTATATCGGTATTGGTAGTAGTCTTTAAAGAATCCAGGAATAGTTGGTCGATTTTGAAACCCAAACCAACCCAGCCAATCAAATCTGGTGCCATTATCGGTACCAATGCTATTTTGTAAGCATTATCTTCAACTACAGCTAATACATCGGAAGTGGCTAGGTTCAGCTGCTGTTTAGCAAATTGTGATTTAAGGGCATCTACATTATGAGTTGTCATTACGACTTCTTGGGTTTCAGACATTAACAAAACTAAATCTGCATTTATTCTGTCTCCGTGATTCGCCAACACACTGATAATAGTTTGTTCTTCTTTGGTAGCCATAGCCTTTTTAAAAGCAAAATCATTTGCTAATAGTTCAGCACGGCCTCTTAATTGATGGCTGCTTTCCTCTAGAAGAGAGAGTAAAACACGTTCGGCCACCTGTAATTCCTTAAAAGTAATATCTTTAAGGTTCTTGTTGGTCGCATGGGCTACCGCGATGATGGTGATCAGGGAAGTAAGTGCTAGTAACCCTAAAAAGAAAATGAGTAGTCGGTTGCGAAAGCTATTCAACTTCATTGGAAAAACTTTTAAGTAAACTCTCTAATTCTGATTTCGTCTTTGGTTCTTGAGGAGGCTCCCAAGTTATAGGCAGCGTTAAAAAATTTGGTGCTCCAAAATTTAATTGTGAAATTTCAAAGCGAAGAGGTTTTTGTTGGTTTAGTTGCGGGTGCCAAATTATGAGATTTTGTAATTTAAGATCTTCAGGAAAGTAAATTGACGCTTGGCCATTCTCATCAGAAACACTAATAAAAGGCTCCTTGCTAACATAAATATAGGCCTTCATGCTGTCATGGATATTGCAGCCTAATTTAATAATCCCAGTTTGATCAAATTTTATCGGTGAAGAATCATTGGCTCGATATAGCTTAAGTTCAAAAGGTTGTATCTTTGAAAAAGAATATACATGGTGCCTAGTATCATCGCTGTTTGGGAAGTTGACCAGTGTGCCAGGTGTAATGGCCAGCACATGAGGGATAAATTGTTTATCACGTTGATCAATCTCCACCTCTGCTCCGGGTAACCACGAATCACTTTCAGCATTATGGCTTTTTACGATAACAACGGCATCGGGAAGAGGTTGCCCCTTCTGATCTTCTATGTGGACAGCTAGCTGTAAGTTGGCTGCGTGAGAAGTTTCAAGTATCAATATTAATATCAACGAAGTGAAAAATAAAAAGGGGATGTGATACTTCGGTCGCATGCAAGCCTCTTTTAAATAATTAAGGCTGCTATCGCAGCTTTAGGTACCTTTCCTTGTAGGTGACTTTAATGCAAAAAAGTGACATTGACAAATTCACTTGGCTGAAAAGAGATGACAATCATTTGGCTGCTTGCTAGAAACAACAAGCCGGGAAAAGCTAGTTACTGTTCAACGCATCAAAAGGCTATTGAAAAAAATAAAGGTGAACACAGGAAGATAGTGACAGATAAATTGCGAAGTTATGGTGTTGCTCATAGAGAATTAATACCTGAAGCGATTCACAGTGCCAGCAGTATGAAAATAATCGAGCCGAGCAATCACATGAGGTAACCAGAGTACGAAAGCGAGGGATACGGCGATTAAAATCAGGTAAACAGGCACAGCATTTTCTCTCTGTACTTACGGAAGTGTACAACCTATTCAACCTTGATAGACAACTTGTTGGTGCTGAGCATTACCGAAATTTCAGGGTAAATGCGTTTAAACGTTGGGAAGCGGTTGTGGCATGATGAATAATTGCCATAATCAGTTCATCTAGCAAAGTTAATTTGTCAGTTACCATTAAAATGATTAAATGGCGTGCCTGCGTCTAGCGAACACAAGCGCTGCTAGGCCAAAAGCAAGAAGTGCAATGGTGCCTGGAGCTGGCACTGTAGTAGGAGCAGCTACATAGACAAAACGATCCCAGCGAGAATCAGAGTCTGCTGAGCTAATCGTTACACTCGTAACGGGAGAACTCAGAGATTGGATGCCCCAAAATAAATTATCGTTTACAGATCCACCGGATAGAAATTCTTGTGATGATTCACCACTAGCGAATGCCACTGTAATCATTGAGCCGCCGTTAGACCGACCAAAAAAGCCAAAGCTCTCTATTCCGGCTAAAAGATCCCATGTGAACATTTTATTATCACCGGCGCCCCCAAGCCTTAAATGGTTAGCTTCTAGCACATTGGTATTAAAGCCCAGCGCAACAAACCCCAAACTTGAATCTGGTCCAGCAGTATATGTATTTCCTAACGACGTTGTTACTTGATTAGGTGTCGTAGTCACATCATCAATATTGTCTAACACAAAGCTTCCAACTGACGTGGACCAAGCAGAAAAAGCTGCATCAGAATTGGTGGTAATATTGTTGTTTCTATCTGTGCCACAGTAAACTGTTGCTGAACCTGATGTTAACGTAGTGGCAGGGCTACAAGTTAGGGGTGCAGCACTTACAACTGATGCCCAAAAAGAACAAACAATGAATGCCAGAAACATTTTTATTCTATTGCTACGAATAAATAATTGAATAAGTTTATAAGTCATAGTATTCATCTCACTCTTAGTTAACTGAGGCTGCCAACCCATAAAAATTTTAAGTCGGACTCTATGTAGAGCTGTGTTCTATGCATAACTTTACATATTTAGCTTGCTTGTACGTACATAAGCAATAAATAGACCAGCTGCACAAACAAAGGGCTTCAAAGCTATTGTTTAATGTTGTTTGGCAAGACTGTAAATAAAGTTGACACTGTTTAATCTGTGTGAATTTAACTGAAACAAGAGCTCCTATCTTTTTTTAATGGAGTTTGTACTGAGGTATAACTCAAAAAGCTAAGGCAAGGTTGCTCCACTTAATAGGCAGTTTACTTGTCAGTATCTTTGTTCTGGTTATCTTGGATTTCAACGGCTTTGTCCTTGTCGTTATAGACCCAGTTACGTAATGCCAGCGGAGTAAATACTGCGGTCAATAAACTCATAAGAACCATAGCAATATATGCGGCCTGACCAATGGCCCCAGAATTTAGTGCCAGCAACGCCACTACCATGGCAATTTCGCCACGCGGCACCATACCTACACCAATGGCAATTGAGTCTTTATTGGTCATTCCCATGAGTTTTGCAGGAACACTACAGCCGAGCAATTTACTGGCGATGGCCACGGCAGTTAATGCGAGTAAAAATATCATCATGTCTGTGGTGAAAGCTGAGAGATCAACTAAAATTCCTAACGAAACAAAAAATATTGCACCAAAAACGACGCGTAGGTAATCCGAACCTTCATGAAAATTGCGGCTGTTTTTTAGATGAACACCTTCTAGGCTGACACCAGCAACAAAAGCGCCAATAATTGCAGATAGCCCCATCAATTCAGCGGCAATGGCATAGGCAAAAGCGAGCATCATCGCCATAACAAACACCGCTTCAGTATAACGTTGGGCAAAAGCTGTAGCGTCGAGTTTGTAGATCCAGTGACGAATATAGCGTTGGCTTAAAACTATTCCGACTGCTAAAAAGGCTACTGCTTTTGCCAGCATAAACCCTATATCTGTTAATGAGGATTCGCCGCTATCTACTTGTAAGCTGATTGATAACGCCAATAATGCCAGTACATCATCAATAACGGCCGCTCCGATAATAGCTTTTGCCGCAACACTATCGAGCTTTCCCATCTCTCTCAGAGTATCAGCGGTAATGGCGATACTGGTGGCAGACAGAGCAACACCAATAAGTGAAGCACGACCAGGTTCAAAGTCGAATAGTAACGCAAGACCAAAGCCGCTGACCCATGGGACCAGTACGCCAAATAAACCAATGACTGCATAACGAATTTTCAGCAGATCTTTTATCTTGAATTCAAGGCCGATAGTGAAGAGTAGTATTGCCGCACCCAAATGCCCCAGGCTGGATACAAACTCAGTATAGGTGATTAAGCCTATGACACTGGGGCCGATGAGAATGCCCGCCAGGATTTGGCCTACAACAGAGGGTTGGTTGATCATGGAAGCGAGCATATATCCTGTAAGCGCTACAAATAACAGTATGCTCATTTGGAATTCAACGGAATGTAATATATGGTCCATGGTGATTAACTCCGTCAGCTTAGACGCTTAAATCGATCTTAATTAAGGAGATAATACCCCATTAATAGCAATATACTTGCATAGGTTTGAGCGTATATGTTTTATGGGCCTAATGATCGGCGTTAGGCCTTTATTGTCTCCTCAAGGTCCATATTTACTGACTTCAGTAAATTAAGCCCGTATTCCCGAATGCTAGATGCCTTATCTAGCCCAGATGCAACGCTTAGAAAGTTCTGCATTTCTTTGATCGAAATCGAGCGAATGAGCCATTTAATGAAAGGAAGTCTGGCTGAACTCATACTTAATTTTCGAAACCCCATTCCAATTAGCAACATCACAGCGATGGGGTCTGATGCCATCTCCCCACATAAACAAATAGGCAAATTGTTCTCCCGAGCAATACGGCTAATACGTGCCAATTCATGGATAACGGCTGGGTGCAAGGGATCATATATTTTTGCAACTAGGGGGTTGTTTCTGTCAACGGCCAATAGGTATTGTGATAAGTCATTACTTCCTACCGAAATAAAATCTATTTTTTCTCGCCACAGTGGTAGTAAGGCAATGGTGCTGGGCACCTCCACCATAACGCCTAATGGAGGGCGGCATACAGTTTCGCCTTCGTTTAATAGTTGTTGGTAGGCTTCGTTCAGTAGCTCAATACATTGGTCGAGTTCTTCAGTACAACTAATCATTGGCATCAGTATGTGTACATTCGGTCTTGCCGATGCAGCTCTCATGATAGCCCTGTACTGAGTAATTAATAATTGGAGATTATCAAGTGTAAAACGAATTCCCCTCCACCCCAACGCAGGGTTTTCCTCTTGCACTGTAGGGAGGTAAGGAAGTGCTTTATCCGCGCCAATGTCTAGTGTTCTGATATAGATAGGCTTGTCTTGATAAGCGTTGATGACCTGTTGGTATACACTTATTTGTTCATCTTCAGATGGCAGTGTCTGGCGTATCATAAATGGAATTTCAGTCCGATACAGTCCTAGTCCTTCAGCACCATTTTTGATTCCTGGCATTATGTCAGCTTGTAAGCCAGAGTTAGCTAGTAATGCGATATTGGTTCCATCGATTGTTGTGGCGGGCAAATCACGTAAAGCTGAAAGTTTGCTATCAAAGGCTTCTTGTCCAGTGACAATAAGTTGATACTCGCGAATGAGCGTTTTGCCAGGGTTGAGTATGACCTGGGAGTTTTCACCGTCGACAATAAGCTGTTCGCCACCCTTTATTGGCAGCGCCCCTACGCCCATAATCGCAGGAATTCCCAGTGCATTCGCAAACACCGCAATATGTGAAAGGGCTGCACCGGCGAAGCAAACAATGGCGGCTAGTTGTCCAGCAGGTAAATTGACAATATCTGAGATACTTATGTGATGCCCAACCAGTACAATAGGTGACTGATTGTCGTTGTCGAATTGCTCTTTGCGGTTACCTTGCCAAACTTGATACAGTTTTTCTCCCAATTGCGTGATGTCTTCATGTCGTGCACGCAGGTAGGGATCTTCCATTGCAAGAAACTGGTCGGAAAAAAAGCTTACGGTTTGTTTTATTGCCCAAGGCAATGATTTCCCATTGCTAATTTCATCGCCAATTCGGTTGTTAAAGGCAGGGTCATCAAGGAGCATTTGGTGGGCATCAATCACCGCGGCAAGACTTTCTCCTAAAGTTTTTTCAATTATCCTACGTTCCTCCTGGAGTTCAGAGGTAACGATTGTTTTCAATTGCTCCCAGTCTTTTAGGGTGCTCTCTATATTTTTATTCGGCCGGTCAGATACCGCCATTAGTCTTTCAGCAGTAATAAGCTTGGCATAGCCAATGGCGACGCCTGAGGCACCACATATGCCATGCCTGCGATCATTAGCGAGGATCCGGGCTACTTGCTTTTTCTGCTCAGGTAATGTGTAGATTAATAGGGCGAGGTGAGAGGCTAGCGTGGTTAGAAAAGCTTCCTGCTCTGTATCTAGAATTTCAGAGCGTCGGCTCTGGACTAATAAAACCCCAATGACCTGTCCCTGATACACTACAGGAACACCACAAAAGCTATGAAGTGTATCCTCAGATAAATTAGGTGCAGAGTAATAATCAGGGTTCGTTGCTGGGTCCTTTATATTAATACTATGGCGCAATTGCACAACTTGCCCAACCAACCCTTTAAGTGGTGGTATGACGACAGGATGCTCAGTCCAAAGTCCATGAGTGGCAATTAATGTCAAACTGTCATCATTATTTTTTTTATAAAGGCTACAGACATCTACTGTCAGAGAGGCGCTTATTTCATTGACAATAATTTGAACTTGCTCTTCGGGTAAGGTGGCGTGAGCAACTTTTTGGGTGATCCTTGTTAGTTCTTGAATAGCATTATTATTCATGGATAGTTGTTTTCCGAAGTAAGCCTTTTTAAGTTGCGAAATGAATGCCTTTGAGCAGTCGCCCAAGAATATCTGCACCTGTAATAATGCGAGGTTGGTCTGTCCATAGCAAAATAATATCGCGCTCAATAGGCCTGTCGCAGAGAGGATCCTGACTTTTTTTCAGGTGCCCAATGATATTCCCTAAGGGCTGTTTTGGGTCAGTAATCAATACGGGTCGATGGCAATAATGGTAAGGAGAAAAGTCAGATGAAGGTTTGAATAATGCTGTGCGCAAAAAACCATCAGCATCTAAAACTAAAAGTGGTTTTTGTTGCTCATCCACAAGCACTACCCATTTATGGCCCGAGTTCTGAATTTTTTTAAGGAATGGGTCACTGGGTGAAGCTTCAAAACTCGGTAATACTGGCAAATCTAAATGGGTGGGCAGCACAATAATACTTTCTGGGTCAAGACTTTCTCCCTCTCTATCTGCTGGGATATCATCGATTTGCAAGAAGTTGAGTGCTCCTATACCTTCTACGGCTTCAACTTCCGTCTCGTCAGCCTCTATGTGTCTTTTAATCATCTGGCGTAAGTCACGTTCACGCCAGTAGGTGATTCCCTCTTTTCCAAGCCATAGATCAAGCAGCATGGCGCAGGGTTTAGCGACAGGGTAGAGTAGAAACTGATAAAAGCGTAAAAGTGGCGCCAGCAATGATGCTGTTTGTAACGCATGACGAGAAAAATAGGCTTGAGGTGTGATTTCGCCAAATAAGGTAATGAAAATGGCAGAAAAGGCAAATGCGGAGATGCCGGCCATCACTGAGTCTGATAACAGGGTGAGCAGCACATTGATGGCAACGTTACCCCAGAGTATTGTTGTGAGCAAAAAGTTCGAATCCTGGCGCATGGCTAGGACTTTTGTCGCCGCTTTGTTGCCATCACTGGCTTTAATTTCAAGTTGTAGCCTATTTAGGCTAAAAAAAGCCAGGTTTAAACCGGAGAAAACCGCGGATTGGGATAAACAGAAAGTGATCCCCAACCAGACCCCTACCTCATAGGGTAGGGTTTCAAGCCAAGATAACATGGTGTGCTCCAATTGTTGTCCGTTTACCACCCCTTTGATTAGATGAATGTCTGATCATCAAATATAGGGTTTGGTGGGTTTTCTGAGCGATTTTGGAACGCTTCGACAGATGCGGCTGCTTCCTGAATATCTTCAAACCGAGCAATATGGAAGAGTGCATCGCCTTCATTGACCAAAGGGATATTGCTTTTGCCAATCACCAGCCCTGCGTATTGAGCCCTTATCTCATATTCCTGCTGGTCGAACAGGTCAGAAGGGTCAGAAATAACACCTAATAAATCCCCCTTGTTTACCCTTGCACCAAGAGATGCTACCGCACGTAACACACCACTTTCGGGAGCGCGTTCCCAGCTACTAGACCGGGCGATAAAGGGTTCCAGTGGTTTTTTATGTGAGGGTTTTTTGGGTGGCAGCATCTCCAATACCCTCATAGCGGATAGAATTCCTCTAACGCCTGCCCGGATCGACATTTCATCAAAGCGTAAGGCCTCTCCTGCTTCATACAGTAAAACTTTAACGTTGTGTTCAGCAGCAGCTTGTCTTAAAGAACCATCGCGCAGGTTTGAGTTAAGGATCACGGGTACAGAAAAGGCTTCTGCTAGTTGCTTTGTTTCCGGGTCATCTAAATTTGCGCGAACTTGTGGTAGATTTGAACGGTGGATCGCACCGGTGTGAAGGTCTATACCGTAGTCACATTTGCGTACAATTTCAGTCAGAAAAATATGAGCAAGCCTAGCAGTAAGGGAACCACGTTTCGAGCCTGGAAAGGAGCGGTTTAAATCACGCCGATCCGGTAGGTACCGGGAATGTTGAATGATGCCAAATATGTTGACCACCGGCACTACAATCAGGGTGCCTCTCAGCCGTTTTAAGGCTGAGCTTTTTATTAGTCGACGTACAATCTCGACACCATTTAGCTCGTCACCATGGATGGCCGCACTGATAAAAAGTGTAGGGCCGGTTTTTCTACCACAGATCACCTGTAATGGAATATTTAAATCAGTGTGCGTGTATAATTTGCCAACAGGTAAATCAATGATCTGTTGTTCACCCGGCTGAACAGTCACTCCATTGATAGTGATCGGTTGATTTTTTTCTGAAGCAATCATTGTTGTTTAGCCTTTGCCCCTAGTTCGGGTTCTATTGGGTTTGGCATTTTTCTCAATGAACTGAATTATCATACTGGCAACATCTTTTTTGGTTGCTTCTTCAATACCTTCCAGACCTGGTGAAGAGTTGACCTCCATGACAAGAGGGCCTCTGTCAGAGCGCAGTAAATCTACACCACACACATTCAATCCCATA
>Ga0070727_10003924_pt1 | contig 13018 bp, 7 predicted proteins | sample tdAd472_FD_66722 | JGI IMG/M metagenome (GOLD analysis project Ga0070727, IMG submission 66722) | Marine sediment microbial communities from the Atlantic coast under amendment with organic carbon and nitrate - tdAd47.2 | ecosystem: Environmental > Aquatic > Marine > Coastal > Sediment | place... | reverse complement strand
TACGGCACCCCGCCCCAGACCGGCGCTCGCGTATCGTTCCCGGTGGATGCCGCCGGCAGGCCCAACAACATCTACGGCTTCAGCAAGTGGCTCATGGAGTGCGAGCACCGGCGCTTCGCTCGTGAGTGGGAGCAGCAGTCGGGGACCACACCGCACATTGTGGGTCTGCGCTACTTCAACGTGTTCGGCCCCGGCGAAGCACGCAAGGGCAAGATGGCCTCGATCGCCTACCAGCTCGCCCAGCAGATGCTCGCCGGCAAGCGCCCGCGCCTCTTCGCCGACGGCTCGCAGGCCCGTGATCAGGTGCACGTCGACGATGTCGTCTCCTGCACCATCGCCGGCTCGATGCACGGCGTGCGCCCGGGTGTCTACAACCTCGGTTCGGGACAGGTGACCTCGTTCGCCGATGTGGCGGCCGCCGTACGCGAGGGCATGGGCCTGTCTGAATCGGAGTTCCCTGTCGACTACTTCGAGATGCCCGAACACATCCGCGCCTTCTACCAGGACTTCACCCAGGCGGACATGACACTGACGCAGGACGGGCTGAGCTGGAGCCCCGGCGTCGACCCGATCGAAGGCCTCCGGTCCTACGGACGCTGGCTCGCCGATTCCGCCGATCAGCCCGCCGTCGCGTCGGCATGACGAACCAGATCGCGTATCCCGATGCGTCCGTCGACGAGCCCGCTTGGTCGCTGACCGGGAGCGAGGGGCTGACGGTCCACGGCAAAACGACCAGCCCAGCAGGTTCGGCTCGCGCCGTCGCGTTGGTCGTTCACGGCTACACCGGCCATCTCGATCGCAATGTCGTGCCGCTGGTCGCCCGCCAGCTCGCGGATCTCGGGTGCCTCACGCACCGGTTCAACCTCGGCCACTGCGGCACCGAATTCGGCGCCGACCGGATCACCAAACTCGACGAGTTCGAGCGCGACAGCGTGCACCACTCGATGACAGACATCCACGCCGTCGCCGAAGCCGTGTACTCTGGCACGCTCGGTGGCGAGCCACTCCCGATGATCCTTGTCGGGCACAGCCGAGCGGGCGCAAGCGTGCTCGGCGCGGCGGTCCGTTCGGTGCGCGGCGAGTGGTCCAGGCCGGTCAACGGCGTAATCACGCTCGCCTCCATCGGGCAGTACGCCCGAACCAATCTCGAGCTGCTCGAACAAGTCGCGGAGCGGGGCTATCTCGAGCGTCCCGCCGCCCGCGCCGAAGGCGGTACGGTCCGCATCGGCCGGTCCTGGTACGAGCACGAACTCGATCATGACTCCGGCGACCCGTTCCCTTCGGACCTCGCTGAACTCAGGGACATGCCGGTAGCGGTCATCCACGGCGAGGCCGACACCAGCGTGCCCCCCTCGGAATCGGAGCGGATCGTCGAGATTCTTCTTCAAGCCGGCAACGAGCGTGTGCGGATGCGCAAGATCGCCGGTGCCGACCACAATTTCTCGGCCAAGGGGGTACTCGGCAACGACCTCCGCTGGGACCGCGCGGTCGCCGCGGAATTGAAAGAGGCCGTCGCTGACGGCCTCGATCTGATCCTGAATCACTAAGACGACACTCAGTTCTGCGAAGCGGACTCCGCCAGAGCCCGGCGCAGTTTGTCGCTCGTCGACGGCACCTGCTGCTCCTGTTCGTCTTCGAACGGCGTCGGCTTCGCTTCCACGGCCTGCGCCCGCTTGACCGCGCTGTCCTTGATCGAGCCGTCGCCGTGAACATCCTCGAATCGCACGCTCACGCGCGTCGATACGCCGCGCTCCTGCATCGTCACGCCGTACAGCTCGTCGGCGATCTGCATCGTTCGCTTGTTGTGCGTGATGACGATGAAGTGGCAGTACTCCAGGAACTGGCGGATGATCTTGCTGAACCTCTCCACGTTCGCGTCGTCCAGCGCCGCATCCACTTCGTCGAGCACGCAGAACGGGCTCGGCTTGCTGTGGAAGATCGACAGCAGCAGCGCGACCGCGGTCATCGTTTTCTCGCCGCCGGAGAGCTGGCTGATCGATCGCGGCTCCTTGCCGGGCGGCTTGGCCGTCACCTCGACGCCGCTCTCCAGCCAGTCGATCTCGCCGGTCTCGGGATCCGGGATCAGGCGGACCTGCGCCGAGCCACCGCCGAACAGGCGACGGAACATACCGTCGTTGCCCGAGAAGTGGCCCTGAATCGTCTCGAAGACCTCCTTGAAGCGGTCGCGACTGACATCGTTCAGGCGCAGGATCAGTTCCTCGAGCTGCGTCCGGGCCCGGTCGATGTCCTCGACCTGCTGGATCAACAGCTCGTTGCGACCCGCGAGCTCGTCTTCTTCCTTGATCGAGTCGATGTTCACGTTGCCGAGCTTCTTGATCGCGCTGCGCAGCTCGTTGATCTCCTTCGAAGTTTCCTCGACGTCGATCCGCTCCACATCGCCGTCGGCCATTATCGCCCGGTACTCGGCGTACTCGGCCGAGACATCGATCAGCAGTTCCTCCGAGGTCCGTTCCTCAAGGTTCTCGCGACGGACCTCGAGTTCTCGCTTGGACAATTCGAGACTGTTCCAGTCCCGCTCGATGCGCCCGGCCCGCTGGCGGGCCTCGTCGAGCACCGCGGCGGCTTCGTGCACCGCCTTCGACGCATCGTCGATCTCGGAGCGGAGCGATTCCAGAACGCTGGCCAGTTCCTGTTCCCGCTCGGTCGCCGAGGCGATCTCGGCTTCCGCATCGCCGATCACCTGCTCGTGCTCGTCGATCTTGCCGAGGCGCAGCCCGTGCGACTCATCGACCCGCTGGCGCTGACGCTCCGCTTCTTCGGACTGGGCCAGCAGCCGCCGGTGTTCACGCTGCGCCGACGACAGCTTCTCGCTCTGCTGGCCGAGGTCCACCCGGACCGCCGTCAGTCTCTCGTTGATCTGGTCCAGTTTCGTCTGCGACGACTCCACCGAGCGCTCGATCTCGTTGACCACGCCCGCCTGCTCGCCGTGCAGCCGATCCAAGCTCTCGAGCTTCTCGCGCAGTTCGCGCTGCTCTTCATCGAGTTCGGCGATCTTCGCCTCGCACTGATCGGACTCCGCCTTGAGCTTCGGCTGCTCGCGATCGAGCCGCTCGAGATCGGCGTTCAGCCTCTCGATCCGGGATTCCTCGGCGATCAGCGTACGCTGCTCCGACGCCTGCGCGCTGCGCAGTTCGGACAGTTTCCGCTCCAGCGTCGCCGCGGCCTCGTCGATCGATCGCAGTTCGTCCCGCTTCGCATCGATCTCGGTCTGCAGGCGGCGCACCTGCTCGGTGAGGGTGCTGAGTTCGCTCGCCCGCTGGAGCAGACCGCTGCCCTCTTCGGTCTCGCCACCGGTCCCGAGCGGCCCGGCGACCACGCGCCCGTCCGGCTCGAGGATCTCGCCGGCACGCGTCACAAACCGGGCGCCCGCGAGCGGCCCGGCATCGAGCATGATCGCGGTGTCGAGGTCCTTGACGAGAAACGTCGTCCCGAGCACTCGCGCGACCGCCGGGGCGACCGCGTCGTCGCAGCGCACACGGTCGAACAGCGGCACCACGTGATCCGGCACCGAGCCGAGGAACCGGGCGCGGTCATCCGAAGGGGCGTCGGTTCCATCGTCACTCCGCACCGGCAGGAACGTCACCCGACCGGGGAGCGTTGTCAGATCGCCGCACTCGGCGAGCGAGAATGCCCGGTCCACGACCAACGCCTGCAGCGTCGCGCCGAAGGCCGCCTCGACCGCCACGGCGTCTTCGGAGTCCACCTCGATCAGGTCCGCGAGCGGATCGATGATGTGCGTGAACACAGCCTCGCCTTCAGTTGCCTCGGCTTCGGTGCGGATCGCGTCGCGCCGTTCCAGCACCTTGCGCACCGCCTCGCCCAGACCGACACGCGCCGTCGCCATCTCGTCGAGCGTCGTGCGCCGCGAGTCCAGACGAGCGAGCTGCTGCTCCTTCTCGCTGAGCGTGGTCGCTAGTGACCGCTGGTCTTCGGACAGCGAGGTCGCCGAGTCCACCGCGCTGCCGATCGACCGCTCGAGTTCGTCCACAGCCTCGCGACGCTTCGCGACATCGCCCTGCAGCGCATCGCGATCGGTCGTCACCTGCCGGCGCTCGTCGTCGAGCGCCTTGGTCCGCCGTTCGAGCGCGTCGAGGTGCTCCTGTTGCTGTGCCAGCCGGCGCCGGTCCGCGTCCAGTCGTGCGTTCAGCGAACCGCGCTCCCGATCGATGTTCGCGACCGCCGAGCGACGCTCCGCCAGTTTCAGCCGTTGGTCTGACAGTTCCGATTGCACCCGCTCGCGTTCCGCCGCGACCGAGTCCAGCTGCTCCTCGCTCTTGCGAACGAGATCCTGAAGCGAAGACGCGTTCAGCGCCTGCTCTTCTGCTTCCTTGGTCAGGCGTTCGATCTCGGTGCCGAGTTCGGTCATCCGGTGCTCGTCGGCCTCGATCTGCTGGCGTGCCTCTTCGAGCGACCGCTCGGCCATGGTCTTGCGCTGCGCGGCCGACTGGGCGAGGTGCTTGGCGCTCGTGTGCTCGCGCTCGATCTCCTCACGCCTGCGGTGCAGTTTAGACCGATCCAGTTCCTTGGTCTGTTTGTCGTCCTCGTGTCGCGTGACTTCCTCGATCGCCTCGCGCCGGTCCCGCTCCAGCGCGTGCAGGCGCGAGGTCAGCCCGTCAAGCCGCTGGCGCAGATCGTCGTACTGCTCGAACGCCAGCGCCAGCCGACGCGCCCGGAACTCGATGTCCAGTTCCATGAACCGGCGGGCCTTCGCCGCCTGCCCCTTCACGATCCGCAGGCGCCGCTCGGTCGATTCCAGCTGCTCCCGCGTGCGCACGAGGTTTGTCTCGGTCCGCTCCAGTTTCCGCTGCGCCTCGATCCGCCGGGCCTTGAACCGCGCGATCCCCGCCGCCTCTTCGAAAAACGTCCGACGCTCGACCGGGTTGGCCAGCAGCATCGCATCCACCCGACCCTGCTCGATGATCGAGTACGCGTCCGCGCCGACGCCGGTGTCCATGAACAGTTCGCGGATGTCCTTCAGGCGGGCCGTGCGTCCGTTGATCAGGTACTGGCTCTTGCCGTCTCGATACAGCCGGCGCTCAACCTCGACCACCTCCGCATCGATCGGCAGGTAGCGCGTCCGCCGACGCCGGTCGATGCCGATCGACTGGGCCGCCTCGTCCACCTGCGCGGGATCGTCGCTCTGCGTATCCTCGTCCTGCTCCTCGGCGGTTGTGGATTGCAGCGCCGCGCTCATCGCCCGCACCTGCTCCGCCGCCTCAAACAGCTCAGCCTGCGCTCCATCCAGCATCGGGTTCTCGAACGACAGGGCCACGCTCGCCATGCCGCTGGGCTTGCGTCCCGAACTGCCGGCGAAGATGACGTCGGCCATCTCCTTGCCGCGAAGTGACTTCGCCGAGCGCTCGCCAAGCACCCACTTGATCGCGTCAACGATGTTCGACTTGCCGCACCCGTTCGGGCCGACCACGCCGGTGACCGGGGCGTCGAATGTGAATTCCGTGCGATCTGCGAACGACTTAAAGCCGTTGAGGGTGATCCTGGATAAACGCATCAGCGGGCGACCTCCATGTCAGGCGACGGCCGCTGAACGGCCGTCGCGCCCGTATCTCCGGTCGGCCGGAACCGATCGGATCTTCACCATGTGTGTCCCGCCGCTCCGCAGCAGGGACGGTGTGCCCAACAGCTGTCTCCACGACATCTGGTAGGCAACAGGGAGTATCCCGGATCCGTCAGACGGACGCAAGAAGAATCTGAACGCCGCCGGACCGATCCTGCCGTGCCCAGCGAGGGATCGTTGCTCCAAGCGAAGTCGGTCCGGATGATCCTGCCGCAGGACAGGACCGCGGACAGAGCGATTACGATCTCTGACGCTTGAACACCATATCGATCGGCATCTGGCCGCCGGGGCTCGGCATCCGGATCGTGTCTCCGTCCAACGTGCCGGTGACCTCCTCGGGCGAGCCGCCTTCCGACGCCATCGTGATCGAGATGGCGTCGCCGTCGAGGGTCCATGTGCCCGAGGCCGGGTCTTCCTCGCCGTTCATGACGACCACGCCTCTCGCTGTCCCGTCCTCGTTCAGGGTGAGCGTCATCGACATCCCATCGATCATCCCGAGCATCATGCTCGCGCCCATCTTCTCCATCTCATCTTCCATCTGGTCGATCTCCGCCTGCATCGCCGCTTTCATCGCGTCGGTGTCGAGTTCGTAGGTGCCGGCCACCCGAGCGGCCGGTGACTCGGCGCACCCCTGGAGCATCGAGATGACGAGCATCGAGATCAGAACTACCGTGGTGAGCATCGCTGTGCGGATCATGCCATTCTCCGTTGGAATGATGAGGCGAACGGGCCACTCGGCCCTGGGGCCCCAGAGTACCGGCTGGCCAGGCGGCCGACGGGGTCAATCCTGCAAAGATGTCGAGAATGGATCGAAACCGTCACTTCTGGACCGACTGATCCGCTGGCTGAGCCGGGGCCGCCCGGTCGTTCTCGTCGGGAGTATCCGGGTTTGTTCGCTGGAGCGACCGGGCGTACGCAACGCCGACCAGCAGCATCAGCATGCCAAGAGCGAGAGAACTGGCGATTCGCCAGAGCGGGGAGACATTCGTCAGGTCGTACGCGACGACCTTCAACGCCGCGAGCCCGATCAGAATCAGGCAGCACAGCCGCACGGCCTTCATGCGCTGGATCGACCCGAAGACCAGACCGGCCACGCCGTACAGGGCCCACCAAATCGAAAGCAGCGCCTGCCGGGCGGTCTCGTCTTCTACATACAATTGCCCCGCTCGGTTGGCCTCGATGCTCGTGGCGGCCAGAAGGGTCACCGCCCCCAGAGCGCCGAGGGCCGTGCCAGCCGCGTCCCGCTGGTGATCGCCCGTGCGTGACGCGACGGTCCGATGGAGCAGCAGATACGCCACCAGCCACATCGCGCCGGTCATGGCAAAGCCCGAGACCATCGTCGGATTGAGCACGAAATCGTCGGTGGGCCTGTACTCGGCGATCAGGTGTACCAGCCATGGCAGGACCGCGATCGCTCCGACCACCGCGCCGAACAGATCCATTGCGAGCCATCTCAGTCGCCATCCGGCGACTGCCAGCCCCGACGCCAGCGTCGCCCAAATGATCACCACCGAACTGTAGTTCGTATCAGGACCGACGAAGTACGCCGCGAGCAGCAGCACCGCCCCGGCCGCCGTGACGAATCGCAGCCGCGGGGCAAGCCGCAGCACGAACCCGCGCTCGACCAGCGTGGCGAAGCCCAGTTGGAGCAGGATGGCGACGCCTGCGCTGGTCAGGATGAGCCCGCGCCCGGTCTCGTTTCCCATGAACGCCATCCAGCCAAGCAGGGCCGGGAGTGTCACGAGCGTCGCGACGACGACCGCCATCGAATCCAGTTCGAGCCAGCGATTGCCGCCCGATCCGATCATCGCGAGCACCGCGATGCCCGACCACACGAGAGCCACGGTCCCCGCCTCCGCATCCGGGAGCAGGGGGGTGGCCATCAGCAGCGCGACCGCGATGCCCGTCAGCGTCAGCACGAAGCCCCGACCGAACCGCTCGCTGCACAGCGCGGCGATGAGCGTCGCCACCGCAGCGAAAACGGTCTTCACAACCCACGCCGATTCCGAGACCTCAAACCACTCCACATCGCCGGAGTGGATGTCGCTCCATTGCAGGAACAGGCGCACGATCAGGATGCCGAGGGTGACCAGGCCGTACGTCACGAGGGGCATCGCGTCGAGCCGTCGCCCAAGCACGCACGCCGCTGCGCCGAGAACGAGCCACGCGAGGTCCTGGTCGTTTCCGCTGAAGTACAGGGCGATCGAGGCAATGATCAGCGCCGCCGACTGGAACGCCAGCGAGGTCGCGAGCGCGGCCCGCACGCTCTCGATCCGCCCACGCAGCAGGTCACACGTTGGCGCAAGCCGCCAGGCGATCACGCCGCACGCGATGGCCAGCCCCAGCGTCGGCAGCGCCTGCCAGTCCGCATCCACGCGCCGAACGACGACTATCGTGCAGATCGCCGACCAGACCGTCGCGGACAGCGACACCGACGGGGCCGGGACGCTCGCCAGCCATCTGAACACCCGCTCCAGTTCGTCGAAACCCCGCACGCTCGTCGGCAGGGACCCGCGGCGTAGCAGCACGCAGAGCACCAGTTCCGCGTGGATCAGCCCCCAGACCGCGGTCACGAAGACCAGCGCGGTCCAGAGCTGACTCGCATCGATCTTCGCGATCCATAGCCCGCCGAGAAGTGCTGTGGCTGCCCAGACCGTCGGACGGAGCGATCGGAACGCCCCGCCCAGAATCGCCGCCAGCGCGAGCCCGAGCGTCAGCAGCGCAATCAGATAGCCGGGAAACACATACGGCGATGGGTCCACCGCGCCCACGATGAACGGCACCGCGTACGCCGACGCAAGCGACAGGAACACCATGAACAGGCGCCGGTCCTTAGCCCCAAGGCCGATACCCGTCAGCGTGACAGTCAGCAGAAGCGCGAACGAGGTTCCTGCGCCGACCAGTTCGAAGATGTGTCGCGCCACCAGCACGGTCGCGTAGAGCGTCGCAAGGCCCGTAGCGGTTAGTCCTGACGAAGCGAACGCCCCGATCCGCTTGCGCACGCCCTCGCCGGTCGCGATCAGCGCGATGCCGAACACCGCGCCGATCACGCAGCGCCAGCCGGGCGAGATCAGCTTGATCCAGCCCTGGTCGTACGCGTACTTGAGAAACAGTACGACCGCGACCACCACGATCAGCGATCCGGCCACCGCGAACGCCTTCGCGCCAAGAAACTGCTCCAGCGAGAACGGCTTGGAGTCGGACCCGAGTCCGAAGCGCTGAGTCAGAGTCGATCGTACCGCACGCCGCGATGGCCCTCCGATGTGCCGCGGCAACGGCTTCGGTGAGCGTTTAGCCGGCCGGGGAGTCGTCGGTTCGGGAACTTGCTTCGGTGATTCCACCGGAGCGGCGGGGGGCTTTGGGGGCTCGGTCTTCGGCGCCGGCGTCGGAGTGGCAGCGGCCTTCGGAGGTTCAGGCTTCGGCTGGACCGACTCCTGCTCGCCGGAATCGGCGGACAGTCCAAGCGCTCGCTCGATCCGCGTCAGACGCGATTCCAGCTGCTCCAGACGCTTGCGAATGTCCGGGTCATCGTGGGCCAATGGCGCAACTATCCCGGCTTTCGGGCATCAACGCAACGGTTTCGTAAACCGAGTTGCAGATCAGGCGGCTTCGGTACAGCCCGCGCTCGGGCCGATCCGAACGATGCTCACCGTCCCGATCGCGCCCGCGATTACCATGGTCGGGGCGACCCAGACCATCGGGGCATCGGCCGTCGAAAGCAGCACCAGGCTTGTCGAGATCGCCACCCACATCGCGACCAGCGAGATCACCTTCGCCCGGAGCGGCATCTCCGCGCCCGGCTCCAGATACTTCAAAAACGGTCCAAAGAGCCGATTCTCCACCAGCGTACGCTGCAGCCAAGGGCAACTCCGCATGAAGCAGACCGTTGCCAGGATCAGGAAAATCGTCGTCGGCAGGCCGGGGACCACCACGCCAACCGCCGCGAGACCCACGCACAGCACGCCGAGGCACGCCAGCAGGATTCGACGCATACGCAGCACCATCCGGGCCGCGAGATGCGGCCGTTCATCAACGCCCTGAGTCAGACGCGAGGATGTGGGGTCGAGTGTGCTCATCAGGGGGAGAATGCAACGATACGGTGGCCTTGGAACCAAAGGGTAGCAACCCGCAAGAATTCCTGTCAAGCAGTATTGAGATTCAGTCGCAACGACGCCGCCCGCCCCGGATCATCCCGAACCACCGTTTGTGGCGACCCTTCCGAGAGCCGGCCGAGAAGGTGAACATGCCCACCGAAACGATGCATCGAGACCAGCCGCGTTCGTCACCCGATCGCGCTGCCCATGTGGGAAGCATCGGGTTCGCCCGATGGCTCGACCGGCAGGCCTCCATCGAGTCTCTCGACAAGGTCTTTGTGGTGGGCTGTTACAAGTCCGGCACGACGTGGCTCCAGCGCCTGCTCGACCAGCACCCGGAGATGGTCGTCAAGGGAGAGGGATGCGCCGGCTGGAAGCTCGTGCCGATGCTCCATCAGGCCCTCGGCGAGTACAACAAGCACCAGGTATCGCACGGCCACACAAAGCTCACCTGCATCGAGAATTCCGATTGCATGGCGATGTTCCGCGCCGCCATCAACGCGCAGCTCGGCAACTACCTCAATCACTCCAAGGCGCCCTTGTCGCAGGTCCGTCTCGTCGGCGACAAGACCCCGCAGCACGCCGTCTGCATGGGCGTGCTTTCCGGCATCTACCCCAAAGCCAGGTTCGTCCACATCGTCCGCGACCCGCGCGACGCCGCCGTCAGTTCATGGTTCCACGGCGACCCGCTCCGCTTCGGCTCGTCGATCGAAACGCACACCGAGGCGTTCCTGAACAAGAACTGGCCCGTTAATGTTCGCAACGCGCTGCAGAGCGGCCAGTCGCTCGGGCCCGATCGGTTCTGCGAGGTCCGCTACGAGGACCTGCTGACCAACCCCGACGCCGAACTCGCCCGGATCTTCTCTTTCTGCAACGTCGATGACCGCCTCGAGACGATCAACGCCTGCAAAGAAGCGTGCTCGTTTCAGGCGTTAAGCAATGGCCGGAACAACGGCGAGGAAAAGCGAGGCCACTTCTTCCGCAAGGGAATCGCCGGGGACTGGAAGAACCACCTCGACGCCGAGCAGATCGCGCCGCACTGCGCATCGATCAAGGACCTGATGGATCGCTACCGATACGCGATCTGATCCTCACTCCACCGTCACACTCTTCGCCAAGTTCCGCGGCTTGTCCACATCGTGCCCGCGCAGCACCGCCGCGTGGTACGCCATCATCTGCAGCGGGATCACCGTCAGCATCGGGCTCAGCGGCTCCGCCGTCTCCGGAACATAGATCACGTCCTCGGCGATGCTGCCGATCCGGTCGTCGCCTTCGTTGGCGATCGCGATCACGTGCCCGCCGCGCGAGCGCACTTCCTCGATGTTCGAGAGCACCTTCTCGTACTGCGCGCCGCGGTTGGCGATGACCACCACCGGCATCCCGTCGGTGATCAGCGCGATCGGCCCGTGCTTCATCTCCGCCGCGGGCATGCCCTCGGCGTGGATATACGAGATCTCCTTCAGCTTGAGCGCGCCCTCCATGGCGGTGGGGTAGTTCACGCCGCGCCCGAGGAACAGCCAGTTCTCCCGGTTGATGTACTTCTGCGTGATCGCTTTGATCGTCGCGTCCTGGGTGAGGATCTGCTCGATCTTCTCGGGAATCAGGTTCAGTTCCTTGAGCAGGCGCGTCGAGGCATCGGGGCTCATGAACCGGCGGCGGGCGAGGAACAGCGAGAGCATCGCCAATACCGCCACCTGACCCGTGAAGGCCTTGGTCGACGCCACACCGATCTCCGGTCCGACGCGCAGGTACACGCCGGCGTCCGTCTCGCGAGCGATGGTCGAACCGACGACGTTCACCACGCCCAGCGTCAGTGCGCCGCGGTCTTTGGCCTCCTGCAGCGCGTACAGCGTGTCGATCGTCTCGCCCGATTGCGAAACCGCGACCACCACCGTGCCCTCTTCGATGATCGGGTTGCGATACCGGAACTCCGATGCGAACTCGCACTCTGCCGGAATCTTCGCGAGTTCCTCGATCATGTACTCGCCGATCATGCCCGCGTGGAGAGCCGTGCCCTGCGCCGCGAGAATGATCCGGCGCGATTTGATCAGCTCTTTCGCGAAGTTCGACACGCCGCCGAGCACCACCCGGCCCTCACTCAGGTCCAGACGGCCGCGCAGCGTGTTCCGGATCGAGGCCGGCTGCTCGAAGATCTCTTTCTGCATGTAGTGCGAGTACGTGCCGAGTTCGATCTCCTCGAGGTCGATTTCCAGCTGCTGGATCTTCGCGTCCAGCGACACGTTGTCGAGGTTGCTCGTGCGGAACCCGTCGCGGGTCACCTTCACCACGTTGTAATCATCCAGCGTGATCGCCTGAGCCGTGTGCGCGATGATCGCCGCGGCGTCCGACCCCACGATGTACTCGCCGTTGCCCACACCGACAATCAAAGGCGATCCCTTGCGCGCCACAACCAGCGTGTCCGGCTCCTGCTCGCAGATCACCGCGATCGCGTACGCGCCGCTGATCTCCTTGAGCGCCGCCTGAACCGCCTTCTCGAGATCGATGCCGCGTTCCGGGTCGAACAACTCCCCGATCAGCATCGCGAGCACTTCGGTATCCGTCTCGGAGTGGAAGGTGTGCCCCTTGCCCTCGAGGTACTTCCGGAGCGACGCGTAGTTCTCGATCGTCCCGTTGTGCACCAGCGCGATACCCGACCGGTCGTCGCGGTGCGGGTGGGCGTTCTGCTCGGTCACCGAGCCGTGCGTCGCCCATCGCGTGTGCGCGATGCCCAGCGTTCCCTCGAAGCCGCCGGCCTGCTGCAACTTGTCCTCCAGCACCGAAACCCGACCGACCGCCCGGGCGACCGACAGGTCCCCATCAAGGACCGCGACGCCCGCCGAGTCGTACCCGCGATACTCAAGCCGCTTCAGCCCCTCGAGCAGAATGGGTTTCGCGGGTTTGGTTCCGATATACGCGACGATTCCGCACATATATTGCCTTGCTCCAAATAGGCGTACGCGTCCCCCGTCCTCCGGGTGGCCCGGAGTCAGATCCGGCCAACAGGGTACGCCCGTTTACTGTTCTCGGTTCGTCATCGGACGGATCCACGCCCGAATCCCAGCCCAATACCGATGTCGCAGCGCCCGGACCCTCGCTCGCCCGACGCGTACCATGACCCCGTGACCGACCTCTGGGCCCCACAACGCGAGAAACGCCTCTCCTCCGTCGAGCCGCTGGCCGCACGCATGCGACCGCGCAGCCTCGACGAGTTCTCGGGCCAGCGCCACATCGTCGGCGAGCCAGACTCGCCTCAAGTCCCCCTCCTCCGACGCATGATCCGCGCCGGTCGCCTCACCTCCATCATCCTCCACGGCCCGCCCGGCACCGG
>Ga0070727_10003920_pt1 | contig 13025 bp, 16 predicted proteins | sample tdAd472_FD_66722 | JGI IMG/M metagenome (GOLD analysis project Ga0070727, IMG submission 66722) | Marine sediment microbial communities from the Atlantic coast under amendment with organic carbon and nitrate - tdAd47.2 | ecosystem: Environmental > Aquatic > Marine > Coastal > Sediment | place... | reverse complement strand
GAGCTTTATATAAAGTTAAGATCTGATGCAACAGTCTTTTATGAAGTTCCTTTAGGATGGGAAGGAACAACACAAACTTTTAAAGCATCATCATTTACAATTCATGGTTTAACTGTAGGTGTGGATATATCCCCATCAGCAGATATAGATATAGTGGGTTATGGTGTATTGCCTTATTTTCCTGAATCGATTCATATTCCTATTGGTGAAATTGCAGAAGTTGAATATTTATTTGAGAATTTAGGTTTGAATGATGCTTTATCTTCTATTGATTTTATTACTACTTTATTAGATGCTTTAGTATCAAAATTAACGCCAGTTTCAACTGAACTGGATGCTATTTTATATGGGGAAGATTTAGTTTCTCTTTCATTAGATTCATTGTTAAGTAGATTAGGATTAACTGAAGAAATTTCTTTAGATGCTCTTTTAAATGAAATTGGTTTAACAATTAATACTTCATTGGATTCTTTTCTTAAAAAATTAAATTCTGTTTCAACTGAACTGGATGCTATATTGTATATAGTGGGAATTGTTACTGAGCTTGATGCTATATTAAATAAACCAGGATTAACATTAGATACTTCGTTAGATTCTTTAATTAAAAAATTAAATTCTGTTATAACAGCATTAGATGCTATGTTAACGGAATCGAAAATAATTTCCACTGATCTTGATGTTTTATTACAAGGAAAAGAAATAGTTACTACTCAATTAGATGCTATATTAAAATTTCTTTCAGTTGTTACTGAGTTAGATGCACTATTAAATAAAACAGGATCAACTATTGATACTGATCTTGATGCTATTTTAATAAGTGATGTAGAAGAAGATTCAATTATGATGATTTTAAATAATAATATGTTATAGGATAATATCATGACAAATTGGGCAGGTTTAAAACAATTAGCACAGGATTACAAGTCAATTGGTGATAATATTTGGTACACTAATCTTGTTCAACCTACTGCTGCACATACAAAAGGAAGTTATTATGAAATTGATGCTTCTATTCCTTTTGATACTGAAGGATTGCTTATAACATTTTATTCAACTACATATGGTAGTAATGATAATTTATTTGATATAGCAATGGGAGCAGAAGGATCAGAAGTTGATATAATATCAAATATATTAACTAATCCAAGTGTTTCTTATCATGTTGGAAGAATTTATGAATTTCCATTAAGAGTAAAAGCAGGAACCAGAATATCAGGTAGAAGCCAGGGGGAATATACTTCTGCTAATAATTTTAGGGTTAGTATTAATTTGTTAAGGGGGGGATGGAATTATAATAAAGGATTTGCAGTATGTGATACTTATGGAGCTAATACTGCTGATTCTGGTGGTACTTATGTTAACCCTGGAGGAGTAGCAGGTACAAAAGGAACATGGTCACAAATTACAGCATCAACTATTAGGGATGCTAAAGGGTTTTGTTTATTAATTGGCAATAGATCAGATTATGGAAGATCAAGTGCATATTGGAATATAGATGTTGGAATTGGAGGATCAGGATCAGAAGAAGTATTATTTTCGGATTGGGGAATGCTTTCCCATACTACTGTTGATATGATTCTTCCTCAAGCCACGCCTTTTATTCCAATGCATATTCCTATTGGATCAAGACTTTCTGTACGGGGGGCCTGTTCAATAACAGGTGCAAATAGTTATTTTGATGCTGTAATATATACATTTAGTTAAGGAGAATAAAAATGGCAGTAACAAGTGTAGGATCAGACACCCAAACAGCAATAGTGGATACAGAGCATACCTTGGATACAGAGACAGATGCAGGGGTTTATGTTTTGGTTGTTGATATGAATAATTTGGTGGATGGGGATGTAGTTATATTGAGAATTAAAACAAAAAATCAAACTGGATCTACTTCCAGACTTGCTTATCAATCTACATTTGCTAATTCTCAGTTAGAAATAAATAAATATTCTCCGGCAATACCTGTTGATACTGAAATTATTTGTACTTTAGAACAAACAGATGGAACAAGTAGAGATTTTGATTGGAATCTTTTAAAGATGTGATGCTATGAAGGTATTAAAGTTTGTTGGTGGAGCAGAATTACCAGAAATTGAATATTTAGAAGAAACTCTTGGATTGAATGATGTTCTTTCTTATGAGTATATAGGATATGAAGAATTAGATGAGATTCTTGGCCTTGGTGATTTGCTTATTCCAATAACTGAGGAGTCTTTTACTGATACTATTGGATTAGGAGATGTACAGACACTTATATTACCTGAGAGCATTACAGAGATTCTTGGTTTAAATGATACATTATATCAATATGATCGAGCAGAGATCATTGAAGCGTTAGGATTAGATGATATTATTTCTGAAACTGTGGATATATATGTAGAGATGGATGAAAATATAGGTTTTGCTGATAGTGGGTATGTTTATATGGAAATGGATTATCAGTTAAGATGGAGAACACGAACTAAAAAATTAAATTATGGTTATGGAGTTGCCCCATATGGAAAGACAGTAACTTATGGAGAAGGGGATGTAGTTGATGAGCTTAAAGAATTTAAAGTTAAAGTTATACGTCTTTCTGATAGTGCTGCTCTTAGGACTGATACTATTACTATTGTGAATAAATTATATCCTGATGGATCTGCTCAGTATGCATACACAGTTTCAATGAATACAACGGATAATGGATATTATGAACCAAATTTAAGATTTGAAGTTTATCAGGTAGACATAAATGATGTGTGGTCGCCTGCAAAATATTTAGATATAACTGCTTCTTTATATAAAGGAGATTTTGAATAATGGCATACACAACAGCATTTTATTTTTCAAAAGCTGCTTATGGCACATTAAGATACGATGAAGAATTAAATAACAATGCTGATCGTCTTGAAGCAGCATTGCTTGGATTTCCTGGGGATAATCCACCAGGACATGCAACCAATTGGCCTGATGTAACACCGACAGTAGGTATGCATTGGCTTGATACAGGAAATGATCAGTTAAAAGTTTATTATAATAGTTCATGGCAAGTAGTTAATCAGCTTAATGGTAATGCAATATTTACACCGGAAGGTGGATTAGCTGTTCAATTGACTAATGAAACAGGTAGTAATTCTGTTAAAGGATATTGTGTTACAAGTGATTCTTCAAATAATGAATCAGTCATTCTTGTGCCAATTGATGCCCCTTCTTGTATAGGAGTATTTTATGAAGATGGAATAGCAGATGGAAGTTTAGCTTGGATTGTTGTATCTGGAATAGCTGATGTATATTATTGGGGCAGTACTACCAGAGGACAATTAGCAAGAACTGGATTGACTACTGATACTGGAGAAGTTTCAGGACAAGCATTATCTGAAGCTATTCCATCTGCACCTTTTGCAACTGATAAACATTTTTGTGAAATTGGACATGTGTTGGAAACAAGATCTGGTGCAGGTCTTGCTAAAACATTATTACATTTTAATTAATATAGGAGGTATTTCTCATGCGAAAATCTATTAATTTAGATAACCCCTTAGTTCGTAGAGCAGTTATAGGTCTGCTAAAGAAAATGGGGGTAATGGGCAGTTTTGGTTTTTATAATATATGGAATTTTGAAGTAGGTAATTATGTGGATACTTTTGGTAATGTTATTAGAGATCGTGTAAATCATGTTGGTGAACTTATTTGGGTTCCAAGATGGAAAGAAGCAATTCACAATTTGGTAGTCAATGAAAGTTTGGATGATGTACTTGATGTTTATTTTAAATCAGGTTCACAATCTGCTACTTGGTATATTGCTATCTTTGGTTCTGATTCAACCCCTGCTGCCGGATGGACATATGCTGTTCCTGTCTGTACAGAATTTACTAATTATGATGAAGCTACAAGAGAGGAATGGGTTGAAGGAGCTATTTCTTCACAGTCTCTTGATAACTCTGCATCTCCGGCAGAATTTACTTGTACCTCTGGATCAAATACGATTTATGGTGGAATGTTAAATAATGTTTCAACTAAAGGTGATGTAGCAAGTGGATCTGGTATATTGTTTTCCGCAGCACGTTTTGGTTCTTCCAGACCTTTTAATGCAGCAGAGGTATTAAAATTAGTTATTACTATTAATAGTCAAGATGTATAAGGAGTAAATTATGTCTGAGTCACAAATTGCCGTAACTGAAGGTTCGGGCAAAAATGTTTCAACGGTACAGGTGTCTATTGGTGGAACTTCCAGACAAATTGAAAGAGATCTTCCTGGCATGGGGGAAATTACTCTTGCTTCTATTACTGCTACGCAAGGAACACCTGGATTATATCCTGTTTCTGCTATTGAAGTGCGTGGACGTTATTATATCATATTGAAAAATACATATAATGATAACGCAGCAGTAGCATCAATTCGATTTTTATTTTTTGATAGTGGGGATACTGAGATTGGATATACAGAATTGATTACTATAAACAATCTTGCTAAATCAGTATCAGGAAGATTTTGGGGAGACATAATTGTTTTTGCTAATATCTTTGGGGCAAAATCATTTAAGGTATCCCTTGAATCAATATCTTCAGGAGATAATATTTCAATAGATTATGGAGTAACCTAATGACTCTTTTGCATCCATCAATTCAAACACAAGAAATATATCCTATTGGATCTATAATTGAAGCGACTAAACCTCCTAATGATAACTGGCTTAGAATGGAAGGGCAGTTATTAAATCGAACTACATATGCCACCTTATTATCTGTTTTAGAAACAGATAATCCTAATGCATGGGAACAGCAAGAAATTATAAGACCTTTAGATGCAGCATTTGATTCTTCAGGTTTAGAGGAAATGGCAGATGATGGTAGTCGATGGGTTGCTGTAGGATGGGAGGGTGATTTTGCTTATTCTGATGATGGTGTGACATGGACAAGTGGAACATTGCCTGATACTTCAAAAGATTACTTTAGCATTGCTTATAATGGATCTGTGTGGTGTACAGTTGGAGTAAATACTACTTCAGCAGCAACATCTAATAATGGATCATCATGGACAGCACGAACTTTGCCAGGAATTTATGATTGGCAAGGAATTTGTTGGGATGGAACTTATTTCATTCTTGCTGCTGATGATACAACACAATGCTACCGATCTACAGATGGGATTACATGGGGAGCAGCAGGAACATTTTTTCAAGCACCTGAAGCTATTTGTAGTGATGGTAGTGGTTTGACGGTAGCAATATCTAATAGTTATTTTTTAATTTCAAGTAATGGAGGAACAAATTGGGATCGAGTTACTTTGCCTTATCTTCCTTGGGGATTTAGTGATATGCCAAAAATATCTTATGCTAATGGATATTTTATGATGAATTCTCATATAAATGCAGGGCATACATGGATTTCTGATGATGGATATAATTGGAAACAAATCTGGTATTATGGTGGGCCTAATTGGTCACATGATAGAGATAATCAAGAAAGTGTTACTCGGTGGAAATATTTTAAGGATCAATGGTTTGGAATGTCTACAAATGATGTGGGGGTTAGATCTCCAGATTTAAAAACATTTTATCCCTGGTATCAAAACATTGGTAATCAGTCAGCACAAACAGATATGCTTTATAACAGTTCTTCAGGAAAGATAGTTATAATTGAAGGATGGTATAGGTATATGACTGTTTGTGAAGAATATAAATTTGATGAATCAACTTATTTTCAATTACCAAGAAGACCTCATAATTCTTTTGGAATTAATAATGTACATAACTATATAAGGATTGTCTAATGAAACTTTATCCTACTTCTAATGTAGCAGAATTTCCTCTTGGTCAAATTATTCCTTCTGTTGGATCACCAGGAGCAGGATGGGTATTGTGTGATGGATCTGATTATCTTAAAAGTAATTATTCTGATTATATTAATGGTAATTTTGATTTACATCCTTTAAGATTTCAAACATGTGAAAAAATATGGTTTACAAATACTCCGGCAGCACAAATTAAAACAGTAGCAGTAAATGGTGATATTGCTGTAATGTTAGGAGGAACAACAAGATACCATTGGCGAACATCTGATGGTGGAGATAATTGGACAGAATATTCAGTTAATCTTCCGGCATCAGGTGATTGGAGAGTATGCGCTTATGCGAATAGTCAATTTGTAGCAGCAGCATATGGTGGTACTCAGGCAGCATATTCATCTGATGGAATTACTTGGAATTCAGTAACATTACCTTCTTCTGGAAATTGGGATTATCTTATATGGGATGGAACGCAATGGTTACTATGTGCCAATTCAGGAGGAACATATTGTACTTCTTCAGATGGAATTAATTGGACAACACGAACAGGATTACCCAATTGTACTTCAAGTGGAATAGCAGTTGATTTAGTTAATAATGAATTAATGATTGTTAATTATTCAACTACTCCAACAATATATCACTCAACCGATGGCATTAATTGGACAAGTAAAACCACTTGGACTTATATGATGCGTCCTTATGATATAGGTGGTTATCCAGTAAATGTAATGTATTTTCCAGATTCAGATAAATGGATTGTTGGAATTGATGATGTATCTTATTCTCCTAATTGTGCGTGGGAATCATTTGATGATGGAACTACTTGGGGATCAATTTGGTGGGATGGTAGATTACCTATAAGTAGTCAAGGACTTTGGGGAGGAGCAAAATGGGATGGTGATTGTTGGATACAGTTTGCAGTAAATGATAAGGGTTATTATATGAAAGATGGTAATTCTTTAACTGTTTTTGCTTCTCTTAATGGTGTTACTGGCCCTCCTTTTCATTTTGACTCTAAGTATGAAGATTATATGCTTATGATTGCATGGGATGCCGGAGAAACGGTATATGATTATGTTTATCGACTTCCATATGGTAACTATGATCCTTCTACTCGATTTTGTGTTCCACAAATGTCAGGTAGGAATTATAATGGGTTTCACTATTACATAAGGTTAATATAATGGATATAATATTTAAACAATGGCAAGCACCAGGAGATCTTTTGATGCTTTCTGTTGCTCTTAGGGATTTACATAAAAGTTATCCTACTCTTATGCGTACAGGTGTGTTTAGTTGTTATCCAGAAGTATTTTTTAATAATCCTAACATTACTTATTTTTCTAAAAATAAAGGAGTACCTATAATAAATTTAGAATATAATAAAGTAAGAGATAAACTTGCTCCTTTAGGTTTTCATTTTTCAGATGCTTTTATTTATCTTCTTAATCAGATGTATGGTTTAAATATTCAAAAAACTTCAATGTGTCCTGATATTCATTTGACCGAAGATGAAATGTCAGAAAATATTCTTGATCGTCTTAGGGTTAAAAAACCTTATTGGATAATTAATTCTGGAGTAAAAATTGATATACCCATAAAAGGATATCCTCCTGATTTATGGCAAAAAGTTATTATGGATTTAAAAAAAGCAGGTATTAATTTAGTTCAGGCAGGTAATCAAAATGATATTCATCCTATTCATCATGATGTTCAGAGTATAATAGGTCAAACAAATTTAAGAGATTTTTTTTCAATGGTATTTCATTCTGAAGGTACAATTGGGCATGTCTCAATGCATATGCATGTTGCTGCTGCTTTTAATAAACCTTGTGTTGTAATTGCAGGTGGTAGAGAAGATTGTAGATGGGAGTCTTATCCTGGTCATCGATATTTAGATACTATTGGTTTATTGGATTGTTGTCAGCAAAGAGGATGTTGGATTTCCTATGCAGAAGATTGTAAAAATCGTTGGCATGGTAAACCTTATGGAAGGTGTATTGCTATGATTAAACCTGAAAGAATTGTAAATGAGGTTTTAAGTTATATAAATTAAATAATAGGGAGAGGGATTATGCCAATTTATGAAAATCAAACATTAGAAACTATTGTAGAAACTATTATTGTTAGGGGCCGAAAAAGAGTATTTAAAATTAACCCAGGAGAACATGTAGAAACTACTCGTATTTTAACTGATGTTAATTTTACAAAGCTTAATGATTTTCCACGATATAATCCTATTTATCAACAAGATACTGTAGTAAGTTCAGGATCAGGTGATAATCAAACTATTCAGATAAATTTATATTCAAGTGAAATGTCTGTTTTTAATTCAGGTAGTGCAAATGTATTAGCTTATTTAGGTTTATTAACCAATTACCCTGGAATTCCATGCCATCCTAATACAGAACGTATTATTTTATTAGATTATAATGTTGAACAAATTATTTTTGTGTTTGATGTTGCCGGAACAGTTTATTGTGAACAAAGAGTTTAGGAGGAAAAATGAAAACAAATATAAAACCGTTAGGTGCATCATCGACTATAATTAATGAAACGATTGAGAATAATACTGTAGTAAATGAAATTAATAATTACTATACGGAAGTAACGGAAGGTACGGGGTTTGTTGATCCTGCTAATAGTACATTATCTTTTGATGATGGAACCAGAATATTTTCAATTACTCCTGTAGGAGATTCATTTGTTTTTTGGGCATTTGGAACTCGGTTTGAAAAAACTGAAGCTGATACTGTTCAGATAGATGATGTTGATGCTCTTTGGTATATTTCTTATAATTCTTCTGGTGTTTTAGTAGCAAGTCAAACTATTTGGAATCTTTCTACTCAAGTTCCAGTGGCTACTGTTCTTTGGGATACTGGATCGGGGGATGTGGGGGATACTAAAGGTAAAAGTAAACCGACAAAATTTAAAAATATATATATTATAGGTATTAGTATCCCTGGAACATTGATTGATGCACAAGTAGTTGCCCTTCATGCCGTTGCCGGAAGTGAAACGGTAAAATTAAGAAAACGTCTTCCTTATAGTATAATAAAATGTGGAACTGCTCCTACGGCACAGGCAGATTTTGATATTTTAGTTAATGGAGTATCTAAAGGTACAGCCACTATTTTAGATTCTGTAACCACAGGATCATTTACTTGGACTAATGATATAACTTTAATTGCCGGAGATATTGTAAAAGTTACTGGCCCTGTATCAGCAGATGCCACTTTGGAGGATGTAGCTATTACTATTGAGGGTATTAGAACTTAAATAATAATTAGTTAGGAGATAAGAAAATGGCATTAATAAGAATGGACGGTTTTGATCATCATCGTATTGGATCTGCTCATGCTGATGATACAGATCGATATAAATTTGATACTTCAAGTGGGTATTGGGTGCAGGGTTTGCAGGATGATACATTAAGAACTGGCGCAAGAGTATTAAATCTTTTAGCTGCTGATCGATTAGTTCATTGGTATTGGTTGTCATTGAGTGAGATTTATATGGGATTAGCAATAAGATCAGATCATGAATCTCAACAGCCAGATATAAGTATTTCAAATTCAACTGCTGTTCAAGTTCATTTTGATATACAAGCTGATGGATCACTCATTATTTATCGTGGAACTGGAGGAACACAATTATGGGATAGTGTGGATACTATTTTTCCTCAAGCTGATTGGAATTATTGGGAGTTTAATGTTGTTCTTAGTGATACCGTAGGAGTAGTTCATGTAAAGAAAAATGGAGTTACCGTTATTAATTTAACAAGTCAAGATACATTGCTTAGTGGCAATGAAACAATCACAGCAGTACATATGCGTGGAGCTATGTATATAGATGATTTTTGGATTGATGATGCACAATTTCATGGCCCATGTCGAATAGAAACTCTTTGGCCTGATGGGGATGGGAATTATAGTCAAATGGCTCCATCAGCAGGGGATAATTACGAATGTGTTGATGATTCTCTTATGTGGAATACTTCTGATTATGTAACTGGAGATGCAGCAGATGAACGGGATACATTTACTTTTGAAAGCATACCTGCATTATCTGGATCAGCAATTAAAGGTATTGCAGTAAATAATATTGCTCAAAAAACAGATGTGAATACTGTTAAAATAAAAAATACTGTTAGAGTAAATGGTTCAGATTATGATGATTCAGTTGAAAAGGAGTTAGAAACTACTTATCGAATTTTTCAAACTATATGGGATGATAATCCTGACGATGCTGCTGCTTGGGAAGAAGCAGACATTAATGCTATGGAAGCAGGTGCATTTATATCTACAATTTAAGGAGTAAAAAATGGCTGATGAAGGAAAAATAACTCAATCAACTATTGAAGTTCTTCGTGAAGAAACGGGTAATGAAGGAGTTAAAATAACTCAATCAACTATTGAAGTATTAAGAGAAGATATAGATAATTTTAATGCTATACAAGTTGCCCATCAAGTAGTTCATTCTATTTCAAGACCGACTTCTGTTTATACTGCTAATAAAGGACAGCTTGTTCATCAAATGGTTCAAGTTCTTTCAAAGGTATATGTACCATCTTCAGGTGTACAAACAATAATAATTACTTAGGAGAAAAAAAATGAGTTTAATTTATATGCAGGGATTTGAAGGTCTTGCTATAGGGGATGTAAATAAAGTTTTTCATTCAAGCTCTTGGGCAAGTGATTCAGCTATTGTTGCCGGACGATTTGGAGGACAAGCGATTCAAAAAAATAGTGCCAGTAGTAGTATGGGTTTACGGATTTATTTTACTGATTTTGGTTTTTCTGTTGGATCTGAAATTATTGTTGGACTTGCTATTTGTTCAAATGGAGGTACACAACCAGGAGGTATAAGGTGTATAGCTTCAGGATCATATACAGAGGCATGGGGGGTTTATTGGACAAAAACTGAAATTAGGAGTAGACAGTGGAATTCTTATCAACCTTCTACTTATTATCCAATTACACAAGGTACATGGTATTATGTTGAGTGGCGTTATAAAATGGCTGATTCTGGTGGAAGACACCAGATAATAGTAAATGGAACAGATGAGATAGTTGACTATACTGGAGATACGAAATATTCTACTGCTAATTCAATGGTTGGAATATATGTTTACAATCAGGCTTATTCAGCATGTAAAGTAGATGATATGTATGTTATAATGAATGATGCTGTTGGGTTAACTGATTTTCTTGGAGACTGTAGAGTAGATACTATTTTTCCAAATGGAGATGGGAATTATAGTCAATTAACTCCATCAGTAGGAGATAATTACGAATGTGTTGATGAAGATCCAATAGAAACGGCAGATTATGTAGAAGGGGATACAGATGGTGAAAAAGATACTTATACTTATGAGAATGTAAATGTGGATATAGATGATAGTAATATTTATGGAGTGTCAGTACAATCTGTTGGTCAAAGAACGTTATCTGTTGGTAATATAGATTTAAGAAATATGGTTAGATCAGGTGGATCAGATTATTATGGATCTCAGGATTGGCCTTGTGGAGAAAACTTTCTTGGTTATAAACAAAGTATTTGGGAAGATGATCCAGATGATTCTAATCCCTGGACTCAAGCAAAAATAAATGCCTGTGAATTTGGGGTTGAGTTAAATAAAACTTAAAAGAGGAGCTAATGTTTTTATGACTGATCCAAATGCGATAACTCATGTAGCAAATGATAGTCATGCAGTTGTTCATTTTATAAAAGATTATTGGACTATAATTGTTGCTATTTTAACTTTTGCAGGATCTATTCTTATAGTATTAAAAAGTAAAATTCCACTTCTTGAAAAAAGAATGGATGATGTTTTTTATAAAATTAAAAAAATGGAGGATAGAGAACCTATTGGTAAATCTACTTTGTTTGATCATAATAATCAACTTAAATTTCCAACTGTTCCTATGTGTCATGGATTAAGAGAGGAGTGTCAGATGCATCAAAAAGAATTTCAAAATACTTTTTGTAGAAAACTTGATACTATCAGTTCTGAGTTGAAAATAATTGTAAATCAAGCTGATCGAAAAAGAGAGAATACCCGAACAGAAATTACGACTATGAATGCAAAATTGATAGAGCTTATGACTCAAATGAAAACAATTTTAGCAAGAGATAGGAAAGAAGAAACTGTTGAGATGGTTAAATTGGTAGTGCAAGAAGTTATGTCTCAGAAGAACATTAATTAAATTATGTAGAGAGATAATATTATGCGGTTAATTTTGAGTTGTATTCATGATGTTAAGTCAGTTACAAATAAAGATCATTTACTTTTATTATTAAACACAGAAACAGAAAAGATTAATTGGTTGCCAGTAGAAATTTCTGATTTTAAAGATATTGTAGGTACAAAAGGAATTGCTTATTCAGGAGATTTTCTTGTTGTTTCTGTGATAACTAATAGTAAGAAAGATAAAATATTAATAATAAATGTAGTTGATCAACAGTGTAAAATAGCTAATTGTATTAGATCTTCCGATATTCATAGTATTAATTCTGTTTTTAGAGGACGATTTTATGTAAGTTCAACAGGAACTAATTCTATGAATCAAGTAGTACTTAGTCCTGCCACAAATAATATCATAAGAGATGTTCATCATTATAAATTTGATCAAGATATACATTTTAATTCTCTTATAAATTGGGATCGTAGATGGTATGCATCATTTTTTGGTGAAGGATGGAGAGATGGAAATTTTGAAAATGGTGCTATCATTGAATTGTCATCAAATAATAGAAAGATATACTCTAATATAAATCAACCTAATTCATTGTTTTTTAATCGTAATGATGAATTATGTTTTTGTGAATCTGGTAAAGGACTATTTCATTTTGGACAAAACATTGTTTATTTGGGAGGATATCCAAGAGGAGTAATAGAAGATCGAGAGAACAATGGTTACTGGATAGCTTTATCTGCTGAGAGAGAGAATGTTCCTCTTATGTCTGCTCGATTAGTATTCTTAAATTATGATGGATTAGTAGATAATGAAATAGTTATTTCTAATACATATGATATTTATAATATAGTAGAAGCTGAAGGATTTATAACTAAGTTGTTTTAGTGGAGAAATAATGAAACCAATTGATAAAGTAAAAAATGCCAGAGGTAAAGTTTTATTTATTTTTGAACATGGTTTAGGTGATCTTATTAATTTTTTACCTGTTTTTAAAGAATTTCGTGATCAAACTCGTTGTAGAGTAGTTCTTGGTACTTCTCCTAAAAGACAATTTAAAT
>Ga0070727_10003919_pt1 | contig 13027 bp, 12 predicted proteins | sample tdAd472_FD_66722 | JGI IMG/M metagenome (GOLD analysis project Ga0070727, IMG submission 66722) | Marine sediment microbial communities from the Atlantic coast under amendment with organic carbon and nitrate - tdAd47.2 | ecosystem: Environmental > Aquatic > Marine > Coastal > Sediment | place... | reverse complement strand
CACGGCGCCTTCGCGAGTGAGCAGCAGGCGCGCATCGCGCACCGGTCGCTGCCTCCCGATCTCCGCAGCCAGTCGCCGGACCCTTTCGTGCGCCGCATCGATGCGCTGCTCGAAGAGCTGCGCAGCCCCGCGGCCGGAAGCGCCGCACCGCGTGCGGCACCCGCGGCGCAAGCGGCGCCGGTGTACACGCTGCAGGTCTTCGCCTCCGGCAGCCGGGACAACGCGGATCGTCTCGTGGCCCGCTACCAGTCTCTCGATCTACGGGTGCAGGCGAGCGAAGGCGAGTCCAAGACCTATCGTGTGCTCTACGGCAGGTTCGAGACGCCGGAAGCGGCCCAGGCCGCGTCCGCGAAGCTGCCGGCGAGCATGGTGGAGGAAGTGGGCAAGCCGTTGCTGCGGGAGACGTCGGAGTTTCCCTGAGTTCAATGGCCCCCTGTAGGAGCGAGCTTGCTCGCGCCTTGTCTATTCCTAGGGGCCTCATTCGCGAGCAAGCTCGCTCCTACAGAGATCTATTCGGCGTAGCCGCCTTCATCAGCGCCGACACCTGGCGCTCCGACAACTCGTCCCAGGTTCCCCGCTTCAGCGTGCGCGGCAGGCTCACGGGTCCGTAGCGCACCCGGGTCAGGCGGCTGACCTGGGCGCCCTGGGATTCCCACAGGCGCCGCACCTCACGGTTTCTGCCTTCACGAATGGTGACGTGATACCAATGATTAGCGCCTTCCCCGCCCTTGTCGACGATAGTGTCGAAACTGGCGGGACCGTCTTCCAGCTGGACGCCGCGGCGGAGTGCTTCGAGGGACTCCGCGCGGACCGTGCCGCGCACACGCACAGCGTACTCGCGAACGAGCTCGCTGGAGGGATGCATGAGGCGATGGGCCAGTCCGCCGTCGTTGGTGAACAGCAGCAGGCCGCTGGAATTGATATCCAGGCGCCCGACGGCGATCCAGCGCCCGCTCTTCAATCCGGGCAGACCGTCGAACACGGTGGAGCGACCGGATTCCCGGCGGCGGCTGCAGAGCTCGCCGGTATTCTTGTGATAACGCAGCACGCGCGCGGGCTGGCTGGCGAGGGTTCGCCGGCCAACGCGCTTGCCGTCGACCTGGATGTCGTCCCGCGGCGAGACCCGCATACCGATGGTGGCGCGCTCGCCGTTCACCCGCACCCGGCCGGCGGCGATCCAGCGCTCCAGCTCGCGCCGGGATCCGTAACCGGCGCGCGCCAGGATCTTCTGCAGCTTCTCGGTGTCGGGTTGCTTTTTCTCAGTCCGCGCTGGTGCTGACCGGCTCGTCATCGGCGCGGGATTCCTCTACCTGTTCCTGTTCCTGTTCCTCGCCCTGTCCCTCGTCCTCCTGTGCGCTGTCTTTCGTGTCCACCACTGCCACCAGGGGCACCGTGGCGAACAGATCGTCTGTCATGGTGTCGATGTCCTTGACTTCGCTCAAGGGTGGCAGCTGATCCAGGCTCTTCAGGTTGAAGCTGTCGAGAAATTCCCGCGTCGTGCCGAACAGCTCGGGGCGTCCGGGAACGTCCCGGTGGCCGAGCACACGAATCCATTCCCGGTCGCTCAGGGTTTTGATGATGGAAGGACTGACACTCACGCCGCGCACGTCCTCGATCTCGCCGCGGGTGATCGGCTGTCGATAGGCGATCAGCGCGAGGGTCTCCAACAGCGCGCGCGTATAGCGCGGCGGGCGTTCCGACCACAGGCTGCCGAGCCAGCCGGAGTACTCCTTGCGAACCTGGAAACGAAACCCGCTGGACACTTCTTTCATCTCGATGCCGCGCTCCTGCCAGTCTTCGGCGAGCTGCGACAGCGCCTCGCGAATGGACTTGCGCTCCGGCGTCCAGTTGCTGCCCTCGAACAACGCGGCCAAGTCGTCGACCGTAAGCGATCGCTGGGCGGCGAACATCGCCGCTTCGACAATATTTTTCAGCTTTTCCTGACTCATGACATTTCGACTTCGTTTTGGTGAGTTGGCTTTGCGCAAATTTCATACGCGTGCGATTCAGTCCAAGTCCCCTCCCCCTCGCCTCGAGGGGGAGGGACAGGGAGGGGGTGTAGACAAGGAGCGTCGGAGCGAAGGCGTGGCTGTCGCATTTGTCCGCACATCCGATCAGGTATGGGTTCGAACGTGGATGGGACCCAGAGGCTTGGCCTGGACGAGCTCGATGAGCATTTCGCGGACCAGCTCGAGAACCGCGAGCAGGGTCACGATGACGCCACGCCTGCCCTCCTCGACGGTGAACAGAGAAGTAAATTCGGTGTACTTCTCCTTGTCGTTTTCCAGCGTCGCCAGTATCGACGACATGCGCTCGCGCACCGACAGAGGCTCGCCCTGGATATGATGATGGGAGTACAGGCGCGCGCGCTGAAAAACGTCCGCCAGCGCGAGCACGAGATCCTCCACGCGCACGGTAGGCTGACGCTTGACGACCTGCACGTGGGGCGCATCGGCCTCGGTCATCATGAGATCCCGGCCGACTCTCGGCAGGCTGTTGATGTCTTCGGCGGCCTGCTTGTAGCGTTCATACTCCTGCAGGCGGCGGATGAGCTCGGCCCTCGGATCGCCTTCCTCGTCGAACTCCGCCTCGGGACGCGGCAGCAACATGCGTGACTTGATCTCGGCGAGCATGGCGGCCATGACCAGATACTCCGCCGCGAGCTCGAGACGCAGATCTTTCATGAGATCCACGTACTCCATGTACTGGCGGGTGATCTCGGCGATGGGAATATCGAGAATATCGAGATTCTGCTTCTTGATGAGATACAGCAGCAGATCCAGTGGTCCTTCGAACGCCTCCAGGAATACCTCGAGGGCATTGGGCGGGATGTAGAGATCCCGCGGCAGCTCCGTCACCGCGACGCCTTCGACGACGGCGAAGGGGAGTTCCTCCTGGCGCGGTTCGCCCGCGAGCGCCGTAACTTCGCCTTCGTCCCCGGCCGCGTCTTCTGTACGGGTGTCGCCGTCGCTATCGATCATGATTGCACCCCGTCAACGGTACTCGAGTCCCATGGCCTGGCGCACGTCCTCGAGGGTCTCCCGCGCCATGTCCCTGGCCTGATCGCACCCCTCGGTAATGATGGAGCGGACCAGGTCCGGATTCTCCTCGTACTCGGCGGCGCGCTCGCGCAGCGGCTCCAGCTCCGCGAGCACGGCATCGATAACCGGTTGTTTGCAGTCCAGGCATCCGAACTTGGCGCCGCGGCAACCGTCCTGCACCCACGCCTGGGTCTCTTCGTTTGAATAGACCTGGTGCAACTGCCATACGGGACAACGTTCCGGCTCACCGGGATCGCTGCGCCGCACCCGCGCCGGATCGGTCGGCATGGTGCGCAGCTTCTCGCTGACCGTTTTCGGATCGTCGCGCAGCGCGATGACGTTGTCGTAGGACTTCGACATCTTGTGGCCGTCGAGTCCCGGCATCTTCGACGCAGGAGTGAGCAGCGGTTGCGGCTCTGGAAGGATCACCTTGCCGCCGCCTTCGAGAAATCCGTACAGCCGCTCGCGATCGCCCAGCGTGATGTTCTGTTGATCCTCCAGCAGCGCCCGCCCGATCTCCAGCGCCTCTGCATCGCCCTCCTCCTGAAAGCGCCGCTTGAGATCCCGATACAGGCGCGCGTTCTTCTTGCCCATCTTCTTGATGGCCGCCTCCGCCTTCTCCTCGAAGCCCGGCTCGCGGCCGAACAGGAAATTGAAGCGCCGCGCGATCTCGCGGGTGAGCTCGATGTGGGCGACTTGATCCTCGCCCACCGGCACGAGGCCCGCCTTGTAAGCAAGGATGTCGGCGCTCTGCAATACCGGGTAGCCGAGAAAGCCGTAGGTGGCGAGGTCCCGCTCGCGCAGCTTCTCCTGCTGATCCTTGTAGCTCGGCACGCGCTCCAACCACCCGAGCGGCGTGACCATTGAAAGCAGCAGATGCAGCTCCGCGTGCTCCGGCACCCGCGACTGGATGAACAGCGTCGCATCCCCGGGGCTGATTCCCGCCGCCAGCCAGTCGATGACCATCTCCCAGACGCTCTCGGCGATCACAGAAGGGTCCTCGTAGTGCGTGGTCAGCGCGTGCCAGTCCGCGACGAAGAAGTAGCTTTCGTACTCGTGCTGCAGCTTGACCCAGTTCTTGAGGACGCCATGGTAGTGGCCGAGATGCAGGCGGCCGGTGGGCCGCATGCCGGAAAGAACGCGCTGATGTTGGCTGGGAACGGAGCTCAATACCGTCGCCCGGCGGCCGCAGCGGCTGTGTGGGTTTCCCGTTGGTGCACGTAGGCGCTCATAACGACAGCAGGCTCACGTCCCCGCGACCATGCCGTAAAACGTTCGGCGTCTCCCCCGTGAGGTCCAGTACGGTAGTCGGCTCGAGGCCACAATACCCGCCGTCGATGACCAGATCCACCTGAGAATCGAGCCGCTCGAGAATCTCCCGGGAGTCCGTGAGCGGCAATTCGTCGCCCGGCAGCAGGAGCGTGGAGCTCATCAGCGGCTCTCCCAAACTCTCCAGCAGAGCCTGGGTGATGGGATGGCGCGGCACCCGCAGGCCGATGGTCTTGCGGCGCGGGTTCTGCATGCGCCGGGGCACCTCGCGGCTGGCCTGCAGGATGAAGGTGTAGGGCCCCGGCGTGAGGGTCTTCAGCAGGCGAAACGCGCTGTTGTCCACGCGGGCGTAGGTGGCGAGCTCCGACAGATCCCGGCACACCAGGGTAAAATTGTGGCTCTGATCCACCTGGCGGATACGCCGGATGCGCTCGAGCGGCGTCTTGTCGCCGAGGCCGCAGCCCAGCGCATAGCAGGAATCCGTGGGATAGACGATGACACCGCCGCCCCGGATCACCGCCACCGCCCGGGAGATGAGGCGCTGCTGGGGATTGGCGGCGTGTATCTCGAGAAACTGGCTCATGACGGAGCGGAACCCGGACGAGCCAGGATGGCATCGAGTTGGGCTTCAAGTCGGGCGGATCGGGGCAATCGGATAGGTCTCGGTCGACGGCGCGCATTCTAAAGGACGCCGCCGGAGGGCGCCACAAATCCCACTCGGGCCGGCGGGGACGGGACCAGATGGAGTATACTGCCGCGCTCATCTAGAGCCGCGCCATGCCATGAAACTGCTGTTCGACTTCTTTCCCGTCCTGCTCTTCTTCCTGACCTTCAAGTGGTACGACGACCCACAAGAGGGCATTCTCGCGGCCACCGCGGTCATCATCGTCGCGACCGGCGCCCAGGTGGCCGTCACCTGGTGGCGACAGCGCCGGGTCGAGAAGGTCCATCTGGTCACCCTCGGGCTGCTGGTCACCATGGGCGGCGTGACGCTCCTGCTTCAGGACGAGATCTACATCAAGTGGAAGTCGACGGTGTTCTTCTGGGTCCTGGCCGTCGCCTTTCTCGGCAGCCACTTCATCGGACACAAGAACCTGGTGCAACGTTTCTTCGACTCCAAGTTCGAACCGCCGGCGAAGGTCTGGGGGGTGCTGAATGCCCTCTGGATAGTGTTTTTCCTGTGCGTAGGCGCGCTCAACCTGTTCGTCGTCTACAACTTCAGCACCGACGCTTGGGTGAACTTCAAGCTCTTCGGCCTGACCGGCCTGATGTTCGTCTTCGTGTTCGCCCAGATTCTCTATCTGTTCCGCTACATGATTCCCGAAGAAGACGCCGAGGAGCAGGGATGACGACGCGCCCGCGCCCGTGACGCCGACCCTGCGCCTGACCATGGATCTCATGGCGCGTCCGTCGGTCACACCGGAGGACGCGGGCTGTCAGGAATTGATCCGCGGACGTCTGGAGCCCCTCGGCTTCGCCTGCGAGACCCTGACATTCGGCGAGGTCACCAACCTGTGGGCACGGAGTCCCGCGGACGGCCCCGTGTTCGCCTTCGCCGGTCACACCGACGTGGTGCCGACGGGACCCGAAGCGCACTGGTCGTCGCCGCCGTTCGTGCCGGAGATCCGGGACGGCCTGCTCTACGGGCGTGGCGCGGCCGACATGAAGGGCAGCCTCGCCGCCTTCATCACGGCCTGTGAACGCTTCTTCGGCGCACACTCGGAGCACCGCAGCGCGGTCGCGTTTCTCATCACCAGCGACGAGGAAGGGTCCGCCGTGGACGGCACCGTGCGCGTGCTGGAGACGCTGGGGGAGCGCGGTGAGACCATCGAGTGGTGCCTGGTGGGCGAACCCTCCAGCCACGCAGCTATAGGCGACCGCCTGCGCAACGGCCGGCGTGGATCGCTGAACGGAAACGTGACGGTACGGGGCGTCCAGGGGCACGTGGCCTACGCCGAGCGCGCCGTCAATCCCATCCACGGCTTCGCCCGCGCCCTCGCCGCGCTGGACGCGGAAGTCTGGGATCAAGGCAACGACGACTTCCCCGCCACCTCGTTCCAGGTCTCCAACGTGAGCGCCGGCACCGGCGCCGACAACGTTATCCCGGGTCACCTGGAGGCGCTGTTCAACTTCCGCTACTCCACCGCGTTGACCGCGGACGGACTGCGGGAACGGGTCACCGGCATACTGGACGACCACGGGCTCGACTACGCTCTCACGTGGCGGCATTCGGGAGAGCCGTTCCTGACCCATCCCGGCCCCCTGCTGGACGCGGTTCAGGGCGCCGTCACGGAAGTCACGGGCGCCCGAGCCGAGCCATCCACCGGCGGCGGCACCTCCGACGGGCGCTTCATCGCCCGCACCGGCGCCCAGGTCGTGGAGCTAGGGCCCGTCAACGCCAGCATCCACAGCATCGACGAGCACGTGAGCGTCGAGGATCTGGAGACGCTGTCAGAGATCTACGAGCGCATCCTCCAGAAGCTGCTCCTGTAATTAATCAAGCGACGGCCTGGTTCGCCTCTTCCGCGCCGTCCTCGAACTGCTCCTCTTCCGTGGAGCCCTTCAGCGCGGTAATCGAGCTGGTGCCGCCGCTGATGGACTGGGTGACGCTGTCGAAGTAGCCGGCGCCCACTTCCCGCTGGTGGCGGGTGGCGGTGTAGCCTCGGGACTCGGCCGCGAACTCCTGCTCCTGGAGATTCACAAACGCGGTCATGCCGCTCTCACGGTAGCGGGTGGCGAGGTCGAACATGCTGTAGTTGAGGGCATGGAAGCCGGCCAGGGTGATGAACTGGTAGCGGTAGCCCATGGCACCGAGCTCTTTCTGGAAGCGCGCCACGCTGTTGTCGTCGAGATGCGCCTTCCAGTTGAACGACGGCGAGCAGTTGTAGGACAACATCTTGCCCGGATACTCGGCGTGGATGGCGGCGGCAAACTCCCGCGCCTCCTCGAGATCCGGTGTGCCGGTCTCGAACCAGAGTAGATCGCAGTGGGGTGCGTAGGCGAGTCCCCGTGCGATGGCCTGCTCCATGCCGCAGCGCACCCGGTGGAAGCCTTCCACGGTGCGCTCGCCGGTCAGGAAACGGTGGTCCTGGGGATCCACGTCGCTGGTGAGGAGCGCCCCCGCCAGGGAATCCGTACGCGCGAGCAACACGGTGGGCACCCCGCACACGTCCGCCGCCAGGCGCGCGGCCATCAGCTTCTGGACCGACTCGTGGGTCGGCAGCAGCACCTTGCCGCCCATGTGGCCGCACTTCTTCGCCGACGAAAGCTGATCCTCGAAGTGCACGCCGGCGGCGCCCGCCTCGATCATGGCCTTCATGAGCTCGAAGGCATTCAGCACGCCGCCGAAGCCGGCCTCGGCGTCCGCGACGATGGGCAGATACCAGTCGATACTGTCGTCACCCTCGGCGTGGTGGATCTCGTCGGCGCGCCGGAACGTGTTGTTAATCCTGCGCACCACCGCGGGCACACTGTCGGCCGGATACAGACTCTGGTCTGGGTACATGGCGCCGGCGTTGTTGGCGTCCGCCGCCACCTGCCAGCCGCTCAGGTAAACGGACTTGAGCCCGGCCTTGGCCATCTGCATGGCCTGATTGCCGGTCAGCGCACCCAGCGCGTTGATGTAGGGCTCGTCGCCCAGCATCTGCCAGAGCCGCTCGGCACCGCGCCGGGCCAGGGTGTGCTCGATGGCCAGCGAGCCCCGCAGACGCACCACTTCCTCTGCGCCGTAAGTGCGCTCGACACCCTGCCAGCGGGGATTCTCCGCCCATTCGCGCTCGAGTTCCCGAATCTCCGTGTCTCGACTCATGATGCTGCTCCTGTGGTAGGTCGATAGGCTTCCCTCGAGCCATGCTATGGCGTCATCGCTATTTGACAAATCAATTGTTTCAATCTTAAAGATTGGCTACGTTAATACTTAGGACCATCCGTCATCAGGGCGCCCACCATGGCCACCGGCTCCCGCCGCTTCTACTACAAGCAGAACCGCCTCAAGCAGCTGCGGGCCTTCTGCTACGCGGCCCAGGCCCAGAGCATCTCCAAAGCCGCCGAGCGCCTGTTCCTGAGTCAGCCGTCGGTTTCCCTGCAGGTGCGCGCCCTGGAGCAGGAGATGGACATCACCCTGTTCGAGCGCAAGGGCCCACGCATCAGCCTCACCCCTGAGGGCCAGATACTCTACGAGCTGGCCTCGCCCCTGGTGGACGGCATCGATCACCTCTCGGAGGCCTTCGCCGAGCGCCGCGGCGATATGGACTCCGGGGAGCTCAACATCGCCGCCGGGGAATCCACCATTCTTTATATCCTCCCGGAATTAATGGCCGGCTTCGCCGACCACTACCCGGGGATACGGCTCCGGCTGCACAACGTCACGGGCCGGGACGGCCTCGCCCAGCTGCGGGCCGACGAGGTGGACTTCGCCGTGGGCTCGATGCTGGAGGTGCCCGACGACATCTCCTACGAGCCCATCTATACCTACGACACGGTGCTGATCACCGCCAAGGACCACCCGCTGGCGGAGCTCACCCAGCCGACCCTGGAGGACATCAGCCCCTATGGCCTCATCCTGCCGCCCCGGCACCTGAGCACCTGGGGCGTCGTGGACCTGGTGTTCCAACAGCACGGACTCGACTACAAGGTGACCCTGGAGGCCGGGGGTTGGGAAGTGATCAAGAAATACGTGGAGCGGGGACTCGGCGTCTCCATCGTCTCGGCCATCTGCCTCACCGAGAAGGAGTCCCTGGCCGTCCGGCCCCTGGGAAGTTACTTCCCCAGCCGATCCTACGGGGTCGTGCTGCGCCGCGGCAGATTCCTCTCTCCGGCCGCCAAGCGCTTTATCGAAATGATGGGCGGGATCCCCGGCAAATGACCCAGGGGGCGGGGCCCGTGGCCCTTCGTCGGTGGTATAGTCGAGTCAGGCCTTCTGGAGGGGGCCCGGGTAAGTGCCCGGGGCTGCCGGCCGGCCAGCTCGCCCCGGCGGGGCGAGGGCATCGACACGGCGCCCGAAAGGCGAATGTGATCCCTTTAACCAGCCCGTGAAGTCGACGCGACCGCCGTCACGGTACTGGCACGCGCCGTCTGGAAGGGCCCAAGAGATAAGCTAGAATCTTCCTATGGCTGACGAGCCGCATGGCACTGACGACAGTGGCCTGACAGTTCAAGAAGCGAAGCCGAAGCTAAAACGGCCACCGCTTTACAAAGTGCTCATTCTGAACGACGACTACACTCCCATGGAGTTCGTGGTTCACGTACTGGAATATTTTTTCGGCATGGATAGAGAGAAGGCCGTACGCGTCATGTTGCAGGTGCATACCCAGGGCAGCGGTGTGTGCGGCGTCTATTCGCGCGAGATCGCCGAGACAAAAGTCTCGCAGGTCAACGACCATTCGAGAGATAACAATCATCCCCTGTTGTGCACGATGGAATTTGCGTAGCGGGCAGCGAGAAAGCGAGCTTCACGCATGCTGAGTAAAGAGCTGGAATCGACACTGAACTCCGCGTTTCGGGATGCCCGGGAGAAGCGTCACGAGTTCATGACCGTCGAGCATCTGTTGCTGGCGCTGTTGGACAACCCGACGGCCAGCAAGGTCCTGCGCGCATGCGGAGCGGAGATCGACAAGCTCAAGCAGGAGCTGGTCAGTTACCTCGATGAAAGCACGCCGATGTTGCCGGTCAAGGACGAGCGCGAAACCCAGCCGACCCTGGGCTTTCAGCGGGTCTTGCAACGGGCGGTGTTCCATGTCCAGTCCTCCGGCAAGAAGGAGGTGACCGGCGCCAACGTGCTGGTGGCCATCTTCGGTGAGCGGGAGTCCCAGGCGGTCTATTTTCTCAACCGCCAGAACGTCACGCGCCTGGACGTGGTGAATTACATCTCCCACGGCATCTCCAAGGTTCACGACAACGAGGAAGGCGACGCATTCGCGCCCGGCGGAGACGACGACAAGCCCGCCGAGGCCCCCGGAAAGTCTCCGCTGGAAGCCTATGCGGTGAATCTCAACCAGCAGGCATTGCTCGGCAAGATCGACCCGCTGATCGGCCGGCGCAGCGAGGTGCAGCGCACGGTGCAGATCCTCTGCCGGCGGCGCAAGAACAATCCCCTGTATGTGGGCGAAGCGGGCGTCGGCAAGACCGCCATCGCCGAGGGGCTGGCGAAGATGATCGTCGACGGTGACGTCCCCGACGTGCTCGAAAACAGCACCATCTATGCGCTCGACCTCGGCGCCCTGCTCGCGGGCACCAAGTATCGCGGCGATTTCGAGAAGCGCCTGAAGGGCGTGCTCGCGCAGCTGAACAAGGAGCCGGGCGCGATACTCTTCATCGACGAGATCCATACTATCATCGGCGCCGGCGCGGCCTCGGGCGGCGTCATGGATGCGTCCAACCTGATCAAACCGATGCTCGCGTCCGGCGATCTGCGTTGTGTCGGCTCCACTACCTACCAGGAATACCGCGGTGTGTTCGAGAAGGATCGGGCGCTGTCGCGACGCTTCCAGAAGATCGACGTGACCGAGCCCACGGTCGAAGAGACCATCAAGATCCTGAACGGGCTCAAGTCGCGCTTCGAGGAGCATCATTCGGTGAAGTACTCGAAGCAGGCGGTGCGCACGGCCGCGGAGCTCTCGGAACGCTATATCAACGAACGCTTCCTGCCGGACAAGGCCATCGACGTCATCGACGAGGCCGGCGCGCGGCAGAAGCTCATGCCCGTATCCAAGCGCCGCAAGGTCGTCAGCGTCGGCGATATCGAGGCGGTAGTGTCGAAAATGGCGCGCATCCCGCCGAAGACCGTATCGACGTCCGACAAGGACGTGCTGCGCACGCTCAATCGCGATCTGAAGATGGTGGTCTACGGCCAGGATGATGCCATCGATACGCTCGGAGCCGCCATCAAGATGGCGCGCTCGGGACTCCGGGAGGGCAAGAAGCCCATCGGCTCGTTCCTGTTCTCCGGACCCACCGGCGTCGGCAAGACAGAGGTCACGGTGCAACTCGCCCGCATCATGGGCATCGAGCTGGTGCGCTTCGACATGTCCGAGTACATGGAGCGCCACACCGTATCGCGACTGATCGGCGCGCCTCCGGGCTATGTCGGATTCGACCAGGGCGGGCTCCTCACCGAAGCCATCAATAAGCACCCTCACGCGGTTCTCCTGCTCGACGAGGTCGAGAAGGCGCATCCGGATGTCTTCAACCTGCTGCTGCAGGTCATGGACCACGGCACGCTGACGGACAATAACGGCCGCAAGGCGGATTTCCGTAACGTGGTGCTGGTGATGACCACCAACGCCGGCGCCGATCAGATGAGCCGTCCGTCCATCGGCTTCACCGAGCAGGATCACAGCGGCGACAGCGGCGAAGCTATCAAGAAGATGTTCACGCCGGAGTTCCGTAATCGGCTGGACGCCGTGGTTCAGTTCGGGCCACTGGACGAGAAGACCATCGGCAGCGTGGTGGACAAATTCATCATCGAGCTAGAGAGCCAGCTCGAGGAGAAGCGGGTCACTATCGAAGTCGACGAGAACGCCCGCGCATGGCTCGCCGAGCATGGCTTCGACAAGCTCATGGGCGCGCGGCCCATGGCGCGTATCATTCAAGAGAACATCAAGCGACCGCTCGCCGAAGAGTTGCTGTTCGGCCGTCTCGAAGGCGGCGGCCAGGTAAGCGTTGGTGTCGACGACGACAAGCTGTCGTTCTCGTTCGAAAACGAAGCCGTAACGGACGACGTCGGAGAAAGCTGAACCGAAAAAGGGGACGCACTTATTTTTTCTTCGAAAGAATAAGTGCGTCCCCTTTTTCATTTGGGGGGAATTCATGAGAACCGTTCTCGCTGCCGTATTGTTTCTGGCGTCGACCCAGCTGTTCGCGCAATCCGGCTACGGTGACCCGCTCTACGAGCCGGGCTATACCCCGGCGCCCGCGACGCCGGATCAGGTCGTGCGGCGCGGTGTCGACCGGCTGACGGGATTCCTCATGGGTGCGCAGAATCCGTCCCCCCAGGCCATTCGGGGGTTTCTCGATCGCGAGATCGCGCCCCACTTCGACTTCCCCTACATGGCCCGCTGGGCGGCAGGCCCGATGTACCGGCGCCTGAACGCGGAGCAGCACGCGCGCATGACGGCGCGGCTGAAGGACCTGTTTCTCTCCGCGCTTGCGAAGAATCTCGGCACTTTCGCGCGGCCGTTGCCGAGGGTCGACGTCTACCCGGCGCGGGCCGCCGCCGACGGCTCTCAGGCCACGGTACATACGCGGGTCGTCGGCGCCCACGGCCTGCTTTCCGGCCTGAACTTCCGTTTCTACTGGAACGAGCAGGGCTGGCGGATCTTCGACGTGTCCGCCAACGGCGCAAGCGCCGTGGCGTACTACAGGAGTTATTTCGGGGAGATGTTCCGGCGTTACGGGCCGGATGCCGTGCTGCAGTGAGATTCTGGTTGTTGGGCTTCGCTGCGCTCAGCCCAACATGCAAAACTTCAATCGACAGGAATGACTTTGGGTGACTCGCCGGGAGGTGAGTCACCGAAGTACGTGCTGCCATCCGGCTGCACACCCCGATAAATCGTCGTCGTTTCCTTCGTCGCCGCAGGAGTTCCCTCCCCTCCCGCCTGCTCTTTCAACTTGGCGCGCGTGGCGGCGTAAGTCTCGGCCGCCTTCAACGTATTGTCGGCCCGTTCACGTTGGATGTCGGTGTCCGAGGCGACCGGCGCCGGATCCGATGTGCCCCCGGT
>Ga0070727_10003918_pt1 | contig 13029 bp, 13 predicted proteins | sample tdAd472_FD_66722 | JGI IMG/M metagenome (GOLD analysis project Ga0070727, IMG submission 66722) | Marine sediment microbial communities from the Atlantic coast under amendment with organic carbon and nitrate - tdAd47.2 | ecosystem: Environmental > Aquatic > Marine > Coastal > Sediment | place... | reverse complement strand
GGTAATTCGAATCTCGCCCTTTCGCTAATGCCGAGAATCCTACAAGAAAGTCAAAATTATGGCGGTTAAGCAAGACCTTACAAAGTTGTCCATCAATCAACTTTCCCTGCTGACGGGCAAGGCTTACAATTCGGTTCGTAAACTATTATCTGGTTTAGATCCGATCAGTAAAGATGGGAGGACGCTGCTTTATCTGACAAAAGACGCACTGGCGTATATTTATGATGCAACTAAAGAGTCTGATCGGGAGCGTCTGGATAGGGTAAGAGCTGATCAGGTTGAGTTTGATTTAGCAATAAAGAGGGGTGATTATGCGCCGATTGATCATTTGAGGTTTGCCATATCTGATTTCGCGAGTCAAAGCCGGGCGATATTTGAGGGCATACCGAAGAAAGTAAAGCATAGTTTACCTACATTGCGAGCTAAAGAGATCAAGATAATTGAGAAAGAAATCATTAAAGCCCGTAATTCTGCCTGCGAGCTCCAGGTTGACATGGGATCCGGAGACTCTAGCCGATTCCATTAATGCGGCTATCAGGGAGGGTATATCCCCACTTAGGGAGCAGCCGCCAATAGGCCTGTCTAGATGGGCTGATGAGTCATTTTATCTTTCTCCTGAATCTAGTGGTACTGCCGGATGGTGGGAAACGCGACCATATCAGCGCGCTATTATGGATTGTATTAGCCTTGACGACATTGAGGTCTTATCCTTGCAGAAATGCGGGCGGGTAGGTTATACCAAGATGATTGTAGCCGCCATGGGGTACTTTGCGGCTCACAGACGACGTAACCAGGTAGTTTGGCAGCCTACCGACGGGGATGCGTCGGATTTTGTGAAAGACGAAGTTGACCCGATGCTGCGGGATGTTGTCGTAGTTAGGGATTTGTTGAAGTCTGCGCCAGATAAAAAGAGTTCTCATAACACAATTGAGAAGAAATCCTTTATTGGTAGCGTTTTGGATGTCAAAGGTGGCAAAAGCTCGAAAAACTACCGCCGTATGACAAAAGACGTAGCTTTTTATGATGAATTAGATGGATTTGACCCTGATATCGACCATCAAGGCAATAGTACGTCTTTGGGGGATAAGAGATTGACACAATCCCCGTATCCAAAGTCGATTCGGGGCAGTACCCCGACGTTGAAGGGCTCATCGCAGATAGAACAGAGCATCAGTCACGCTGACATGCGATTCCATCGGCATGTTCCCTGTCCGAAGTGTGGTGAGCACCAGGAGTTGTCATGGTCAAAAATGCAATTCGACGACCACAATCCTGTAACGACTCGGCATGTATGCGAGTTCTGTAGCTACCCTGCTGGATATTCAGAATATGCGGATATGGACGGGTTAGGCGTATGGCGAGCTGTAGAGCATAACCAGACAGATGGAACCTGGAAACAGTCAGGTTATTGGATCGATGAGTCCGGGGAGGACATTGTCCTGCGCGATTCCAGCGGGGAGGTTGCGGAGTTCCCTCGCCATGTAGGGTTCTGGATTTGGGGCGGGTATTCCTATGACCTGAGCTGGCCTGCGATGGTTGGCGAGTTCATAGACGCCAACGAAGCTAAGAAGGTCGGCGCTATCGAGCAGTTAAAGACCTTCGTCAATATGAGACTGGGGGAGACCTGGGAGGAAGAAGGTGAAACGGCTGATGAGCACGCTTTATATATGCGGCGTGAACATTATAATGCTGAGGTCCCTAATGGTGTCCAGTACCTGACAGCCTATGCTGACGTCCAGGACGATAGGATCGAATATGAAGTCTGTGGGTGGGGCTCCGGAGAAGAGTCCTGGTCTATTGATTATGTCAGACTCTATGGCGATATGTCCAAACAGCAGATCTGGGATGTATTGGGTTCCCGGTTACGAAAACGGTATTCAAAAGCTAACGGTGACGTATTAGACATTCGGCTGGTTGGTATTGACTCTGGTGGTCACTATACCGACGAAGTTTACAAGTTCGCTAGGAAACAGGGGATACGCTGGGTTATTCCAACGAAGGGTTCATCACAGCGGAATCAACCTATCGCCAGCTTCCCTAGAAAGCCAAATCAGAAGAATAAGGTATATTTGACCTTGATCGGGACAGATACGGCTAAGGAATTAATCTACTGCCGGTATCTTGTAGCCGATCCAGGTCCGGGATATTGCCATTATCCTGTATCAGAAGATTACGACGAAGTTTATTTTCAGCAAGCGACAGCGGAGAAAAAGGTTAAGCGCTACACCCATGGGGTAGCTTATTACGTTTGGGATGCTGGCAAGCGTCGGAACGAGGCGTTGGATTGTCGGGTCGGCAATCTTGCCATGATTCGAATCTTACAATCTCGATTCGGCGTGAAGTTGCGCGATGGTGATGTGATGACGCTTCCACAGCCTATCCCTGCCAGGCCACCCCCTAAACGACAACCCAGCCGGTTTGTCCGGCGCAGTATCTAACAACCCGCTTGAGGCGGGTTTTTTATTGGAATCGATATGACACTGACAGAAGCACAGACATGGCTTTCAGCCGTTTCAACGGCCTATTTTGCCGCGCTCGGTGGGCGAACGGTGTCATACCAGCAGAGAAGTGTTGGCTATCAGGACATTGAGAAGCTGTCGGCAGAGAGGGACAAAGCTCAAGACGCAGTGAATAAGCTGACGGCAGCAGCCGCCGGGGCCACTAACCCAGGAGTGAGAATCGCAACATGGTCATGAAAATAGATGGAATCATTAATGCACTGAACAACCTCGAAATGAAGGGTGGAATGAACCTTATTTCCGAGGAATTTCGTGCTGAGCTTATCGCTGTTCTGCAGCCTAAAAAGACTGTCAAACGTTCACCCAAGCCGTCAACAGATGCAGAAGTGCCGACGGTGAAAGGCAAAGCGCCTGAATGAATAAGAAGCAGAAGAGAATCAAGCGGAAGATAGCAAAGTCTAAAAAGATCCTGCGCTATTATGACGCTGCTCAGTCGAGTAACTACCACAAGGTTATCCGTGGTGGGGGTAATAGCGGTGACAGCGTTACTCATGGCGCCGTTAAAAACCTGCGTAGTTGGTCCCGTTATCTCGATGAGAATCACGACCTGACTATCGGCATCCATGACAACCTGGTTAACAGGATTGTAGGCGCAGGTCTGACAGTGGAGCCAATCGTTAAGCGGAAGAATGGCAATCTATGGGCACAGATAAACGACCAACTACGCGATCTGTGGCTTGAGTTCTGGCGACGTCCTGAAGTGACCGGAGAAGTCCCGGGCAATGAAGTCGAGCGTCTGCTGGTCAGGTCATGGCTGCGCGATGGCGAGGTTTTGACTAATCACGTTATGGGGACTGGGCCTGCCATTCAACACAATTCGCGTGTGCCTTATTCACTCGAATTACTCGAAGCTGACTATCTGCCGATGGACTTCAACGGTGATAGGATTGTCCACGGTGTTGAAAAGAATACTTGGGGCCGTCCTCTAGCATACCACCTCTATAAAGAACATCCCGGTAATACCATCGTCCCATTTAATACGACAACGTTTGATACGAAGCGTGTGTCCGCTGATTTCATTACCCATCTGAAGTTTGTACGTCGGCTGCGACAGACCCGTGGTGTCCCGATTATCCACGGCATCATTAATCGGATGGATGACATTAAGGATTATTCCGAAAGCGAAAGAATCAAAGCCAGAGTTAACGCAGCGTTCACTTCATTCATCAAGCGCACGGCCGACTATCAAGGCGACGGTGATGAGAATGGAAATATCCCGTTTGAAATGCAGAGTGGAATGATTTTCGACGGTCTCAAGGTTGGTGAGGAACTTGGAAGCGTTGGCACGGACACCCCGAATCCTAACCTTGGGCCATTTATTTCCGAAATGATGCGGGCGGCAGCTAGTGGTACCGGGACTAGTTATTCATCGATCAGCAAACACTATGACGGGAACTATTCTAGTCAACGGCAAGAACTGGTCGAGGCTCGGGAAGGCTATAAGAAACTTTTGAATTTCTTTATTGGTGTCCAGATGCAACCTATATGGAAGAACTTCATTGACATGTCAGTGACAGCTAACCTGTTAGTTTTGCCTGCTGGTATCACGTTGCCACAGTTACACGCAGCCGTTGATATGCGCGGTCCTAGTGTTGACTGGATCGATCCGAAGAAGGAAAGCGAGGCTGCGGTTATCGATGTACAAAATGGCTTTAAATCTCGGCCACAGGTTATTCGTGAACGCAACGGTAATCCTCGGCTGGTTGATACTGAGATAGCTGCGGACACGTTTGAACCATCAACACAGCAACCCGAACCGGAAGAGATAGAACCGGAAGAAACCGAAACAGAGGCAGCATAATGGAAATCATGAAAGGCAAGAGCTTTCAGCTTGAAGGCAATTCAACGATTGAACGCGAGCATATAGATCAGTCCGCGAAGTCTGTCCCGATTGCTATCAGTTCGGAAAACCCAGTCCGTGATTGGTGGGGCACTAATACGCTTATTCACAGCAAAAAGGCTGTTAATCTATCACGGGGTGCTGAGAACGGTTTCCCGTTGCTGTGGCGCCATGGGGACGTAATGCTCGGACGTGTGCGTGATATCAAGATCGGCACAGACAAAGTATTACGCGGTGTGGCGTATTTCGGCAATAGCCAGATCGCACTGGAAAAGTGGCAAGACGTTGAGGACGGGATTTTAACTGATATCAGCGTCGGTGGGTCTTTTCATGAAGAACCCGAACAGCAGGAAGATGGAACATACATCACGCGGAAGTGGGGTGTAAACGAGGTGTCATTTGTACCGGTTCCCGGTGACGCGTCGGTAGGTGTACGCCGGGAACAAACCTCAAACACTACAGGAGATGGCACTATGCCTGACCAAATCGAGAATGGCGGCGGAAGTGCCGCAGACGAAAAAACTGACGACATTAACGTTGCAGACTTTACTTTAAGCCGCCGTCAAATCGAGGCCAAAGGAAAGAAGGAAGGCACCAAAATTGAACGCACACGGATCAGTGGTATCCGGGGCGTGTTTGCACTGCACATCGAAAGGGGTGCGGAATACAGTGACTTGATGAATGAGTGCATCGACAAGGGGATATCTATCGACCGTGCCAAAGATGTTCTGCTTGACATGATCGGTGGCGAGAATCCCGAGTCTATCGCTACTGACTACGTACAGCGTGAGGACACCGGTTCTCTGGATGCTGTCAGTCTGAAGCATGTCACCCGTAAGAGTGGTGTGCAGAATTCAGCCGGTCAGGATGCCATGGATAAGTTCTCTGAAGGCGCCTGTAATGCACTGCTGGCAAAAGGCGGTATCGAACGCGACCAGACTAAGCTCCAGAAAATGCGCAGGAATGAGTACTTTGCTATGGGCCTGCCTGAACTAGCGCGTGAGTATCTGCGTATTCGTGGCGTTAATGTTTCCGGTATCCATGACAAGCGTAACCTTATTGGTGAAGCTATCACCCGTGCAGGCACTATTAGTCACAGCACTAGTGATTTTGCTAACCTCCTGGAAAATGTGGCAAGTAAATCATTACTCCAGGGTTTCACAGAAGCTCCCGAAACATGGTCTGCATGGTGCCGCGTGGGTAATTTGCCTGACTTCCGTACATCCAGCCGTCCGAATATGAGTACTTTCGGTGATCTGGAAGTCGTTTATGAAAACGGTGAATACAAGTATGGAAGCTTCAGTGACCTGAAAGAAACGTTGACTCTGGTCACTTACGGCAAACTGTTTAATATCTCCCGTCAAGCCTTGATTAATGATGACCTGAACGCATTCACCAGGATTCCGTCCTCGATGGGGCGTGCTGCTAACCGTGTTATCGGTGATCTGGCTTATGGTGTTCTCACCACTAACGCAGCATTGAATCAGGATGCTACCGCACTGTTCCACGCTGACCACAGCAACCTGGTTGCGCCGGGTTCCGGTGCTGCACCTTCTGTCACTACGGTGGACGCAGGTCAGACAGCAATGGCCTTGCAAACTGACCCGACGGGTAATGTGCTAAACATTCAGCCCGCGCATTTGATTGTGCCGGTTGCAATCAAAGCAACGGCCATGACATTGATGGCCGCGCAGTATGACCCAGCGGGAACAGCCGGTACGCTGACTCCTAATGTTGTACAGGGTGCCATGGATGTCATTGCTGATGCCCGCCTCGACGCTAACGATCCTCTGCAGTGGTATCTGGCAGCAGATCAGAATATGCATGACACTGTTGAAGTCGCATTCCTTGATGGCAACCAGACTCCTTTCCTGGAATCACAGGATGGCTGGAAGCAGGACGGTGTGGAATATAAGGTCCGCATTGATGCTGTGGCTGGCGCTATGGATTTCCGTGGCCTGTATGAGAACGACGGTAACTAAACCCTGACTTGATTCAAGTCAAAACACAGACCCGCTGAAAGGCGGGTTTTTTAATTTAAGAGGAAAAGATTATGGCTACAAATCAAGCTCAGGGCACTGATGTCGTGGACTATACGGCCGGTGCGACTATTTCAAGCGGCGATCCGATTGTACTCGGTACCACAGCAGGTGGGCCGGTAAGTGTGGGCATTGCAATGGGCGACATGGTGAGCGGGGACGTAGGTGCTGTGGCAATTCGCGGTACGTTCAATTTTACCAAAGCAACTGGTGCGGTCATTGTACAGGGTGAATCAGTGAACTGGGACGCTTCCAATTCAGACATCGATGATAATGCGGCGACTGCCGCGACAGGTGATGTTGAGGATTTCGGTATTGCTATGGAGTCTGCCGGAAGTGGTGTTCTTGTCTGCGCAGTACAGTTGCTCCCTGGTAATGGGCTGCTGAAAGCCTAACCCATCAATAAGAGGATAACGGCGGCCTGTAACAGGGCCGCCTATTTGTTATGGTTAGAACTGTTGACCCGATTACAGAATGCCAATATACGGATGGTGCACAGCATGTTTTCGGTGCGCCGGAATCAACTCCGGCGTTATCAGTTCCTGCAGATTTAGTTACTAACTATCGGGGACTCAATAAATTCGGTCGGACAACCGATGCAGACTCCGGCACGTTAACGGATGTATGGGATGGCGCCAACTCGACGACATCTCAGCCGATATGGTTAGCACCAACAGCGGCGCGTATTCACGCCGTAGCATCGACTAATGCCGCAGATGCTGGGCCATCCGGTAATGGTGCTCACAACGTCCAGGTGTATGGGCTTAAAACATGGTCATCCGCCGAAACATCAGAGTCTGTAACGCTGGATGGTGATACACCGGTAAATACGGCAAACAGCTACGTTATTATCTATCGGGTAAAGGTTACGTCGTTCGGGTCAAGCGGCCCTAATGTCGGCACGATAAGCATAACTGCTGCAACTGACAGCACGCTGACCGCACAGATTAATCCTGCCGAAGGACAAACCCAGATGGCGGTTTATGGTATTCCGTTAGGGCAGTCATTGTTTATGACGCAATACTATGGATCAATTAACAAAGCGGTAAAGACTGCAGGTGCCGACTTCAAACTTGTGCTTAACCCGATACCGGACGAACAGCCTGTAGGGTTTTTAATCAAACATACAATCGGTGCTGTCAGCGAAGGATCAGGCTCAATAGGCCATAGATTTGACCCGTATTTTCGGGTCGATGGGCCTGCAATCATCAAACTACAAGTAACCACAGACACTGCGAATTCTGCTGCTGACGGTGGCTTTGATGGATATATCAAAGAATCATGACGATTTTCGATGACATGGCGGGACCAATGCTGGACAAGTCACTCTTGATTGGTACGAACACACGGATTCAGTATGACAATTTTTAACACTATGACAGATACCGTATTCACGGATGTCAACTTTTCATTAGCAGCTACTTATACACCGACTGTCGGCATTGCCTCAAGCGTTCGCGTTATCGTTGATGATGATGTTGAGATACTAAGCATGGGTGATTCAGAGTTAACAGACAGGCGGACAGTGATAGGTATCCGCCAATCCGATATTGCAGCACCAGCCCGTGGGGATACTATCCTGGTAGGCGCTACTACGTATACCGTAGATACCGTCATTGCTGACGATGGCATTGAGACACAGGTTGCCGTGACATGAGCACCATTGTCAAAGGCGCAATGGATGCAGTCATCCTGCGTCTGCAAGCTATTTGGGTGTCGGGTGGTTATAACACAGATACCGGCAATCAAGTCTATGCTGGCGTGCGGACCTTTCAAGACGACATGACCTTTCCGATTGTTACCGTATTCACCGGTAATGAATTTGTAGAAAAGCTGACATATAACAGCTATCGGTCAGAGCGCACGATCAACATCGAATGCTATGTCAAAGACGCAACCACACCGACTATCAGCCTGGAGCGCTTGATTGAAGACGTACAGCGCGCCATGGAACAGACAGATATATCACTTGGCGGCCTGGTCGAGGTGCTCGACTACACCGGCATCGAAGAGACAGAACAGCCTGACGGTGGCAGTGATATTGCTGGTGTCAGAATCACATATGTAATTACATTCCAGCGTCAGTATGGCGCGTAACTGACGAATAGGAGCTATAAAGATGGCACAGGCACGAGGTACTCAGACCACTTTCACCTTAGTGGAAGAAACTGCATATGGCACGACACCGGGCACACCGGCAGGCCAGCAGTTGTACTTGACCGCCAACAACATACAGGCAAATCAGACTCTGATCGATAGCAATACACTGCAGGCGAACCGCGAACGCGATCAGCCGGTAGAGGGGAACATTTCTGTTACAGGGACACTTGATTTTGAACTGGGCGCGGAATGGAGCGGTACGCTATTCAAACACATCATGGGTAACAATGTTGACTCAGGTGCCGATCCTTATACACATACCATGGACTTGCAGGACGATCTACCGGCTGGGTTTATGGTGGAGACAGATTACGGCAGCAACATCAGTGGAGACCGGTATCGCTACTTTAACGGCCTGCGCGTTGCATCTGCATCTTTGACCTTTCCGGCTGAGGGATTTTGCACAGCATCCGTGAATGTTATCGGCTCCAATGAGTCGGCTGATAGTTCGCCGCTGGATGCTTCGATTGATGACAATGGCAACACGCCATTCAGTGCATTTCTCGCAACCATTGAAGAAGGCGGCGGTTCTATTGCTACAGTGTTGTCGGCAACCATAAACCTTGATAACGGCTTGGACGAAAGCAGCTATGTTATCGGCAACTCTGGTGTGCGTACCGCACTTCCTGAAGGCTTCGCCACTGTAACCGGAACGCTTACCGCACAGTTTGATAGTGTCACGCTGCTGGATAAAGCTATTGCTGGCACAGAGTCAAGCCTCAAGATTATGCTGACCCGGGGCGACGGTCTCGGCAGTGCTGGTAATGAGTACATGGAGTTTTTTGTACAGCAGCTACTGTATGAGCGCACCACTCCGCCTATTACTGGACCGGCTGGTGTCATTGTTACTCTGCCGTTTAAAAGCTATCTGAGTGGGTCAACCAGCGCGCTGCAGGTGATAATTAAAAACGCCGTGGCTACTGTCTAATGTTCCGCTATGCCAAAAAAAGGCGGGTGCTATGGCCCGTCACTATCAACGCGCCGTCAGAAGATGGTAGCGGGTCGATAGAGAGCGCAGAGGTAAAACTGCTGTACGAATTGATGCGCCGGTCTGAGGCTGTTGAGATTGAAAACGACATCGACAAAGCCCAGCAGGTATTACCGGCAAAAATACATGACTGGGAAGGTGTGGCAGACGAAGACGGGGAGGAAATACCTTTCAGTCCTGAAGCTCTGGCTGCGCTGTTGGATGTGCCCTACATAGAGAGGGCTTTTGCGATTGGGCTAATTCAAGCCAGTAATGGTGCGCCAGCAAAAAACTCGAAAGCTGGGTCCGATACATAACGTCAGTTGACGGATTCGGTCCCAGCTATTGCGAGTTCTGCAAGAAAGGGCGCAACTCAACAGAATTATGTAACGACTGCCTAGCGCCTCGATTGTTAGATGAGAATACCGAAGCAGTAGCCTTATTTCTATCGGTGCAAACGCAGTGGAGAGTATCCGGCATGGGCCAGAGGATCGGACTGGACTACGCAGGCATAGAGGCTTTCTGCCGTATCAATGGCCTAGACGTTAGTCAAGAAACCTTTGGGAAACTGCAACTGTTAGAACGCACAATGTTAACTGTGGATAGAGAACAGCATGCCAGCAAAAACTGATGTCCTGAGAGTTCGCCTAGTCTCCGATGGAGCCGGAAAGGTCAGGGCAGACATGCTGGGTGTGGACGATAGTTTCAGGAAAGTCGGTAAAAGTTCTAAATTCTTGTCAGGCGGTATTGCCAAACTTTCGGGGTTGTTAGGCACGCTGTCTGTCACTGGGTTGGCACTGGCTGTTAAGGGGTCACTATCGTTTGCTGATTCTATCGACAAAGCCGGAAAGGCTGCCGGTGTTAGTGCCGAGTTTCTGCAGGAGTTGCGGTTCGCTGGCGATCAGTTAGGCATTACCAATAAGCAAGTGGACGAAGGCTTCCGGCGTATGACTCGACGCTTAGGTGAATTCGTTAACTCCGGGGGTGGCCCTGCTGCGAAGGCGATTGAACAGTTAGGGATAAATGTTTTTGATCTGAATAAGGAGTTTATAGGGACAGAAAGGACATTTGAAAGGTTTGCGGAAGAAATGCAAGGCTTGGCAACTGATGCTGAAAGGTCGGCATTTGCTGCGCAGATATTCGGTGATGACGTTGGTCCGAAAATGGCTTTGCTGGTCAACGAAGGCGTTGGTGCCATTGCAAGACTTCGGCAAGAAGCCCGAGACCTGGGCGTGGTCCTGTCTGATGATCTTATTAAGCAATCCGTAGAAGCACAGGATTCAATCAGTAAATTATCGTCTGTTCTGAAGGCGCAGTTTAATGTTGCGATCTCTCAACTTACGCCGCTTATACTCGAAGCAGCAGAAGGATTCCTTGAGCTGACAAAAGCCGCCCGTGAATTTTTCGGGATAGGTCTTGGCCCGATAGAAGCATACAGAAAACGACTCAAAGAACTGAAAGAGGAAGCTGCCGATTTACGGGAAAAGTTAGGGGGTGGAGGTGTTAAAGAAGCGTTGACAGACTTCCTCGGCAAGCGTGGGGAATTCGAAAAGGAATTGAAGGGGATCGAGAGCCAGATAGTCGCTATTGGTCGCGCAATCGAATGGCTGGAGTCAAAGGGCAAAAATAAACCGCTAGACGACCTTGGCGCAGGCGCAGGCGCAGTCGGCGCAAAGGAACTAAACAAAGAATTAGCAAAGATACTGGATAGGCTTAACCCGATAGCGGCACGTGCGAAACTGTACGTCGATGAACTGGCAAAGATAAAAGCGGGCAATCCGGCTTTGTTTGACCAAGCCGCAGCTGTCAAGAAACTGACGGATGAATATTATGAAGCAGTTTCACCGGTCGAGGATCTTAATAAAGAAGTCGCGAAAATCGGGCCGACTGCAAAAGTTGCGGCCAGCGAGACACAGCAAGTATTTAACCGTGCGGGGGAAAATATCCAGCGCGCTTTTGGGGATACCTTCACAGACATATTCAGAAACGGTATCACTAAGTTCGAAGATCTGACAGACGCACTGCGCGATATATTCGCTAGACTTGCTGGTGAAATTGCGGCCATGCTGGTATTCAGGCCCCAGCTGCTTGGGTCAGCCGTGGGTGGTCTTGGGTTATTCGGCAGTGCTGGCGCTGCAGGCGGTACAGGTACTGCAGCTGGTGGGCTAGGCGGGTTCCTGGCTGGTGGCAGCGGCTCGGCGTTGCTTCCGCTGGCACTGGCAGCCGGTGGTGGCCTGGGTGGCATCCTGGGTGGCAATGCTCTATCTAATATGCTCGGGCTCAATGCAAGCCGTGCAGGTAATGCCGGTGGTTTGCTGGGTGCGCTTGGCGGGTCTTACGGCGGTTTACTATTGGGGAGTTCTACCGGGTTAGGTCCACTCGGAATTCCGCTAGGCGCACTGCTAGGAGGCTTGGGCGGAAGTGTTCTAGGCAATCTGTTCGGTGGTGGTGGAAACAATAAACAGAAGTTCGGATTCAACACAGGCGCCGGTGGGGTACAAACACCGTTCGGTGGTCTAAGTGTATCAAGGTCTCAGAATATCGACGCAGACGCCATTGTACGCAGCCTAGCGGGTATTGATAAGTCAATCGCTAAACTGCTTGACCCTGAACAGATAGCACGTGTGCGTGGTGCGCTTTCTGGAACTGGACAGTTTTTCAGCGCGCATAGCTTTGACAATGAATCATTCGATGTGGTGAAAACCAGACTGGTCAGAATCATCGATGCTGTTGCCGAAAACACTGTTGCATCTGGACTGCTAAACCAGATTGGCCGAGATCCTGGAAACATCGATCAGTTGATTGGAGAGGCTGGCAGAATCATCGAGTTGATCAATATGTTTGGCGAACAGGGCGAACCGCTGAACAACGCAGAGTTGGCATTGCAAACCATCACTGAACAGTTTAAGGCGCTGTCTGATGTCGCTGTAGATCTGGGCTTTTCGGTAGAGGAAGTCAACGAGCGCTTAGCTAAAGCTACTCAGCAGTTAACGACCGATTTCAATGCATCTATCTCTGATCAGATACTGGCTATAGAGCAACCTTTCATTTCTGCCATGGAGGCGGTGGAACGGGCTGCCAGAGACAGACTGGACAACGCTAAAACCCTGGGCGCTGATCTGGTCGAAGTCGAACGGCTTAATGGTTTAGACAGGCAAAAGATACTGGACCAGTTTTTCGGTTCATCCAATTCTAGCCTGCTGGCTACGCTAACATCGCTCACGACTACCGGTGCAGGTGGTCTATCCATTGGTTCACAGGTCAGTAACTCAGAAAGTATATTCAACACATTGTTATCCGATGCCCGCAGTGACCCATCTGCGCGGTCGTCGCTGGCTTCCTTCCTCCCTGGATTTATCAATTTAAAACGTGAACAGCTCGGGAGTTCGGCTGAGTTCTTTGAGTTCACAAACTTCCTGGATTCTGTTGTCCGTGGCCTGGTCGATCAGACAGACACTGTGACGACTCTAAACGATGTCGGTGCGGCTATCACGACTGGAGACA
>Ga0070727_10003917_pt1 | contig 13034 bp, 9 predicted proteins | sample tdAd472_FD_66722 | JGI IMG/M metagenome (GOLD analysis project Ga0070727, IMG submission 66722) | Marine sediment microbial communities from the Atlantic coast under amendment with organic carbon and nitrate - tdAd47.2 | ecosystem: Environmental > Aquatic > Marine > Coastal > Sediment | place... | reverse complement strand
TTCTCGACGACGATGTTGTCCGGCGCGACGGCGCGGGCCTCGTCGAGGAACTCGAGCGCCAGCTCGTCCTCGCCGCGCAGAGTCGCGCCGCGAGCCTGGTCGAGCAGGTAGGCCGCGGTCGCGCGGCGGTGCTCCTTCTGGCGCACCGGGTCGCCCGGCTTCGCGTCCACGCGCTCGGCGGCCACGTCGACGGCCTCCGCGTAGGAGCCGTGCCGGATGAGCCAGTCGACCCGGTCCGCCCGGCCGTCCGAGGTGGAGCTACAGCTCGTCGCGAGCGGAGCCAGCAGGAGCGCGGAGAGCAGGGCGGGGCGGAGGGTCGAGGACATGATCGCGGTTGGACGGAGACGAACGGGCTTTCTTCCCGCCACGGAATCAGAACCGGCGCACCCCTTCAAGCCCCTAGGGCGCGGCCGGGAGTCCGGCGGCTCTCGGCTCCAACTCCCTGGTTCGCTTGGATTTGCGTGCGGGGGCGAGCCGGGCTCAGGAGCGCATGTGGGTGTACAGCACGGTCCCCAGGGACCCGAACACCAGAATCGGCACCCAGGCCGCCAGGAGCGGCCCCAGCTGGCCCTCCATCCCCAGGCCCCGGGTGAGCATGTCGGCCGCGAAGTAGAACACCCCCACGAGGAAACCCAGCGCGACGCCCTCGGGCCCCCACCCGCGGCGGAAACGCACGAGGAACGGGATCCCACACAGGAGCAGCACCAGGTTCGCGAGCGGAAAGCTCAGGTGGTAGTGCGAGAGGGTCCGGTACTGGACGTTCGACGGGTCGCGCTGCGCCAGATACCGCGCCTCCCGACCCGACACGTCGAACGGATTCACCTGCGCCTTGTGGAGTCGCAGCACGTCCGAGGGACCGAAGGTCGCCAGCTCGCGAATCTCGTCCTCGCGCCGCTCCGAGTCGTCGACGTCCTCGATGCGGCCGCCCTCCAGGAGCCAGGCCTTGCGCACGGGATTCCAGCGCGCCTCGTCGGCCTTGAGCTTCACGAAGCGGTCGGGGTGGCGCTCCACCATCAAGAGTCCGCGAATGGACGGCGCTTCACCGGAGTCGCCCGCGCGAAACTCCTCGATCAGGACGGGGTTGCCGTGGCGGTCCTTGAACCGAAAGTCCTCGACCACCCGCTCGATGCGTCCGTTCTTCAGGCGGTCGAAGGTCGCGTCGCGCGCGTCGCCCAAGGTCTCGGTCGCCAGCTCGCGCAACCCGATCATCGCGACGCCGAGCACCGCTCCGCCGAACAAGACCGGAGCCATGACGCGCCGCGAGCTCACTCCCGCCCCCAGCGCCGCCACGACCTCGCGGTGCCGCATCAGCTTCGAGACGGAGAAGAGTCCCGCCAGCAGCGTGACCAGCGGAGCCACCTGCAGGTAGACGAACGGCACCTGCAGCAGATAGTAGCGCGCGACCAGCAGGCCCGAGGGAACCTGGCCGTTCTCGTCGGGCTGCATGAACGAGTCGAGGTTCGTCGAGAGATCGAGGATCAGGAAGATCCCGACCACCAGCAGGATCGCGACGCCGAAGGAGGCGCCGAAGAGCTGGAGTACGTAGCGATCCAGCAGGCCGAAAGGCGCGAGTCGGCGCTTCAACGCCACAGCACCTTGCGCACGAAGGCAATCCCCCCCAGGAGCCCGAGCCCGTTGGCCAACCAGGCCGCGATGACGGGATGGAGCGTGCCCGAGTAGGCGGCGCCCTTGCCGAACCGGATGACGATGACGAAGTACAGGAAGCAGAACCCCACGGCGGAGGCGAGCGCTCCCAGCTGCGTGCTGCTCTTGCGCCACAAGCCCGTCGGGACGCCGAGCAGGGTGAAGACCAGGAACGAGCACGCCAGCGCATAGCGCCGGTGGATCTCGTAGGTGTAGAGCCGCTGCTCCTCCGGCCCGAGCTCGCCGCTGCTCACCTCTTCGCGCAGGCGCGCCGAGGTCTTGAACTTGGCCTTGTACTGGGACCGCGAGCTCGGGCGAATCAGCCGATCGAGCGGCAGCCGGAAGCGCGGGTGCTCGTTGGAGATGAACTCGTCGTTCTTCACGGAGCGCACGTTCACGAAGTCGATGACGAGAGCGTCGTCCGCGCCGTCGGCTTCGGGCGCCCCGTTCTCGAACTGGAACGCCGCCTCGTCCGCCAGCAGCGCCAGGCGATCCTTGTCCTCGCCGCGCGGAATCTCGATCACGACCTCGTAGAAGCGGTTGCCCTCGCGAAAGGCGGCGTTCAGGTAGAACTCTCCGAAGTGCAGCTCCGTGCGTCCGGGGCTCAGGCCCCGGAAGGCCTTCTTGACGGCCTCGATCCGGTAGCCGTCCTGCTCGTACTTCCAGCGCGGACGCACCTCGCCCAGCAGGACGTACGCGGCCAGGCTGAAGGCCACCCCGACGATCAGCGGCACGGTCAGCACGCGCAACGGGTGCACGCCGGCCATGCGCATCGCCGTCCACTCGTTGTCCGAGGCGAGGCGCCCGAAGCACGCCACCAGCGCCAGCAGGAAGGCCAGGGGCACGAGGAAGGGCGCCACGTCCATGCCCATCAGGGGCAGGTACCCGACGACGGCCGACATGCCGACGCCCGAGAGCTTGTGGATCGCCGACACGGTCAGGATCGGGAAGACCGTGAACAGGGTGCCGCCGAGAGCGAAGGCGAAGGACAACCCGAGCTGGCGCAGGAGGTAGAGCTGGAGCGACACGAGGCCCGGCATGGTAGCGGGAGCGCGCACCCGATCCTCCAACTAGTAGCCCGCACTCCTCACGAGCGTCCACGCCGGCGAGGCCCGAGCCGCCGTCCTCGACGACCCGTCGAGGGTCGCCACGGGGGCCGACAAGCGCAGAGCACACTCACCGTGCTGGACCGCGCTGCCGCGCGAGCTCGTGAGGAGTTCAGGCCAGTGAGCCCGCAGTTCCCCTCACATCTCCGGGTGCTCAGGATTCGAAGCTAGAATCGGGCGGCATGGAGTCCCCGCCCCTGTTCCTGAAGCGCAGCCCCGCGCGCCAAGTCCTGGTGGTGGGCGATCGGGTAGAGAAGCGGTTCCGTCATCCGAAGCTTCTGTCGAGGCTGTGGGACCGCTCGCGGGCGCGGCGCGAGTTCGCGACCCTGACGCGGCTGGCCGAGGCCGGCATCCCGGTGCCCCACCCGCGCAAGGTCGGTCGCGGCCCCGAGGGCTGGACGGTCGAGATGGACTGGCTGCGCGAGGCGCGGTCGCTCTCGGACTGGCTCGAGGAGCCGAGCCGACCGTTCGACGAGGCGCGCCTGGGGAGGGAGCTGGGTCGCCTCCTGGCGCGCGTGCACCGCCTGGGGCTCGACCACCCCGACCTCCACGCCGGCAACGTCCTCGTCGAACCGAGTGGACGGGTGTGGGCCGTCGACTTCCACAAGGCGGAGCTGCGCCGCGTCGACCCGAAGGTGTGGACGCGCGACCTGGTGGCGCTGGCCAGCTCCGTTCGCGAGCGCACCACGGCTCGCTTCCGCGCGCGCGTGTACTGGGCCTGGCGGCGCGAGCTCTTCGCCGACGGGGAGGCGTTCGCGCCGGCGAACGGGCACGCACGCGAGATCGAAGGCGAAGCCCGCCGGCACCGGTTCGCGGTCGCCTACGCCCGGCGCCTGCGATGGACGCGCGAGAGCAGCTCTTGTCGGGTCTCCGCGCACGGCGGTGCGCCGGTGTACTTGCGGAGCGAGCTCTCGGAGGAACACCTGGGACGTCTGGCCTCGCAGCTTCGGGACGGGCCGACCTCCGGCGCGGCGGCGGGCGCACCGACCGCTGTTGCAAACTCCGTGACGGTCGACGGCTCGGACCTCGTGCGCGTCGCGGGACCTCGCGAGGTCGTGCTCGACCTGTGGTTCGGCGCCGCTCGCATGGAAGAGCACCGCCTCGGGGCGCGCCCTCACGCCCTCTTCGACGGCGCGCGTCCGTGCGCCTTCCTCGAGGCCCAACGGATCAACGTCGATGGCGAGGGAATGGCTGGCGAATTCCTCGAAAAACTGGAGCACCGCGGAGTCCTCGGTCTCACTCGGGCGGACTGTCTCGGCGGGAAGTGGCGCGCCCTCGGGAGCGCGGCCCTGGGGATTCCTACGCGCTCTTCACAGAGCTGACTGCACACGCGCCCCTTCCTTCCTATAATGGCGACCAGCCAGGTCGGGTTTCCCCCCGACCGCGAAGGGAGAACATTCATGTCGTGGGTCACGGTGCGCCGTTTTCGTCTCGTCCTCCTCGCCTTGCTCGCGAGTGTCGTCGCCTCCTCCAGCTCCAGCGCGCAGCTCTACAAGGACGAGCGCCTGGGCTACTCGCTGCGGATCCCGAAGGACTACGAGCAGGTCCCGACCACGTCCGGTGAGGAGTACGTCGTGGCGCACTTCGTCTCGAAGAAGGAGACGTTCCTGATCCACAAGGCTTCCGGCGGCAGCTGGGTGCACCGCCCCGACATCCAGGTCATCGCCTTCCTGGACGCGGTCATCAACCGGCCGCAGATCGAAGAGGACGAGGACGACGCGGAGAAGAAGGTCCGAGTCATCGATCCCTACCGGGACTACAAGGACTTCATGAACCGCACCTACCCGGGCGGTTTCTTCTTCGACATCGAGGAGGAGGACGAGCACAAGGGCCTCCCCGTCAAGTGCTACGAGATCAAGGTCGAGTCGAAGACCGGGGGCACGGCTCCCAAGCGGCTGCTCACCTGGGTCTTCCGCACCGAACTCGGCGAGATCGCCGTGCAGTGCGAGTCGCTCGTCAGCGAGTTCGACAAGTTCCAGTCCGAGTTCAAGAAGCTCATCCGGTCGTTCACCGAGATCGAGCGCACCGAGGAGCTCGACCTGTCGGCGTTCACGGGCGGGTTCATCTCGCTCGCCGACCTCGACGAGCTCACTCCCGACCAGCGCCGCCTCCAGCGCATCGAGCTCGAGCGCCGGGCCTGGGAGCGCGCCACCCGTGACCTGCCCGACGGCTGGGAGACCTACGAGATGGATGGCGTCATGTGCATGACGCGCGCGGACAAGGGCTACTCGAAGAAGGTCATCGAGAGCGTCTTCGCCGTGACCGACTTCCTCGAGGAGACCTTCCCCGATGTCGGCAAGGGCGAGTACACGCGGACGCCCATGCTGCGGATCTGCAAGGACGACGAGGAGTACTTCTCGCTCTACAAGGTCGGATCCACCTGGGACTTCACGGACCTCAGCAACGAGATCGTCACCTACAAGACCAAGTTCGGCGCCACGAGTGTCGCCTGGGAGACCGTCAAGCGGCGGGCCATGGAGATCTGGTTCTCCGACCGGGATCGCGACCTCTACTTCGCTCTCCCCGAGTGGCTGCGGCGCGGACTGCGCGAGACCATCGAAGGCTCGGACATGAAGGGCTCCAAGCTCAAGCTCGAGGGAACGATGGCGTGGAAGAACGCCCTGCGCGACGCCGAGCGGGACGACCGGTTGGTCCCCGTGAAGGACCTGATGCACATGACGCGCCGGGAGCTCTACACGGCCGTGCAGAACGACGACTGGGGACCGCTGGCCCAGTGCGTGGCGCTCGTCGACATGCTCATCAACAGCAAGAAGCGCAACCTGAAGACCGTCCTGGCCGACTACATGAAGCACGTCGACGACATCACCGCCGAGATCCGCGCGGAGAACGTCGCCAAGCGGAAGGCCGAGCAGGTCGAGGACAGCAAGCCGACCACCGAGGAGGAAGAGGACGAGTACTTCCGCAAGGAGCGCGAAGCGATCGAGGCTCAACAGGAACGCCTGCTGAGCGAGTCGTTCATCCGCACCTTCGACGGCTGGAGCGAGAAAGAGTGGTCGAGTTTCGAGCGGGCCTTCCAGAAGAGCCTGTAGCCATGCGACTCACCACCCTCCTGCTCCTGCCCCTGTTCGCCACCGCGGCTCGCGCCGACATCCTCAGCCTGAACGACGGGCGCGTCTTCGAGGACGTCAAGCTCGAGCGCAGCACGGACGGCGTGAGCGTGCTCTTCAAGAACGGAAAGGTGACGGTCCCCAACCACATGGTGCGGGCCACCATCTTCGACGACTCTCCGGACACCTACGAGCCTCGGGACGAGAAGGAACGCGAGATGCTCGAAAAGGGCAAGGTGTTCTTCGAGGGCAAGTGGGTGTCGAAGAAGACGCGCGACCGCGCGATCGAGAAGGAGATCGAGGCCAAGCGCGAGGAGGTCGAGTACGCCAAGAAGACCAGCAACTGGCGCGATCGACACATCGAGGAGACCGACCACTTCATCTTCGAGTCGACCGTCCCCAAGCACGTGTTCGCGCGCTACCGCGACTTGATGGAGGCCTACTACGACGAGTTCGTCAAGTCCTGGAAGATCAAGCCTCCGCGCGGCCTCCCGAAGCTGAAGGTCTGCTTCTACATCGACCAGGAGAACTTCTATCAGGTCAGCGGCGCCCCGCGCGGCGTGCTGGGGTTCTTCCGCTTCGTCGAGCCGATGGAGCTCAACATCTTCTACGACCGCCTCGACCCGGCCTTCACGGAACAGGTCATGTACCACGAGGCCGGGCACTACCTGCACAAGCTCATCGACATGGGCTTCAAGATGCCCCACTTCCCGGGCGAGTCCGTGGCCGAGTACTACGGTGCGAGCCGCTTCGACTCGTCCTCCAAGAAGCTCGAGACGGGCCTGATCCTCGACTGGCGGCTGTTGTCCATCAAGCGCTCGATCGCCCTCGACGAGTGGATCCCGATCAACGACCTCCTGACGAAGGACATCAACGAGGACTACTCGTGGGGTTGGTCGCTCGTTCACTACTTGATGAACGACAAGCGCTACGAGTCCAAGTTCAAGAAGTTCTTCGTGGGGCTGGCCAAGGCCAAGAACGTGGACCGCAGCAAGGGGGCGTGGAACCTGGACACGGTCACGGGCAAGAACGTGCGCGAGGCCTTCATGGACTTCCTCGACATCCGGAACGACGACGCGCTGCTCGAGCTGCAGAGCGACTGGTACAAGTACATCGACGAGGAGCTCGAGGTGAAGAGCGCCCGCGGCCTCGAGCAGGCCGCCTTCAATGCGCTCAAGGACGGCCGAACGATCCGCGCCAAGCGCCTGTTCCAGGAGGCCACCGAGGGAACGCTCACGGGCCGCTCCGGATCCCTCGCTTCCGCCGCTCTCACCCACTACCGCTACTCGGAACTGCTCTACGACGAGAAGGACTACGACACCGCGTGGGAGCACATGCAGAAGGCGATCGAGCTCGACCCGCTCACCGGCGAGTACTACGTCGGCTACGGCCGCACGCTCCTCTCCAAGGGTAAGAACGACGACATGAAGTACGAGGGCATCCGCATCCTCAACCTCGCGGAGGAGATCGAGCCGGACCACCGCTGGCTCGAGCGGAACAAGGAAGCTTGGATCGAGAAGTTCAAGCCCAAGGAACAGACCGAAGCTCCCGCGGAGTGAGCGGCATGCGGTGGCTGCTCGCGGTTTGCACGACCCTCGCCTTGGGCGCCGGGGTCTCGGCCCAGTTGCCGGACGTCTACGAGCCCAGCCGGGGGTTCAAGCTCGACGAGGACGCACCGTCCGATCGGAGCTTCGAGGCCCTCGCGAGCACGAGCGACGTCTGGGAGCTCCGGCGCTTCGAGTTCAACATGAAGGACCAGCTGAAGTTCCGTATCAACGGATCCAAGGTGGTCTTCGGTCACAGCGACGGCGTCGTCATGTGGGCGGTCGTCTTCGCGGACCGCGGGGGCAAGATCTCGACGCCCTACGGAGGTGACGGCGAGAGCATCTCCCACGTCTGGTTGAGGTTTCACCCCTCGCGCCTGGGGGGCTTGTTCCCGCCGCGCGACTTCAAGGGTCGGCAGGGCGACCCGGAGTTCCTCTACAAGGCGCACCGCGTCCACCGCTACAAGAGCGAGGGCCGCTGGGAGTCCAACGGCGAGTTCCAGGTCCCGCCGGTAGACGAGATGATCATCGACATCGACACGATCGAGGGATCGCGCCGCTTCTTCGCGGTCGACTTCACCGCCGAGCGCGTCGAGTACAAGACGCCCTTCGTCTCGAAGGCGGTGCCGCAGCTACCGGAGCTCGCACGTGGAGAGGCGAGGTCCGTCATCCAGGCCGACGCGGAGATCGTCGAGGAGTCGTTCGTCCCCGTCACCCTGACCTCCGGATGGGACGAGCGGAAGTCCCACATCCTGAAGGCCTCGACGCGCGTCCGAGGCGGCGAGGAGACCGCCGCGTGCCTCTTCAACCTGGTCTCGCCCCTGGGGCCGGGCATCGAGTTCAGGTTCGAGGACGAGACGACCACGACCTACCCCCACAAGAGCACGCTCAACGCGCACTTCACGGGGACCAAGAGCATCATGGGGGAACTGCTCGCCGCCGGACCCGGCGCGCGCCGCAGCCTCACGGAGCACGGCGTCGGGTACATCCTCCTGACCTCGCTGAAGGACCGGCTCCACATCAGCGGGTTCGACGACTGCCTGGACTCGGTCGCGTCGTCGTGGGCGCTCATTCTCGATCTGCGGTTCCTGAGCGACGCGGACGAAGAGCTCGCCCGTCAGCTCGCCGGTCGTTTCCTGGTCGAGGGAGAGCACGTCTACGGGCAGCAGCTCCAGCGCGCCAACGCGCCGTTCGCGACCGGCGAGCCGGTGGACATCACCTTCGAGGCTCGCGGCCCCTGGACCTACGAGGCTCCGATCCACGTGCTCATCGGACGTCGGCTGAGCGCCGGCGCGGAGAACCTGGCCCTGATGCTCTCCTCGCTCCCGAACGTGAAGACCTGGGGTTCGCCGACCTCGGGCACGGACCTCCCCGGCGACTGGCGCCCGCTGCCGGCGGGGTTCGAGCTCCGCGCCGCCTCGAAGATCACCCTCGACCTCGAGGGGCGGACCCTGCGCGGCTTCGGCCTGGATCCCGACGAGATCTCGCCCAAGGAGGAGAAGGCGTTCACGAGCGAGTCGGACCCCGTCGCCTACGAGGTGCTCGACTACGTCCACCGCAACGCGCCGCCCCAGCGCACGCCCGGCAGACGCGACCTGGCCAAAGAGGACACCGAAGGCGCAGAATGAGGGCGGGGCCCGCCCCACCCCAGCGATCACGCCCATGTCCCGCCACGCCGTCCTCATCCACCCCTCGCTCAGCTTCTCGGGCATCACCGAGCGGCTGATCGCCACCGCGCGTGTCCTGACCGGGCAAGAGATCCCGGTCACGGTCGTGACGACGCCGGGCTCGCGGTCCTTCGCGGTCGAGCGAGCGGGGCTCTCCGTCTCCTACGCCGAGCTTCCCGAGAACCCGCGCGAGCTGCCGTTCGCGTTCTGGCGGACGAAGCAGCTCATCCGGTCGCTCAAGCCGACGCTGCTCCACGTCACCGACGAGTCCATGGCCTCGCTGGGGGCCGCGATCGCCAGCCGCCTGCACGTGCCCTACGTGCTCGAGATCCACCAGCAGGTCCACGGGCGCATCCCGCACGCACCCGGCGTCCTTGCCGGCGTCATCGCGACGTCCGAGTCGCTCGTCGAGGGCATCGTCAACCACGGACGCATCGCGCGCGGACTCGTGCGCGTCGTGCGCCACGCCCCGGTTCCGTCCGATGTGCCCAACCCCGAGGTCATGGCCCACGAGCCGCCCTTCCGCATCGGGTGCGCCGGCTACCTCGACCACCGGCACAACACGGAGTGGTTCCTGGAGGCCGCCCGCGCGTTGATCCGCGCCGGAGCGCCGGCCAGCTTCGTCATCCTCGGCGAGGGCCCGCGCGAGATGAGCCTGCGCCGCTCCATCCGCGAAGCCAGCCTCACCGAGCACATCACCGTCGGCGTCCCGACCACCGTCGAGTGCGGGCAGACGCTCTCGAGCCTGGACATCTACATCTCGTGCCGGACGCAAGGCGGTCCGAGCTGGATCTCGTGCCAGGCCCTGGCCCAGGGCGTCCCGTGCATCTTTGCCGCCGCTGGCGAGGCCTTCCACCTCATCCGCGACCGCCGGACCGGCGTGCTCGTGGAGCCGGGTGACGGGCGGCGCCTGGTCCAGGAGATCCAGCTCATGCTCACGAACCCGGAGTTCGCCCGCGGCATGGGGGTCAAGGGCAGCGAGCACTTCCTCGGCATCGCCCCGCACGCGCGGTTCGAGCGCGACGTCGCCGGCGCCCACGCGCTCGCGGTCGGCACGGCGAGCGTCTTCTAGGCCCGAGCCCTCACGAGCTTGCGCGACCTCGCGGTACAACGCCGGCCCCGAGTGCGCACTGCGCGTGTCGGCCCTCGAGCCCGGCGCTAGCTAGAGGCCCTTCTCCTTCACGTACGCGGCCATGCGGTCGTTCTCGAGCAGTTGCGCGAAGGCGTACTCGTCCGTCTCCTTCTGGTAGCGCAGGAAGTTCTCGAGCTCGGGGATCTTCAACAGGGACTGGCAGGCGCGATCCTGCATCTCCTCGTCGTTGATGTAGCGCACGAGCTCGATGAGGATCCCGACCGCGCGGTCCGCCTTGCCGTCCTGGTAGAACGAGTTCGCCTCGTCGCGCCGTTCGGCGAAGTAGTCCCGCCGCTCCCAGGCCACCTTGTCCTGGAGCCCCTTGCCCTCGGCGCACTTGTCGCCGCAGTCGTCCAGGAAGCGCTCGATCAGCTCGTCGGCCCAGTCGAAGCGCCGCGGCTTCGACCCGGTGATGTAGTCCACGCACCAGGCCAGCTCGGCGTAGCTGGGTGTGCGGTCCAGGCTCAACCCCAGCTCGCCCTTCGTCTTCCCGACCCAGGGCAGCTCCGGGTGCGTCGGCCAGCGCTCGGTGAACTCGCGGCAGCGCAAGAGCATGTAGTAGCCGCGCTCGGGGTGCTCTCCGTCGGCGAGCTGCTTGTCGTAGTAGGCCGAGAGCTTCTTGTTGAAGTACTCGAAACCCTCGACGTTCGCCGCGTCCTGCTTCGAGCGCAGCTCCAGGTCGTCGAAGCGCTTGCGCACCGTCTGGTACTCGGCCAGAACGGAGCCCGACAACCCAGCCGTCGAGAGCTCGGACAGGATCCGCTCCGCGTTCACGAGGTCGCCCTCGTCGAGCTCGGTCTGCACCAACCGCAGTCGCTCGGTCGGGCTCAACCCCGCGCTTCCACTGGAGCGCTGGAAGAAGAAGACGAACGCCGCGCCCAGCACGCCGGCCAGCACCAGGGCCGTGACGATCGTCCGCGCCGACGACTTCTTCTTATGCTTGCCGCGATAGGAGGGGAGCGAGCTCTTGCGCGCGTGCACCACGGATTTGGGTGTCTTGAAGACCGGGGCTTCGTCCTCGACGTCCTCTTCGGACTCCTCGTCGCCCGTCTCCGGCTCCACCGCCTCGCCCTCCTCCGGAGCCCACTCGAGCACCGCGCCTCCGAGCTCCACGCGCTGCCCGTAGCCCAGGTCGACGGCATCGGCGACCTCCTCGCCGTCGACGATCGGACACGGTGCACCGGGATGCGGCACCAACCGCGCGCGACCGTCGCGCACTTCGAGCACGGCGTGCTCTTCCGCGACGCCTTCCGATTCGAGCCGAAGTCGAGCCTCCGCGCCGCTCCCGATCGTCAAGCGACCCTTCTGGATGCGGTATGCCTTCCGACGTTCACCGTCACGCACGATCAGCCTGGCCATGCTGCCGTCCTCTCTCTCAGCCCTCGGTCACATCACGAGCCGGTGACCTCGGGAGAGAGATCACCCGCACCGATGGTACCCGAGGACATCGCCAGTGCGCGGCGCAATTCGTTCTCGAGCTGACGCACGTTGCCCGGCCACTCGTAGCCCTCGAGGGCTTCGCGCGCTTCGGGCGCGATCTCGCGGCTGTTCTCAGGGATTCCCAATTCGAGCGGCAACGTTCGAAGGAAGTAACGCACGAGGTGAGCGACGTCGCCCTCGCGCTCGCGCAGCGCCGGCAGCTTCAGCACGACCACGTTGAGGCGATAGAAGAGGTCTTCGCGAAACTTACGCTCCTTGACCATCGCCTGCAGGTCGCGGTGCGTCGCCGCGACGAGGCGCACGTCGACCTTGCGCGTGCGGTTCGAGCCCACGGGCCGCACCTCGCCGGTCTCGAGCACACGCAACAACTTCGCCTGCATCTCGAGCGGCATGTCCCCGATCTCGTCGAGGAACACCGTGCCTCCATCGGCGGCGGTGAAGTGTCCATCGCGATCCGACACCGCGCCCGTGAACGAACCGCGCACGTGACCGAAGAGCTCGCTCTCGAGCAAGTTCGGCGACACCGCGGCGCAGTTCTCGGCCAGCAACGGCTTCTTCGCGCGCGGACTGTTCCGGTGCATGGCCTTGGCCACGAGCTCCTTGCCGGTGCCCGTCTCGCCGTGGATCAAGACCGGCACGGAGCTCGGCGCCACGCGCTCGATGAGCTCGAACACGGCTCGCATGGGCGCGCTGTCCCCCACCATGCCGAAGCGCATCGGGACCTCGCCCTCGTCCACGCGGGTCGGCCGCGAACGCGCCTCTCCGACCTCCGCCCGGACCTCGTCGAGCCGTCCGGTTTCCTCCGCCTCGGCGAGCAGCGCGCGCAGCCGCACGAGCAGGTCGTCGGTCACCTGCGCTCCCCGGCCGGCTTCAGGTTGGCGTAGGCCAGGAGCAGGTGTTTCGTCCCGTGGCTGGTGAAGTTGACGGTCGCCCGCGCATTGACGCCGGCGCCCTGCAACCGATCGATCATGCCGACTCCGAAGTGGTCGTGGACGACCCAGGCGCCCTCGCCCAGCGCGAACCCGGCGTTGTCCGCGTCGTACTCACCGAGCGCCTCGCGCACCTCTTCTTCCGGGCTCTTGCCGTTGCCCGAGGTCGTGCGCTCGACCGGGACTTCCTTCAGGAAGCGCGAGGGCATGCGGTAGTTCGTCTCGCCGAAGTGCATGCGCGTCCGCGCCCAGAACAGGTGCAGCCGTTCCATGGCGCGGGTCATCCCCACGTACATCAGCCGCCGCTCCTCCTCGACCCCGCTGTCCTCGTCCTCCGAGTCGAAGATCGAGCGCGCGTGCGGCAAGAGCTCTTCCTCCACGCCGGCGATGAACACCGTCGGGAACTCGAGTCCCTTGGCCGCGTGCAGCGTCATCAGGGTGACGCCGCCGGCCTCCTCTTCCATGCCGTCGATGTCGCTCACGAGCGCCACGTCCTGCAGGAAG
>Ga0070727_10003907_pt1 | contig 13051 bp, 16 predicted proteins | sample tdAd472_FD_66722 | JGI IMG/M metagenome (GOLD analysis project Ga0070727, IMG submission 66722) | Marine sediment microbial communities from the Atlantic coast under amendment with organic carbon and nitrate - tdAd47.2 | ecosystem: Environmental > Aquatic > Marine > Coastal > Sediment | place... | reverse complement strand
AGTGTCTCGACGCAGTTGAAATCAGATGTCGGCGCTTCGAATCTGGCGTAGAAGCGCTCCAGCGTGAATGGAACCGGTGCGGCGCTGGATGTCACTGTCGTAATGACACGCAATCTTTTGGCATCCCGCGATACGGTGAAACGGTGAGTGATTTGCAGGCCATCCATTAACGTCACGTTGGATACGAGGTGATCGCCGTCCCAACCGCAAACCTCAGTGCCAACGCCACTCTCCGTGCTTTTCGCAACACCATCGTAGAACGCGCAGAAAATGGCATAGTCGTCCTTTCTCGCGATGCTGATCTCGTTCTCGTTCTGGAAAATCGTCAGGACCTGCAGCCGGGTAATTTCCTCCGCCAGGCGTGCCATAGCAAAAACGGCCTCTCTGTGTCGCCCGGGGATCGAATCTGCGCCGTAACCAACGGTCGGCTGTAACGACCGTTGCGCTCTCGAGGACCTTCGATTCAGCTGGTAGAGTGTCTCGCCGAGTACGACATAGGCGTCGTCGCCACGAGTGTAATCCCGCTCCCACGAGCCACTGAGATCAGTCGGCATCGGCCCGTCGAGAGATTTCATGTTGTCGGTGATCACTGGAGGAGGCTTCGCGGCACAGGCCGTGATCAGCAGGTAACCCGCTACCATGAAGCACGTTCTCGACATTTTCCGGTTCAGCTTCTTTGTCCGCATTCGCGGAAAATAACACATTGAATCCAGCGAGTTTTCGCGGTTCCTCCACAAACTATGGCCAGGCGCGCCGCTACGCTGTATTAATACGGCGCAATGCGACTACAAGCCTATTTCGACCGCATCGGCTATCGCGGCAGCGACGCGCCGAATTTTGTGACCCTGTGTGAGTTGATGCAGACGCATATCCGCGCCGTGCCCTTCGAAAATCTCGACGTGCAACTCGGGCGCCTGCTGACAACGGCCCCCGAAAATGCGTACGCAAAAATTGTCGAAGGTCGGCGCGGCGGCTGGTGCTACGAGCAAAACGGCCTGCTCGGTTGGATGCTGTCCGAGATGGGATTCGATGTAACGCGTATTGCGGCGGCCGTGCTGCGCCATGAACGCGGCGACTCAGCGATCGCGAACCACCTTTGCCTGATCGTCCGTTGCGCGGATTCTCCGCAAAACTGGCTTGTCGACGTGGGCTTCGGTGGCGGCCTGATCAGACCGATCGAACTTGCCGAAGGCGACTACGAACAGGCGCCCTTCCGGCTCGGGCTCCGGCGCATCGAAGGGAATTGCTGGCGATTCTGGGAGGAGCTCGGCGATGGCGAATTCAGTTATGACTTTGCCGCCAGACCGGCCGACGAGACTCTTCTCGGCAACAAGTGTGAGTATCTGCAGAGCGACCCGGAATCGGGCTTCGTCCTGAATCTCGTCGTCCAGTTGAGAACCCGCAACCGGCACCTGTCCCTGCGCGGACGCGTATTCCAGGTGGGTACCGCAAACGGGATCGAGACCGAGCTACTCACATCCGTGGAAAAGCTACAGGAGAAACTCACGGACGTCTTCGATCTGCACGTACCAGAGGTGACCGATCTATGGCCGAAGATTGCAGCGCGTCACGAAGCGCTCTTCCGCGAGGAGCCCTGAGTCACGCATCCTCGACGATCACGGCCGTGCCGATGGCCAGTAATTCTGCGGCCCCGCCCATCATCACCGAGGTCGTGAAGCGAGCCGCAACGATTGCATTGGCGCCGAGTTCCGCCGCCTCCGCCTCCATGCGATCGAGGCTCTGTTCGCGACTTTCCGCAATGAGTTTGGCGTATTCGTGTACTTCACCACCAACGATGTTGCGCAACCCGGCCATGATGTCCTTGCCGATGTGGCGGGCACGCACGGTGTTGCCTCGCACCAGTCCCAGTGTTCTCACAATCCTTTTGTTCGCGATCGTCTCGCTGGTCGTAATTATCATCCTAGATCTCCACGTCTTTGTATTTGTCGCTCTTGCGCTCGATCAGCCGTTGCCGCAAGACGGAAAAGAAAAGCACGCCCATGCCGCCGTATATGGCCGCGAACAGGAGCTTGATGCCGAGCGACATCGAAGTATCGATAACAAACTCGTAAATACCGTAGCCCGCGACAATCAGCAGTCCGCCGATAAACAATAACCAGCCAATGCCGCGAGTTGCCCTGACCGTCGAATCGTCCATTTGCTCTCTCCAGATATCTTCTCCCAGCTCGCTCAGACGTGACCGCCCCAGTCTTTCTCGCAGCGTCTTGAGCTCTCTTAGATCGCCGCTACATTCCATGCAGCCGTCGCAATGCACTTCGACCCGTTGCCGTTCCTGTTGCGTCAGTTCGCCGTCGATGTACCCCGACAGCATCTCACCGACATGATCATCAATAATGCGTGTACTAACCGTCTTATTTCCTGGCATGATGTTCGAGCGCCTCCTTTAGCGCCATTCTTGCCCGGTGCAGCCGTGACATAACCGTGCCGGGTGCTATTTCGAGTACGTCCGCGATCTCCGCATAAGAGAGATCGAGATAATCACGAAGCACGACGATCTCCCGCTGGTCCTTCGCAATCGAGTGCAGCGCAACCTGGATATCCCGCGCGGTTTCCGCGACCTCGGCGGCCTTGTCCGGTGTCTCCGATGTGTCCGGCAATTGCTCGACCGGCAGGTCGCTGCCGCGGCGCCGCCTGAGCATGTCGATACAGCGATTCCGGACGACCCGCAGGAACCAGGGTCGCAACGGTCCTTTGCGTTTGTCATAGCTGCCGGGCTTCGCCAATACGGTCTCGAAGGCGTCATGGACGGCATCGGCCGCATCATCAGCGTTGCCGAGAATCTGGATGGCCAGCGCGTGAGCGCCGCCGCCGAGTTGTGCCAATTGCTCTCGCATCGTGTCGTTTTCGCCTGCTTCAGGGAATATACGCGCGGCGAGGTGGAATTATTCCATCGATCGCTTTTTTAGTTACTATTCTGTTATTTTTCAATAATTAATAATTTATTATTAATCTTATTTATCACCATTTGCTTCATGCCAAAATTTGAAGCAGTTCTCATTTTCGAGGCCAATCTCCGGAATCGTCACGATTTTTGTGAATTTGAGTCAGTCCAGAAGACTCCTGAGAAGGCATTATTGAACGCTGAACTGCTGCAGCCCCGAGAAATACCATGTGGTTACCCACTCCGATTTACGAACGGATTCCCCAATTTTGGCTACTGCTGGGTTTGCTGTTCATCGCATTGGGGCTCTATGTCGGCTTCGATTTTGACCTCATATTCTTCTACCTGGCCCTCGGCCTGGTCTGCGTCGCACGTGCTGCATGGATACAGATGCTACGACTGCGCTACCGGGACAAGCAGCGGGATTCCAAAGACGATTCGTCCGACAACGGCGATACTGGCATCACGCCGGTCGGCAGCTAGGAGGTTCCTGAAGCATGAGCATGTGGATTCCCAAAGCACTCTATGATCACGCACCGCTGTTCTGGTTTCTTCTGGGCTCACTGTTTCTCGCGGGCGGACTATATCTGGGCTTCGGTAATGGGCTGAGGGTGGCCTATTTCGTGTTTGCCATTTTTTGTTTTGGCCAGTCGTCCTGGACCTTCTTCGCAAGACGCCGCTACCGGCGCCAGGCACTCCAACAGGAATCGGATGAATCCGGTGAGCCGGTCGAGTCTTAGATTCGTGATGGAAATTGGGGTACGCTAGGGGTCCCAGTTGTCGCGGACTCGCTGCCCGCGGACCCTAGCCACAATGCAAACCAAACACCACCCCGAATACTCACTCGCGGAAGAAGTCTTTCATTCACTCAGCCACGGCGTGGGCGTAGTCCTCAGCATCGCCGGCCTGTCCTGGATGCTGTACATCTCGATCGAGGCCGCTGACCCGTGGCGCATCACGGCGAGCGTCGTTTATGGCCTCACGCTAATCGCACTCTTCCTCTCGTCGACCGTGTATCACGCGATGTTCGCCTCACGATACAGGCCGTTTTTCAAGCTGCTCGATCACTGTGCGATCTACCTGTTAATCGCGGGTACCTACACGCCCTTCCTGCTTGTCGCAATGCGAACCCCGACAGGTTGGTGGATGTTTGGCGCTATCTGGACCCTCGCCACCCTGGGCATTCTGACGAAGCTCTGGTTTCGACATCGGTTTCCGAAACTCGGCCTGGCCGGGTATCTCGTCATGGGTTGGCTTGTGGTCCTTGCCGCACCGCAGATAGCGGCCGCCGTAGGGCCTGACGGCTTGGTCTGGCTGATCGCCGGCGGCCTCAGCTATACGGTTGGCGCCGGGTTTTACGCGTCCAAGCGACTGGTCTTTAGTCATGCGATCTGGCATGTATTCGTGCTGGTGGGCGGCCTCTGCCACTTCCTCGCCATTGTCTGGTACGTACTGCCCGTTCGGCAGGCTCTCGCAAGCTCCGGTTGATCCTCTGACGTTACAAATGGCGCGCTTTTTGTCATCATTGATCGCCTCGTGAAGACGACTTCAATTCTGCACTGACACTGACATCTGATGCCGTTTACGCGCGTATCCACACTTTCATTGCTCGCACTTCTTGCAGCCCCGTTGCAGGCGGCAGACGTCGCCATGCCCGACCCGTTGTTCCGGGAAACTGCTGCGCTGCAGGTCACGCTGACAGCACCACTGACAACGCTGCTGACGGAGAAGTCGACAGAGGAAGAACTCAGGGCGGTTTTCGAGTACGCGGAAGGCGACGGTGAGCCGCGTACCTTTGACGTCAAGGTCCGGGCACGCGGCCACCTGCGCCATGAAATTTGCGTTGTCCCACCCCTCTGGGTGAACTTCAAAAAATCCGCGGTCAAGAACACCCTGTTTCACAAGCAAGACAAGCTAAAGCTTGTCGTTCATTGCGGCGGTTCAATTCGTTACGAGCAAGCGCTGGTCCGTGAATACCTCGCGTATCAAATCCTCAATCTCCTCACGCCTTTGAGCTTCCAGGTGAGGCTCTTGCGAGTCCGCTACGTGGACAGCGATGGCAAGCGCGACGACCAGGTGCGTTACGCGTTCCTGCTGGAACACAAGAACCGCCTTGGCAAGCGCATCGATGCCAAGGACCTCAAGATCGAGGAGACCGAGGTCGAGTTCCTGCAGCCGGATCACCTGAACCTGACGTCGGTATTCGAATACTTCATTGGTAACACGGACTTTTCACCGGTAGCGCCGTCTCCTTACGATGAGTGTTGCCACAACTATGACTTGTTCAGGAACGACTCTGATTTGCTGGTCGCCATCCCGTATGATTTCGACCAGGCCGGTTTCGTCAATGCGCCGTATGCAGCGCCGAGTGCGCAGTTTCCTATCCGGAGCGTGCGACAGCGAGTCTATCGGGGCCGCTGCGTGAACAACGAACACGTAGCGGCATCGTTGCAGCGTTTTCAGGACATACGTGAATCCATATACGCCCTGCTTGCCGAACACGGCGGCCTGACGTCAATGACACGCAAGGCGCTCATTGCGTACGTCAATGGTTTCTACAAAATTATCGATGATCCGGCGAAGGTTGAACGGTCAATCATCGAGAAATGCATCTGACCTTGGTATAGCCCTGCGGCACTGCTCAAGGTGCAACAAGTCTTTTGCGCTCGCCCGAATTTCCTTGTAGGCGATGACGTGCTTTAGTTGTACAAACGGCAAGCCGTCAATAATTTTCGCTGTGTCGATGAGTTCGTCGATATCGAAGTTTCCGATTGCCCAGCGCGTACCAAAGGTGACGCGACCGCCACAGTGCGACGCCAGTGACACGTTATAGCGTTCGTCGTAGTTCACGGTGCCCGTCTCGCAGGCTAAATCCCACGCATCACCGCGACAGATAACGTCGAGGTCGTTCGTGCCGCTTATCCAGCGCCTGACGATTAACGGCCCGCTGCCGAACACGGCGAAATCACCGGCGGGCAATTTCAGTCCTCGCAGGTATTCGAACAAAGCATCGACTTCGTTTGTTGCGGTCACGGGCCTCCGCAGTGCTTTGCGCAAGACCGCCTCGATGTAGGCGTTAGTGTGCAGGGCGTGTGAGCGCATGATCTTAACGTATTGCCAGCATACCGACCGCACGTCGTTCGACCCGGATCACCAGGTTCTCGGCGGTGCGGCTGTAAACCATCCAGCGTTTCCAGGCAACGCTGGCCGGAATCGCGAGATCGCGTAAGGCCTTGCGGTGATCGACCAGAACGACGACCGCCGCGGCGAACATCAGGGCGCGCCAGGCGATCAGGAAAATGGCGCGCCGCACATCGTTCCGCGCTTGCGTGCGCAAGAAACAGCAATGAAACTTCAGGTGGGCTTTCTCATCCTCGACGATTTCCTGCAGAAGCGTCTTCATGCCCGATTTCGGCAGCTGCGCCGACAGCAGGTGGTAGTAACAGATACCGACGACCTCGGCCGCCAGCAGAACCATGACTTTAAGACGAAGGCCGATCAGTCGGCGGCCGAAAACGAAGAGCTTTGCGGTCCAGTTCGTGCGTATCAGTTCCCCGCGAAGCGCTCGAACACAGCACGCCAACAATTCCGCATGCCGGTGCTCCTCGGCGACGAACAATTCCATGGCATCGGCGTAGTGCTCGTCGATATCGCGAAGCTTGCTATTGCGTGCCTGAGCGATGACCGTGCCGCCACCGGACTCTCCCAACTGAAATATCGCCAGTGACCGGGCAACGGATTTCGGCACCGATGCCAGTCGCGGGTCGTCAGCCAGTATCCGCGGCGCCGGGCGTGCACTGCGCGACGCGAAGACGTCACGCCACCCGTGCCAGTTGCCTCGTCTCTCGACCATGCGATTTCCCCATTCCTATGCCACGAAATGGTTATATCGCCCGAACCTGACGGACCAGGGGACAGAAAGTGTCGAATTGTGGCGAATTGTCGAGCGAGCAACACCTAGACGCCGAGGATCTCCGGATACCTCGGTGTCCATCGGTATGCTTCGATTTTGCTCTCCAGTGCATCGACCTTCGTATAGGTCGCCACACCGTCCGCAATCGCCTGCTTCGCGACGGCGAGACCAACACTACCGCAGACCTCCCACAGCCGGCCGACCTCCGGCATCAGGCAACGATGCTCGAGTTCTTCGTCTTTGAGCGCGTGTGCGAGCGCCGTCGATGAAGCACCGATCATCGCATCCGTGATTTCGGTAGCCCCGCTGATAATCGCTCCCAGACCTATCCCCGGAAAGACGAAGACATTATTCGCCTGGCCAATCCGATGCTCCTCGCCGCCGATATTTACCGGCGCGAACGGGCTTCCGGTCGCGACGAGCGCCTTACCATCGGTCCAGCGCAGAATGTCCTCGGGTGTCGCCTCCGTGATCACCGTGGGATTCGACATTGGCATGATCACGGGTTGCTCGGTATTGCGTGCCATCGCCCGGACGACTTCTTCGGTAAAGCAGCCGGCCTGCCCCGAAGTACCGATCAGTACATTGGCTTTATGGGCGGTCACGATTTTCGCCAGATCGGCACGGTCTTCCACTGCGAGGCCAATTTCGGCGACCCATTCGGCTGGCCACGCGAACTCGTGTTTGTATTCGTCCAGGTTCTCGCGATCCTCGCAAAGTACTCCGCGACTATCCGTGGCGAGTATCGCCCTCTTGAGTTCTTCGCCCTCGACGCCTTCCTGCTGTAACTGGTCGCGTATCTGCCGCGCAATGCCGAGACCTGCCGCACCCGCACCGTGCACAACCGTGCGACTGTCGCGGAAATCTACGCCACTGATTCGGCTGGCTGCGTGCATGCCTGCCGCAGCGACCGCACCCGTCCCCTGGACGTCGTCATTGAACGTCGGCAGTGACTTCCTGTGCCGATCCATGACCATCAACGCGATGTCCTTGTGAAAGTCCTCCCACTGGATGACCACCTTGGGGAACACTTTCTGCGCGGCTTCCACAAATTCATCGACGATTGCGAGATACGCGTCGCCGCGCAGTCGCTTATGGCGCCACCCCAGGTACAGGGGATCGTCCAGCAACTCTTGATTGTTGGTGCCGACATCGAGACTGACGGGCAGCGTTCGCGCAGGATGAATGCCCGCGCCCACACAATACAGAGCGAGCTTGCCGATGCTGATAGCCATGCCGCCAACACCCTGGTCACCGATACCGAGGATTGCCTCATTGTCCGTGACGACCATCAACTCGACGTCGCTAAACGGCGCCGAGTGGCGGATTACGTCTTCGATGCGTCCAGCGTGCTCGGGCGTGATAAAGATACCCCGGGCACGCCGATAGACACGGGAGAAAAAGTGCGAGGCATGGCCCACCGTCGGCGTATAGATGATGGGCATCAGCTCCTCGAGGTGCATGCTCAAAATCTTGTAGAACAACACTTCATTGCGGTTCAGCAATTGTCCGAGGTCGATATTCCTGCCCACCGGATCCTTGTTGAAGCAGATCGTCAGGTAGCTCCGCTCGGCCTGAGTCTCGATGTCGTTATGCTGCGACGGCAGCATGCCCTCGATTCCGAAGCGACGCCGCTCTTCGTGAGTGAATCCGATACCCTTGTTGTACAGCGGCGATCTCAGTAATTCCGAACCGCTCAGATCGACTCGGACCATGTCTCCTGAAGGAGTTCTGATTAGCTCGAATTTATCCATTTCACTGCCCGTCTTCCGTATGGATGACGGGCAATAGACGCCCTCTGCGCCCCGGTGTCAACCGTGATCAACACCTATTCGACATCCATCGCGCGAGCCGTAACGGGCATAGCACCGGCGGTCGGGCGGGGCCTGATCTCTCCGCGGCGAGGTGCTTTGGTGTTTAGTACGAACAAGTTACCCGCCAGTACCAGCATGGTCCCGACGACAACGGTCGCGTCGACCTCCAACCCTTCGAAAATTGCCGAGAGAATCAAGGCGACAACCGGGAACATGACCATCGCATACCCGGCCTTGTGTGCGCCGATGCGGCCGAGCAATGTCAGGTAGGCGCCGAAGGCGATTATCGAACCGAACACGGTCAGGTACAGCAGTGAGCCCAGGTAACCGGCCGACCAGTCGAAGGCAAATTCGTGGCCTTCCGAGATCGCAATGGAGGCCGTGATCAGCGTGCCATAGAACATGCCCCACGCGTTCGACTGAATCACAGGCAGCTTCGCCCGCTGGGCGCTCTGCGACACCATGTTGCCGAATGACGCTACCAGCGCACCCATGACCGCCAGGAACGAGCCGAAAAACACCGAGTCGGAGAACGTCAGTTCGCCAATCTGCGGTGCGAACAGCGTAAATATGCCCGCAACCCCCAGCAGTGCGCCGAACAATACCCGGCGCCCTGCCCGCACGCCGAAAAAGACCCGCGCATTGATGATATTCATCCAGACCATCGTCGAGAACGCAATCGCTGTCAGGGCGGACGAAATGTGAATCTGTGCGCGGTACGCAAGCACGTAGTTCACGCCGAACAGGAGCAGACCAAGCAGGAAGAACCAGCCATGCTCCCGCCACCCGAAAGCCAGTTTGAGGCGGCGTATCCGGCTCCAGCCGAACAGCAACAGCGACGCGCCTGCGTAGCGATAGACGATCGAGACCTCGGGGGCCACGACACCCAGCTGGAATTCGATTGCCAGCCATGTGGAACCCCACACGAGTACGGTGATGACATAAAGAATCGCGTTGCTCATTGACATTTCCGGCAGTCAAATGCGCGGAGAGCGTCTTCAACGACCTCCGTGTGGAAGTTGCGATACCGATGCAAGCGCGCAGGTGCAGACACCAGTGCCGCAAGTGCCGAGCGCCAATTCGTCCCGGGAAGCTGCTTCAAGGCATGCGTCGTACCCTCATTCGCCCGCTCGCAATTGAGGGAGGCGCAATGGATATCTGAATGTTGGTGTGTCATGGCAATCCCCTCCTGTGAAATCTGGGCTTGACTATACGGTGATTTTGTAGGTATAACAGATACAATTTTTTAAAAAGAGAACCTATACAGTTATGCTCTCAGTACACAAACAAGACGGTACCTACCTGTACTGCCAAGTCATTGATCTAATAGCTGAAAATATCGACTCGGGCACGCTGCGGCCGGGTGACCGCCTGCCGTCCCTGAGGAAGATGAGTAAGACCGCGGGAGTTAGCATCCCCACCGTCAGACAAGCCTACATCGAGCTCGAGCGCCAGCGCCGGGTCGAGTCGCGTCCGCAGTCCGGCTTTTATGTGCGCAATATCGCGGCCAATGACATCGTTCTGCCGACACCCTCCTACGAAGGCGACCCGATACCACTAACCTGCCGCACTCTGATGGAACGCGTGTACAACGGCATCAATAATCCCGAACTCGTTCCCCTCGGAATTGCGAACCCGACGATGGCCAGGTCGGCCGCGAAATCGCTCCACAGGGCCATGAAACGCGTCATGGCGCGCGCCGAGGAGCGTAGCCTGAGCTACTCTGCAACGCTCGGAGAACCTGTGTTACGGCGCCAGATCGCCTACCACTACCTGGATACGACCGGGGCTCAGGTGGACCCGGAGCATATCGGCATTACCAATGGCGGCCAGGAGGCTCTGCTGCTGGCGTTAAAGGCCGTCGCCTCCCCGGGCGACGTCATCGCCGTGGAGACGCCCACTTATCATGGCCTGCTGGAGCTGATCGACAGCCTCGACATGCTGGCCATCGAGATCGAGACCTGCCCCGAGGAAGGCGTCACGATCTCTGAACTCGAGCGTACTTTGCAGACGCACGACGTCACGGCCTGCATGTTCTCCACAACCTTGTCGAACCCACTCGGCGTCACGATGCCCGAGGACGACCGCCGCCAGATGGTCAAGGTACTCGAGAAATACGATACGGTTCTGATCGAAGACGACGTCTACGGCGACCTCAGGTTCGATGGCGTTCGTCCGATACCGGCCCAGTTCCTGGGCGGTAAGGCGCGAATTATTACCTGCGGCTCATTTTCCAAGACGGTAGCGCCCGGCTACCGCATCGGCTGGGTCGTCACCGATCAATACATCGACAAGATCTCGCAACTGAAACGTGCGTTCTCCTGCACCTCCGGTTTGCTGCAGCAATTGACGCTTGCGGACTTTCTGTCGTCCGGCGACTACAACCGTCACCTGAAGGCGTTGCGCCCCGTTCTGAAACGCAACTCGGAACGCATGGCGGCCCTGGTTGCCGAGCATTTTCCACAGCAGACGAGAACGTCGAAACCGGTCGGCGGATCGGTGCTGTGGCTCGAGTTACCGGAAAACGTCGAAGCGGAACAGCTGTTCGACGAAGCCATCGATGCCGGCATCAGCATTGCACCCGGTCACATCTTCTCACCGTGCAGCTGCTACAGGAACTTTCTGCGGCTGAGCTTCGGCCACCCGTGGACCGAAGAGACCGAGGACGCGCTGCGTTGGCTGGGCAATCGGGTCACGGAGCATTCGACGAACGGCGCGTAATCGACACATGCCAGGCGCAATCATGATTTTGCCGGTCGCTGTACCGATCCTGTTCTGGGGCTGGTACCACTACTACAAGGACCGGCACCTGCCGGAACCGATCGGGCACCTCGTATTGACGTTCATCCTGGGGATTGCGGCCGCCGCCGTTTCGAAGGCGCTCTACATGTCCCTGGGCTGGGTGTCACTGCGCTACGACGCGATGCAACTGGCCGATACCAGCATGCTGGCCCTGTTTGCCTACGCCATGCTGGCGATCGGCCCGATCGAGGAATTCGCCAAAATGCTGCCATTCGTCCTCGTCGTGCTGCGCTTTGTGGAATTCGACGAGCCGCTCGACGGCATCATCTACGCGTCGTTCATTGCGCTGGGCTATTCAGCCGTTGAAAACATCATGTACCTCGAATACCTGACACCCACCGAAGCTGCGGCGCGTGGTTTCGCCGGGCCGGTCATTCACATGCTGTTCGCCTCGATCTGGGGATTCACGATCGGCTGCGCTCACCTTCGTGGCGAGCCCCTGGCTGGCGGCATTGCCCGCGGTCTCCTGCTCGCCGCCGGGCTGCACGGACTCTACGATTTCATTGTCATGCAGAACGCATTCAACGCCCTGCCGATCGCGGCAGGCTTCATCGTTGTGATCTGGATTTGGCGCCTGGGACTGATGCGGGCGCTGCAGAAGAATGCGCTGCGCAAGAAGGAAACAGACCCGCAGCAGGACTAGATATCGGTGCGTGCCACCGTGACCGGCTGCAGGCAGGCCGTACTAACCCCGGTTATAGGGATCGTTCCGGTCAGGGGTCCTGACCGGCGGCTCGCCCTCGAGCGTCAGGTCGTCGAGCCATTCGGATTGCTCCAGCAACCTGGAGCAGCGCTCCTGGATCTCCGTGAGTCGATGCGACACGCTCGACTCTGAAAGTGGCTGGTTCTTGAATTCCTTTTGCATTTCGCTCGTCCGTCAGAGGACTGTCTGCAAATTGCGACAGTCCATGTAACGAAGTATAGGGCCCAAATCAATGACCATTTGTGAACTGCGTCACACTGGAATTCCCGAAAAACAGCTTTTTCGAGGTGTTATGTCGAATTGATGCGCCCGACCGCTGACTTGGACACTACTCGGGCGATTGGCTCAGTACGGACATCAGCATCGCGATTCCCTCGACGAAATTGCCGACACGCAAATTCTCGTTCGGGCTGTGCTGATTGTTGTCGATGTTGACGGTCGGTACTACGGCTGCCGGCACGCCCAGTGCTTCGATGATGGGAGCGATCGGAATCGAACCGCCCATAGTCCGAATCATTATCGGTTCCTCACCATTCAGGTGCGTGAGCCCTGCCCTGGCCATGCGCCCGGCCGGTGAATTGACGTCGGACCGGAATGCGCCATAGGAAACCTCGTACCTCATGCTGACGATCCGCTCGTACTGTCGCCGTTCCTCGTCGCCCGGGGCGTGATCGAGAACCGTGTAACCGAGACTTTCCACATGGTCGCGCACGAGGCCAATCAGTCGCTCGGGATCCGATTCCTTGACCAGCCGAATGTCGAGTTCCGCGACGGCCTGCGGTGGGATGACGGTCCGTGATTCTTCGCCAACCCAGGCGGCGGCAAGACCACGAATATTCAGCGACGGATATTGAAGCGCTTCCTGCAGTGACGGCGCAAGGGACTCCGCGCGGGACACACCCATCGCATCCAAAATG
>Ga0070727_10003901_pt1 | contig 13071 bp, 14 predicted proteins | sample tdAd472_FD_66722 | JGI IMG/M metagenome (GOLD analysis project Ga0070727, IMG submission 66722) | Marine sediment microbial communities from the Atlantic coast under amendment with organic carbon and nitrate - tdAd47.2 | ecosystem: Environmental > Aquatic > Marine > Coastal > Sediment | place... | reverse complement strand
ATGATCATGGCGTTTGCTCAGCAGCTGTACCTGCAGTTCATTGACGAGAACCTTGTGTCGCTCGTCAAGGAATCCGGGGACAAGAGCGTCGGCGCGATCAATTACGGCAACAAAGATGACTGCGATACGCTGCTGGCGCTTATCGTCAAGCAATGCGACTCGATGGAGAAGATCACAGATTTTGCTGACGTCCTGCAGCAGCGTTCGGGTCTGATCGCCGAACATGCGGTGTTCAAGGACGACGATGATGTCGTTCCGATTGCGGGGACTGTCGCAACGGTATTCGCTATCAATGCCAATGGCGTCATCAGGGAGAAAGACGTCAACCTGCTCGGCGACAACTTCTGGGGAATATCGAATGTCCTGAGCCGCTGACTGCGGCGAAACAGCTGGCTCAGATGTCGGTGCGATACATCTGCTGCTTGAAACGCAGCAGCTCGTCACCGGAAACGCCTGGCAGGCGGGGAGTCACATCATTGGCATCATTTCCAGCAGCGGACGATGCCTTGTCCTCACCATTTTCGGACTTGTCGACCGCGAATGGAGCACTGCGCTCGTCGGCTTCCTCGGCAGGTGCGAATTCGGGCGTACGTAGTTGAGGTTCATCAAAGATCCGGCGCAGCAATGTCTCCACGCGTGGACGGTCGTCAACAGACGGGTTTGCGTTGCCACCATCCTCGACGGCGCTGTCGATAGAAAGCTGTCCCGGTGTAACGGTCTCTGTCGTCCCGTGATCAACGACCTCGAGAGTCAGGCGATTGTTGCTGACATCGGCCATTTGCGGGGAGTCGACCGGTTGGTCGCAGCGGGTATCCGCGCCGGTGGCGGCCAAAGCCGGACTAATGGCGAAGCCGAGCGCAAAAACCAGCGATGCGCTCAGGCCACTGAGTCGACTAGTGCTTCTTGGTGCCATCCGGTGCGTCAATGTCACCTCCGGGGTTACCCGCCAAGTGTTATAGCCGAGTATAACACCTTGGCGAAATCTCGCAAACGCAGTTCCTAGGGCCTTAATTCCGCCGTTTGTGCCGGTACAGGGTTCACCTCACGCAGCTCCGCGAGGTCGGTAGCGATGCCGGCAGCCTGATCCAGCAGAACATCGGGCATATCGTCCTCGTCGAGGTCCTCGAGGCTCTCCAGAGGCTCCAGGTTCAGCGCTGTACGACGTTCGTTCTCGCGCTCCAGTTCCCGGGCTATCTCTTCTTCACGCTCGGCAAGCCGTTCCTGGTAGTTGAGAGACACTGTTTTGCGTGTCCGCGCCTCTTCCGCCTCCTGGCTGCGCCCGATCAGGTACTGGAAATTCGGGTCAGCCTTGGCACGCTCGGTATGGCTCACGGTCAATGATTCGATAGTGCTGTCCAGGGGCTCCCCGGCACGAAACCGCGTCGTCTGGATCGTGTCCCAGGGCAGGGCGCTGTCGCGAACACTTTCGCCGAATTCCTCGGTATCGATCATCGATGGCAGAGAAATGTCAGGATCCACGCCCCGGTGTTGGGTGCTCTCGCCTGTAACCCGATAGTATTTGCCGATGGTCAGCGTTAGCTGGCCATAGCCCGGGCCGCCTTCGGGTTTCAGGTACTGATCCAGCGAGTACAGATTCTGGACGGTGCCTTTACCGAACGTTTGCTGGCCGACAATGACGCCTCTCGCGTAGTCCTGGATCGCCGCCGCGAAGATCTCCGACGCCGAGGCGCTAAAGCGATCCACGAGAACTGCGAGCGGTCCATTGTAGGCGACCGAGACTCTTGGGTCCGGATCGTCCAGACGGCTGATGCGGCCGCTGGAATTGCGCAGCTGAACGACAGGACCATTGTCGATGAACAAGCCCGACAAGGCTGTGGCTTCGGTCAGATGACCGCCGCCATTGCCACGGAGGTCGAGCACCAAACCGTCGATGCCTTCCTCCTCGAGCTCAGCAACCAGCCGTTTGACGTCTTTCGTCGTGCTCGTGTAGTTCTTGTCACCATTGCTCAGGGCGCGATAGTCCCGGTAGAAACTCGGTACCTCGATAACCCCGATGCGCCACTCGCGACCGTCCCTCGGCATCGTCACGATGTCGCTTTTGGCAGCCTGTTCCTCGAGCTTTACCTGATCGCGGGTCAACGCAATGATCTTCTCGCTGCTGCCCGGTATGGCGCCGGCCGGTATGATTTGCAGCCGCACGACTGTACTTGCGGGTCCACGGATGAGATCCACCACATCGTCGAGACGCCATCCGACCACATCCACCATGTCACCTTCGGGTCCCTGGGCGACGCCAGTGATTCGGTCGTTCGGCTTGAGCTTGCCGTCAATGGCCGCGGGCCCTCCAGGAATGATCGTCACTATCTGTACGAAGTCGTCGTCCAGTTGCAGTGATGCGCCGATTCCAAAATAGGAGAGGCTCATCTGAATCCGGTACTCCTCGGAATTTCTCGGCGAGAGGTAGCTCGAGTGCGGATCCAGAGTATGGGCGAACGCATTCATGAACGTCTCGAAGACGTCATCTGCTTTGACCTGGTCAATGCGCTTCAGATAGCGTTTGTAGCGCTTCTGTAACAGTTCCTGGGTCTCTTCCCAGGTTTTCTCCGCGAGTACCAGACGCAGCGCATCGTTCTTGACTCGCTGACGCCAGATCTCGTCCAGCTCGGCCGATGTCACGGCCCATTGCTCTTCAGAGCGATCGAATTGATATTTCTCGACGACCTCGAAATCCGGCTCGGTCTCGAGTTGTGTGAGGGCGTATGTCAGCCGCTCTCTGACCCGGGTCTGATAGATACTGAACATCTCATAGACGGGGTCGAGGGGTTTGCTCCTGACAATATCGTCGAGCTGGTAGCGGTAATCTTCGAAAAATCCGATATCGCTCTCGAGTAGATACATGCGGTTACCGTCCAGCGATTCGATGTAACGGTCCATAACCCTCGAGGAGAGCTCATCGTCAACCGAGATGTGGAGGTAGTGGGATTTTTGAATGAACTCGGTGACCAGTTCACCAACGCTTTCGTGGCGCGGGTCCGGGCGCAGTGTGTCCGAATCGTCAGTCGTCGCCGCCAAGAGGGGCAGCGCAAGAGCGCTCAGCAAGGTGCCGGCGATCCAGCGGCGGCGGTTGTCGTTTCTACTCAATGCAATCTCCATATTTTCGGCTGACATTGTTTCACAGCAACGCTGTGGGCTAGGCTAGATGCACAAAGCTCGGCGATCAAGGGCCTATTTGGCATAAAGTAACGCAAAAAGCGATATGTATACCACTTCGGAAAGTTTTGAATGCGCCCGTTAACGATGCTTAACGGCATTCTGATGGGGTCCTGCCTGGCGATTTCCGTCAGTCTGGCCATGGTTCTCATCGTATTCCTGGTGCTTGGCGACGATCATCCGCGCCTGCAGCACGAGTTCCGGCCATTGTTGACCAGTACGATGATCTTCCTTGGTATGACCATCATATCGGCCGGGAGTTTCTATTCCCTGATCATCAACCATCGCGGCCGTTTCTGGGCACAGGGGATGATGTGGCTCGGTTTGGCGGCGACGACCTGGTATTTCTGGCCGTAGTATTCACTTGAACAAATTGATGTGTTGCGTCCGCCCGGCGGACCTGTCACTGCTCTTGCGTCGCCGCATTCGCGTTTGCAGCTCACTGCGCCTGTCTTCCAGCCACTGTTCACGACTGACGCGGACCCGCCCGCCACGTTCATCTCGAACGCGCTTGCGGTAATCGCAAAAGTCCTGATAGGCCTGGATTTCGTGCTTCAGCTCGCGGGCAATCAGCTCGATCATGATTGCATCATCGAGGAAACCGAGGCCGGGAATGTGATCGGGGATCAGGTCTTCGGGTTCGGCAAAATAGGCGAGGGCGTTCAGTACTCGATTGGCCTCCTGGTGCGGCAATCGCCATTCGAGATCCGACAACATATCGATCAGCAGGCGGAGCTTCTGCAGGCGTTCGACGATAAAAGCCGGTGCCCCGGTTGGGCCAATTGCGACGAGCAATTCCTCGGCAGCGGCGACGATATCCTCGGGTGCGAGGCGCGTCGCCGCAGAAGTGGCTTCCTGCATGATCAGGCGAAAGTGCTTCAGATCATCGTCGTTGAGATCGAAGGTAACCCGCAGGCCCATCGCGGTACTCCAAACGCATTCAGGGGTCGCAGCCTACCATGCGTGCGTCGCTTGGCAAGAAGGTAAGGGGTGCTGCGTCGCGCACTGCGAGCCTAGCTGCGGAAACGTTTGTCCCAGTTCTTCGAGCGGTCGAATTCGCCGGAATTGTAAGGATCGATGCCGTCCTCGTCGCCGCTGTCTATAACAGAGTCATCGAGAATCTTCAGCGTCTCGTGAGTGCCGGTATCTTCACGAATGTATTTGTTGCGAATAAGTACATTCTTGCCGGGGCCGACGCTTTCGACTTGTCGGTCGACAGGCCGGTTAGTCTCGAAGAAATCAGGGGCCAGCTCACGTTGATCGGAGTATTCCGCCGCATCCTGCACGGCAGCGCCTGCGCTGCTGCGCCGCCGAATTTGTGCTGTCCTGCGTTGCTTTGGTGCCGATTCACCTTTGAACCAGCTGATCAAGCGCCTGAGCATTGCCTGTAGTTCCGAATATGAGTTGCCAACGTATCCCCGTCGACCAATATAAATCTGAAGACACGGCGGATTGCGGATAATTTACATAAGCCGCATGTAAGAGACGTTCATAACCGATTGTGCGGCGATCGAGTGTGACGCGCGTCACAAACTGTCTTATCCAGGTGATTTCAATTACGTGCTGAATTTCGACTGGAGGCAAGGCGCCATCCGAACAGCATCAGGCGAAGGGTTTGCCATCCCAGGTACGGCGACAACACGAGAAACCACGCTACTCCGTCACCGGACCGGATTCGGCCACTCAGCTCTCCGAAAAACTGGCCATACCCCTGGCCGCCATATTCACCAAAAATGCTCTGGCCGACGAAGTAGATTGCCACCGGCATCACGATGAGCCCGAGGAACAAAAACGCGACCAACAGGCCTGTCTCTTTTCGTAGGATTTTCACCAGTGCACTGCGATTGTCGGCCAATTTAAAAATCCGCTATTGGAGAATGCGTATCCTTGCCCACGGCCCGGAGCAGGTCAACCCCGCCGCGAGTCGAGCAGTATGGAGGCCTTGGGGGAAATCAGTCGTCGTTGTCGCCGCCATCCCGGCGCGGGCGTTTCCGCCGGCGCAGCACCAGCACGCCAAGGTGCAGGCAAGCCGCCGAGAACAGCAGGTAGTGCGGTAATACCCAGAACCAGTCGCTGATATAGAGTGTCGCGAAAAACGCGGCAAAACCGGCGGTCAGGTAGAAGTAGGGAAGCGAATCGTAGAAGATCTTGGGCAGCCAGACTTTGCGTGACACCAGCGAGCCAGTTTTGCGGGCGACCTCCTGAGTATCAGTCAGAGTGGCCGGCTTCGGCGCCGCACTGCTCAGCATCACTATTGCTCCTGATCCCTGGATAAGGAATTCAGGTTACGCCTGAATCGAATTGCGGTCCGTGATAGCTCTCACAATTCAATGGCCACGGAGGCGATCAGTAATGATCACCGAGCTAGCGCTTCGCAAGTTCCTCGTAGCGGAACTCGGCATCACCGACGGACAGTACGTCACCGCTGGTCAGGAAGTGCTCGGTGACACGGCTCGAGTTGACATAAACTCCGTTCTTGCTGCCCCAGTCGACGACTCTTGTGGAATCGCCTTCCGTCACTACGACTGCGTGCCGGCGGCTGATGTACGGAGCCTGTAGCTGAATGTCGTTTTGTGCAGCGCGGCCGATCGTAAGGCGGTTCTTGAACAACGGAAAGCGAAGTTCCTGATCATCGATAGTGCCAATCAGGACGCGGCTCAAACGGTCCTTTTCAACGACTGGCTGTTCCTCGACACGTTCCGCTACCCGGTCATCCAGGTCGTAGATCGCGGCCTCGAGTTCGCTGATTGAGTCTTCCTGTTTTGCCTTGCTCGACATCTCGTCAAGCAAGCCGCTGATCGTTTCGTTCTTGCCTGCAAGCTCGCGCTCGAACGTGTCATTGGCTTCGACGAGGCTCCGTACTTCGTGCTCGAGTTCCTCTGTTCGTGATCGATACTCGCATTCGCTTTCCGTCAGCATTCGTTCAAGTTCGATCTTGAATCCACGAGTATCAACAAGGTCCGACGCAAGCTGTTCGTTAATCAATTCGTGCTGCGTCATCGTATCTTCGGCCGCCGTTAGCTCGAAGCGTAAGGTCCGTATCTCCTCCGCATGCTTTCGCTGCACTGTATGGAGTTGATCGCTCAGCTTGCGATTCGACTGTTCAATCTGCCGTAGCGCGGCGTTCAGTGCTTCGATCTGCGACGTCGACATGTCGAGCGCCTCGGTAAGCTTCAGCGTCTGCGTTTCCCTCGCCCTGACTTCAGTTTCGAGCCCTATACGCCTGGAGCGAAGTCGTTCGACGTCAAACTGCAGGCGATCTATCGTCTCGATTCGAGATCGAAGGTCTGCCTTCAGGACTTCGACTTCAGTATTCACTTCTTGTGGCAGAGGCGCGTAGCGCTCGGCGTCGAATGTAATCGCATCGGATTCGATCAGTTCCTCGGAGTTGGTCTCCAGGTACTGTTCTCGCCAGGTTGGCGTCTCGAGTTCCGCGGTTCGGTCTTCGTCGTCAGAGACTAATTCTTTTATATTTTTATTGTCATTAGCCATGCACGCATATTAGCACGGGAGCGCGGTAGATCGCCCACATACAGTTTCCGGATTACGTCAAATAGGGGTCTCAATCACAGGGCACGGTGCGGCCTTCGGACCACTTCCTCAGGGCGGCAACGCGCTCCTGCATCACGACAGACAGCGGTCGCGTCTGCTCGATCTCGCGCAGGATGTGCTCGGATCTCAGCGCCTGTCCCAGCGCATGCGCGGCATACAGGCCGGAGACGACTGCCTGTTCGATTTCGGCACCCGAGAAACCGGCCATCGATGAGGCCAGGCCATCGACGTCAAAATTGCTCAAAGTCTGACCGCGATTTGTGAGATGAATCGCGAGAATGGCAGCACGCACTTTCAGGTCTGGCAAATCGACGAAAAAGATCTCGTCGAAACGTCCTTTGCGAACAAGTTCGGGCGGTAATGCGGCAATGTCATTGGCAGTCGCAACGACGAAAACCGGTGACTTTCGTTCGGCCATCCAGGTAAGAAACGTACCCAGCACTCGTTGCGTCGTTCCGGTTTCACCGCCGCGCCCGGCGATACCTTTTTCGATTTCGTCTATCCACAGCACACAGGGGGCCATTACGTCGGCGGTTTTGAGCGACTCGCGCAGCTTGCGTTCCGTTTCACCGTGGTACTTGTCATACAGGGCGCCGAAATCCAGTCGCAGCAACGGGGCCCCGAATACCCCGGCCGTGGCTTTGGCCGCGAGGCTTTTTCCGCATCCTTGAATACCGATGAGCAGAATGCCTTTGGGTGGGTCCAGATGGGCGGCCCCTTGTTCGCGCCGGAATGCTGCCTTGCGCTGTGATAACCACTTCTTCAGTCTGGCGAGCCCGCCAACCTCGCCGAAGCCGGCTGTGTCATATTCAAACTGCAACGCGCCGCCACGATTCAGGAGTTCATACTTGGCCTGCATGACGCCTGGCAAATCGCTCCTTGTGATTGCGCCGTCCAGGTAGATGGCATTGCGTGCCAGACGTTCCGTGTCACGGTACGTCAGTCCCGCGAGGTTGCGAACCAGCAGTTTGTACGCCTTCGGATCGACCTGGACCCGTACCCCGGCGTTCTCGCGAGAGTACTCGTCGGCGAGCTTTTCAATAATGCGCCTGCGTTCCGTATCGCTTGGCAGCGCCATGTCGACTCGTGCGCTGAACGTCTCCAACTCGTGGGGCAATGACACTTTGTGGCTGATGAAGACAAGTTGCCGCGCAATGTTGCGGTAGTGAATGCAAATGTCCTTGATTAATCTTACGTGGACGGGGTCTTCCAGGAACGGATGGAAGTCGAGCAGAACATATACGCCCGGATTGGAAACTGCCCGAATGTGTTTCAGGACATCGGTCGGTGCGGAATTGATCAACTGGGGTTCGAGATCAATGTCAAGGCGCTGCAGGCCGTCCGTGACGGTCCATCGAAACAGGGGCAGGTACTCGCTCGACGATGATTTGATCGAGATCGATTGCAGCATCTCGAGAACTCTCGCCTCATCCTGCGTCTCGATGACGATAATTGGTGCGCGCGAACGCAGAATGATTTCGAGGTCTTGGCGGCGGTCCATTCCGATGGCTAGGGTTGCTGGTCGTCTGCGGTTATCTTACGGCAACCCGGCAACTTGTCGATGTGTAGTGCGTCCGGGGTTGTGCTGGTCAGTGCCGAAGCGGTCTCGGTAAGAACCTCAAGGTCGACTTCATTATTCCGGGTACGCAACTCGGCGACGAGATCGTCAAGGCTCCGTACGCCGTCCGACGCTTCTCGCACCTCCTCGTCCAATTCAATGAACAAGGCAACTGCGCGCGCAGTTGTTGCGCCGGTCGATATAGCGCCACAGAGCTCGGTCGACGACAATGACCAGTCTTGCTGCGACGCACGAGCGCGGTCGTGTCTCGACCTGGAAAGTGTGCCGCTGCGCCGCAATAATTCGAGACTGAAATACTCCGCCAGTCCTTCGATGATCCAGTCGTTCCCGTCAGCTGCCCTGAGTCCCAGTGCAATGTGCATGATCTCGTGCAACAAGGTGCTCGTGCCGTTTTCGCTGATCAACGGTCGTGCCGCATGAATGTAAAGCGACGTCGGGGCAGACAGGCCGCCGCGCCACATCGGGTCGCCGGCGCTGAAGACCGTAATCCTCGCAGGCAAGTCCGGAACGATGCGCGCCAGTTCCGGCATCGTCCAGTTGAGCAATGCAAGCATGTCAAGCCGCCGAACGTTGTTATCGACCGGTGCCGCAATTGCTACGCGCACGCCTGCGATACGATCACGACGTACACCGAGTTCACCGATGGCAATCCAGCCGGCGGGTTGTTTGAATCGCCTGCCATCGCGCTGCACGGCGAAGACTCCGTCCTGTTCGTGGTACTCGGTTACCGCAGACCAGCCTGGTGGCAATTCAAACGATGCGGTTGTAACGCTGGTTGCGCCTTTGAGTGTCCGGGTTGCCGCGCGCGGAATGATGTCTTCCGCACGGAAGACTCCCCACTGTTTGCCGAGCCAGGCGTCGTAACCGTTGTCACTGCGTCGATTGTTCAGGGTGGATTGCCACCGCAACGACCCCCCGCCAGGCGGGGGCGACCAACTGAGCACGTCATGTTGTCGCGACAGCTCGCCATCGCCGGAAAATTCTGCGAAACGGGTATCGCCGACCCGAAACCTGACCTCACGCAACAGATGTCGTGGTTGCCGTAACTCGAGTTCGACGTCGATGACTCCGTGCAGCGGGTCTGGCCGAACCTTGTAACGCGTCTCGTACTCCATCGTATCTTCGGCGACCGCAGACTCGGTCGCAGGCCCCCCGCAAGCGACAAACAGGAAAATCGACGCGGCAAGCAAGCACTGCCGGGTTCGGGATATCCGAAATTGCGAGAAAACGTTCATACGAATCTTGTGCCCTGAGATACAGTTCATACGTGATCAGGTCTTCCGTACGTATCCTTACCAGTGACGCTGATCAGGGTAGTGACTATGATATCTCAGACCATGACCACCTTTGGGCGAGTATTCATATCCGTAGTCCTTGCGACCGGGCTCGTCGCATGTGCGGGCCAGCCTGCAGTCAAGTCGCAGTCGCAAACGCCCGTCAGTGTCGGCCAGGCATCGACCAGCGTCGGGGAGCGAGCGGCCTCGATTGCCGCTCACCAGGTCGGTGTGCCATACCGCTACGGGGGCAGCGCGCCAACGGGGTTCGATTGCAGCGGCCTGATTCACTACTCGTACCAGCAAGCTGGAAAAGCCGTGGCACGAACGACGGGGCAGCTATGGAATTCAGCATCCGCAGTCGATCGCCGTGACATGCGGCCGGGCGATGTGCTGTTTTTCCGCATCGAAGGAAAAATGTCGCACGTCGGCATTTATGTCGGTGACAACCGATTCGTGCACGCACCCTCGTCCGGGAAGAGCGTCTCTGTCGAATCACTGAGTTCGGATTTCTACCGCAGCGCGTTTATTCGAGCGGGGCGCCCAAAATAGGATCGGTTGCCCACGCGTCGGCTCAGGTGGAGGGCTCATCCACAATAAAGGTGCGCAGCTGATCGGCGAGTCCTTTGCAGGCAGCCGCTCTCGCCCGGGCAATCAGAGGGATCGGTACGACAAGCGCGGGCAGGAAAGACGTGCCACTGACGTCGGCTGTTACCGAGCCGGCCGACTCAAGCCCCTTCAGGTCCCATACCGCGGCGTTGTAGTCCGCATCGTTTTGCCACCAGGCAAAGCCGAAACAACCGCCGCCACCGGGACCGGCCGCGCAGGACAGGCTGCCGCCGCCGGCGACCCTGTCGGTATCGCCGTCCAGCCAGATGATGTAGCGCACCTTTTGCTCTTCGATACGCTCCGCCACACCGGGGCGCTCCAGCAGCTTCGGCAGTCCCTTGGTTTCGGCTGGCGCGGTCCTCGGTTCGAACCAGGGAAACAGGGAGTCAACAAATTGTTTGTGCGGGATTACGCGCAGGCCCTTGGAACCCCTGGACAACGCATCTTCGACGCAATTGATGTACTTATCCTCGGTCTCGTTACCGAGGTGGTAGCTCTTGGCCAGAATCACTATTGATTCGTCAGACTCGATGCCGGTCATACCTTCTCGCGCGTCTTCGACACGCGAGGTTATGCAACCGCTCAATGCCACGGCCGCAATTCCTGCTATGAAGATCGTGCCGACACTGCGTTTGCAGTTACTCATCGTCAATTTCCTCAGAGGCTTCCCCGGATTCTTCGTCGTCCTCCGGGTCCATGGATAACACAGCGGGGCCTGTAGCGGGGCCGGGCGGCGGCAGGACTACCTCTCGACGCTGCGGTACCGGTTGTTTTTCGGGCTCTTCAGCCGCAGGTTCGGCTGCCACTTCGGCTTTCGGTAGCGCCGCAGGCATGCCCGTCGACCTTGGGCGATCTTTCAGCTTCATGATCTCCGTCGACGAATCGAGTTTCATGATCATCAGTGCTGCGGCGTCGCGCATTGCGAGAATGGCTGCGCGCTTCAACGGCTCTGTGCCGGTCAGGCCTGTTTGTTCGCTCTTTCCGTAGGCACTGAGTGGCCAGTTTGCGTACTGGTCGCCGGAACTATCGTAAATCCTGAGACGGTAACGTATCCAGATCGCGTAGGTTTCTGTCTTGCTCTGGCTCGGTACGGAGAATTCGAACGCGTCGATGCTGGGTTCGATCAAGGCATCGATTACGAGCCCGGTCGCATCGTCGTCCGGACCGAGCACAGTCACCTCATCGAACATGAAGCCGAACAGCTGTGTGAACAAGGCGGCATTCGAGCGACCCAGGTCAATGGTCCAGTCCTCGCGCCCGAGGACCTCATCCTCGTGTACGAAATGCTCGAATTCAGCCGGAATTCGTAGCGCAATGGACAGCGGCATCTTGTTGATCAGCGGGGTGGGTATCGTGACCGGGTCGAGCGTTACGTTGGAGCCGCAGCCAGCCGCAAGCACAGATAACAGTGCTCCGCCGATGAGGCTGCGTAATTTCGCTCTCAAAATCAGTTTTCCCGCTGCGGCGCCAGGCGCGTTGTCTCAGTATCTAGAGTCGTTCCCGGGAGCAGAGTTCCACGGTTTGCCGACAAAATTCGGACTCGATCTACTGTAGTTCCATGACGTTGCCAGTGCAACTTGGGCGATCGCGACTTCACGCGCTTCCGCCACAAAGGTATAAGAGGACTGAGATATCGTCCCGAAGCAGTTGATCCGCAAGGCCATGGCCAGACCCAAAATTCTCGTTTTTCAACATGTTGCCTACGAACCGCTAGGCACGCTGGACCCGCTACTCAAGGAGGCGGGATTCCGGATTCGATATGTTAACTTCGGCCGCAATCCGCACCAGCGCCCCTCGCTCGACAAGTATGCTGCGCTGATCGTCCTGGGCGGGCCGATGAACTCGCACCAGATTGACACTTACCCGAACCTGATCACCGAGATGGACGTGATAAGAGAGGCTGTCGAAAATGACATGTCGGTACTCGGAATTTGCCTCGGTGCCCAGTTGCTGGCGAAGGCGCTGGGAGGCGCTGTAGTTCGCAATCGGGCTCGTGAAATCGGCTGGTACGACGTTCAACTGACGGAACACGGAGCGATCGATCCGGTGCTTTCAGCATTCGCCACGACACAACGCGTTTTTCAGTGGCACGAAGATGGCATTGACTTGCCCGAAAATGCTGTGCACCTGGCAGGGTCATCGGCCAGTCCGGTGCAGGCATTTCGCTACGGGGATCATGCCTATGGGTTTCAGTTTCACCTCGAAGTCGATGACTCACTTGTCGAGAGATGGCTGACCGTGCCCGACAATCAGCATGTCCTTGATGAAGAAAGGGGCAGGATTGATCCGCAACTGATTCGCGAGCAAACCGCGGAATTCATCGTGGGGCTGCAGGATCTGAGTCGCCGCACGTTCTCGCGTTGGATCGATCGCTTCGAATTCGGTCCGCGAAGGCGTACGCTGCCGTCGCGCTAGTACCGCTAATTGTAATCAAGCCACTCCAGGGGTTGTTCCTGCATCAGGGCGACCTGCTCCCGCAGTGCGAGCACGTGGTCCTCCCAGTAGCGGTGCGAGTCGAACCAGGGAAATGCCTGCTTGAATGCCGGATCAACCCAGCGCCGCGCAAGCCAGGCGGCGTAATGCATGATGCGCAGGCTTCGCAGCGCCTCGATAAGGTGTAGTTCGCGAGCGTCAAAGCGGCGAAACGCCTGGTAGCCCTCGAGTAGTGCGGCCAGCTGCGGAACCTGCTCCTCGCGGTCTCCCGAAAGAAACATCCACAGATCCTGCACGGCGGGACCGCTGCGCGCGTCATCGAAGTCGACGATGTGCAGCTTTTCGCCGAGGACCAGTACGTTTCCCGGATGGAAGTCGGCGTGGAGGCGGATCTGGCCGAATGTGCCGGCTCGCGCAAAGCAGTTTTCCACTCCGTCAATGACGAGTTCGGCG
>Ga0070727_10003900_pt1 | contig 13074 bp, 9 predicted proteins | sample tdAd472_FD_66722 | JGI IMG/M metagenome (GOLD analysis project Ga0070727, IMG submission 66722) | Marine sediment microbial communities from the Atlantic coast under amendment with organic carbon and nitrate - tdAd47.2 | ecosystem: Environmental > Aquatic > Marine > Coastal > Sediment | place... | reverse complement strand
GCTCAATATGCTGCGCGAAGACTCGCTCAAGCTGCGCGCAAAGGATCTGCACGAGCTTCTGCGTGCGTGGGAGAACTATCACCGGCTGTTCGCTGCATTCGCCCACATGACGCACATCAAGTTCCGCGAGGAGACCCGCTATCCAGGGTACTACTACCGCACGGACTACATGGATCTGGATGACGAAGAGTGGAAGTGCTTCACGAACTCGGTCTACATCCGGAATACCGCGGAGTGGTCGTTGAAGAAGGTGCCCTGGAAGCAGTTGATCAAGGACTGAGTTCATCGAGACTTGCGACATCATTCCCTGTGAGAGTCCCATTCGGCCCGAGGAGCTGACCCCGGACAGCCGCTTTCGGTTTCGATGCCACGAGGACATCGCCTGCTTCAACGCGTGCTGCAGGAGCATCGATATCACCATCACACCGTACGACATCCTGCGCCTGAAGCGCCGGCTGGGCATGAGCTCGAAGGACTTCGTCGCGCGCTACACCCTGCCGTTCGAGCTGGACGCCCACGGCATGCCGGGGCTCAAGATGGCTACCAGACCGGGCACCGCCGAGTGCGCGTTCCTCGGCGACGAGGGCTGCACGGTCTACGAGGATCGGCCGGCCGCATGCCGTTACTACGCGCTCGGCAACATGGCGGTGCGAAAGACGGACAGCGCGGCAGTCGAGGACGTCTACTTCGTCGTGAAGGAAGCGCACTGCCTCGGGCACGAGGAAGAGCAGACCCAGACCGTCGCCGAGTACCGGCGCGATCAGGACATCGAGATCTACGATGCCATGAATCGCGAATGGCGCGATATCGTTCTCAAGAAACGTTCGAGCGGCCCAACCGTCGGCAAGCCGAGCGAGCGCAGTCTTCAACTCTTCGACATGTGCAGCTACGACATGGACAGCTTTCGCGATTTCATCGCGGGCGAAGGCTTTCGGGAGATGTTCGATCTCGACGCGGAAGAGCGGACGCGCCTCGAAGGGGACGAAGACGCGCTGCTTGAGTTCAGCCTGCGCTTTCTCAAGCAGATCCTCTTCGGCGAGATGACCATCCCGCTGAAGAGCGGCGCCCGCGAGAAGCGCATATCCCAACGCGGGGCGGTGTGGGAGCAGCGCCGCGCGGAAGAGGTCAGACGTCGACGCGAGTCGGAAGAGAACCTCAAGTACGAGTGAGAGTGGTAGGTCACCACATCGGGCCGGCGAGTGTTAGGATTGACTATTCCGAATACGCCCTGATGATGTCCAATCTATCTTTATCGGGCAAGTTCCAGACGATATCGTCGCCAGCCGCGAAGATTCGGCATACACCCGGCAAACCAACCTCCCGCGATCGTTTCAGGCAGGCCCGCGACGCCTGGTCCTGTGCGGCGTAAACCGTTTCGCGCACCCGCCACGCCCACGCCCCGGCCTCACTCTGAACGAAGATCTTGTACTTGAATGCCTCGTCGAACATCTGATACGAGGCGAAGGCAGCGTCGCGTGACTCCCTGGTGACTCCAGAACGCGCCGGCCCGTAGTCGGAAGCAGTTACAAGAAGCATTTTCTCGACCAGTGTTTCCCCGTCGAGATCGACCTCGAAGCGCCAGCGACCCGGCTTGTCCACATCCGGATCGATGTTATATGGCCACCAGTTGTTCCACTGTGTCTCCGTCGGCGTGAATTGATACTCGGCAGTTTCCACCTGTCTGCCCCCACCGTCGATTATGCGCAATCGCGCAAAGTGTTCGTCTAACGTGAGCCCGCGCCATCTCACGTATATATACACCCGACCGTGTTCGACGGAGACCTCACTCAGGTCATCGGCGAGTTCCTGTCCATTGGAGGCCGTGTACACCATGGACGTGAACTTGACCGAATAGGGGAACGCACCAGTAGACGTGGATTGACGCTGACTCCTCGCTGCCGCTGCTGCCACGATCGGCGCCGCGGCGAGGGTCAGGTCACGAGGCTCCGCCGGTACGCCAATACCTTTGAGACCGATCCCGGCCAGGAATCCTTCGAGAGCTTTCTGTGAAAGCTCATGAAAGGGAGCGACGCAGTAATAGCCACGGATCATGGTGTCGCCGTGACCGGTGGTGCCGTCTGAGAAATACCCGCGCTGATCCGAGTATGTGTCACCAAACTGACGCATGAACACACACTGCGTGGCACCGTCGCGGGTGAAGCGGGCATATTCCAGCCCGCCGAGCACGTTCCGGTACTTCCCCGCGGCTCCCATCTCGATGGTCTCCGACCGGAACCACCGTCGGACACGGGCCTCCAACAACGGCTCGCGCACGAAGGTCATGCCCGACGGTGCGACGGGAGTGAACCGGAACAGAATGATCTCGGCCTCCGCGGCGGTTCCGGTCGCCGGGCGCCAGTGGCCCAGCTCATAGATGTTGAGGCCTTCGGTCCTTTGCTTGAAATTCACGCGCGGCGATCCCAGCCCCGGCGCGTACAGCACCAGGCTCGCCTCCTCCGCGAGGATCGGATGCCATTCCTCGGACGTCGACGTGCCTGAACCGGCACACGCTGACAGCCAGGTCGTCGCCACACCCACGAAAATGAAATCCCGAGAGACTCGAAGAAACGTCGGTTGACCGGTAATGGGTTCCATGGGAAACCACCACGGTTGAAACGGCGCTTATCGTCTGTGAGGCGCCGTTGGGAGGGTACTGACAGCATCCCTCGCGCTGCAGGCCCGTAGGAGCGTTTCAGGTTACGCCCTCCGGCGTGTTCGTGACAAGCGACATACATCTGGCAGCGGCACTGTCGATTCGCCGCTACGGGGAGCCGTGTGCACCCTCTCCCCCGGTGAAGGGGGGCGCATCAACCGCTAGTGATGGGTCACCACTGACTTGACGACGTTCTCCACGTGACGGAGATCCGTGCCGCAGCAGCCGCCGAATACGTTGATGTGCGAGAACGCGGAGCGGAGCTCGCCGTGATCGTGCCCGAACTCCTCGGGGCTGCCGTCGTCCAGCTCCTCGGCCTCGTCGAGCTCCGCGTGGCTCATGCGCGATGCATTGGCGCGCAGGCCCCGGATGCGCCCCGCCCACGCCTCGCCGGCCGCCAAAGCGTCCTCGAAGTGCGTCGTATGGGCGCAGTTGATCATGTAGTACGCGGGCGTGTTGCCGGTCGCGGCATCCGTCTGCTCGATGGCATCCTGTAGCGTCTGACCGGTCGGCAGCCTGCCGTCGGTTTCCACCGTGAACGAGATCACCACGGGCAGGCCAACGGTCTTCGCCGCACGGGCGATTCCGATGGCTTCCTCGGCGTGAGTCATGGTGATTGCCGTGATCATGTCCGCGGCGGTATTGGCGAAGGTGCCGATCTGCACGGCGTGGTAGAGCTCCGCCTCGACTTCCGTCATGAGCTCGTCGGGGCTGTAGCCATCGCCACGGGGACCGATGCAACCGCTGATAACCATCTTGGTCTGCTCGGTTTCATTCTCCTCGCGGATCTCTTGCAAAAGCTCGATGGCTTTACGATTGGCATCGTCGAGCGCGGCGGCCGTGTAGCCGAGCTGCTCGGCCCAATCCGGGCTCGCCCGCCACGTGGCGCTCTCCAGCACGAAGCCGACGCCGTGTTCCCGGGCAAGCTTCGCATACGGCTTGTAGTAGTTGCGCAACCCTTCGCGCCCACCATCGTTTTTGAGCAGATCGAAAGCCGCGAAGTACGGCAGGTCGAAGCCGTCGTGAAAGATGAGCGTTGTCTCGATGCCGCCATCGGTCAGAAAAAGCTCTCCGTTCAGTTGCGGCAAGGCAGTCCTGTACTTACTCATGGGTATCTCCTGAAACGATTGTTAGTTGGTGTTGAGTTCGTCGCAGTGGCAAGCGAGCAGGATCGCATCGCCTTCGCGATAGTTGAGAAAAGGGTGCGGCACCACTGGATGTCGCGCAATTTCCCGAAACCCGATGCGCTCGTACAAGCGCAAAGCCCTGGTGTTCTTCTCGAAGCAGATGAGGCTCAACCGCTCGAGTCCCAGAGCGCGGGCACGTCGTCGGGCCTCCGCGAGCAGGCGGGTGCCGATGCCGAGACGGCGGTGCTCATGAAACATGGCGAGCGCAGCGACATAGAGGCTGCCGCGGTCCTCGAGCTCCACATAGGGTGCGAGCACCGGATCCGGCTCGGAGAATCCGTCATCGCTGTCGCGACCGACCATGGGATAACTGAGCATCATTCCCGCCACGGAGCCGTCGTTCTCGGCGACCAGGCAGTTCTTATAGGAGAGTGCGGTGCCCTCTCGGGCATAGCGCCGTTCGCCGATCTCCAGTAACGAAGAATCGGGATCGTCTTCCCGGCTCCAGATGTACTCCGCAACCCCATCGGAGGCGATCATGTAGAGCCTGGCGATCCGCGCGCAGTCCTCGCGCGCCGCCTGACGGATCGTGATGAGAGTGGGTCGAAGCCCTGCCCTCCTGCCCCGGCTGCGCCGGGCCAGCAACGGCCTCTGGACTGTATTAATGGAAGCTGCGGTGGTCATCGCCTGGTCACGTGTCTGTGTGGGTAAGCACAGTACGCAGCGTACTGTTTCCCGCCTATTCCAGGAGCGGAGAGATTTGTTTCAATTGTTTCCCGCGGTGCTGCCGGGCAATATCCGGGTCAGAGACGCATTTCGAGGTTCAGCCAAAGTCCCCATGATTCCGGGTCAGAGACGATTTCGGGCCATAGCTGCCGCGAGATACGCTGGTCAGACTATTCATGTGAGCAGATGGGGGCCGCTCATGCCCAGGAGACCACGATTCGACATCACGGACATTCCCCAGCACGTAATCCAGCGTGGGAACAATCGCCAGCCATGCTTTCTAGCCGAGTCAGACTACAGAAGATATCTGGATTTCCTCAGCGACGCCTGTGAGACGCATGGCTGCAACCTTCATGCCTATGTACTCATGACAAACCATGTTCATCTCCTAGTGACCCCGACCCGCTTGCGCGCGCTGGGTAAGATGATGCAGTCGCTTGGGCGACGCTACGTCAAACGCTTCAACAAGATCCATCAGCGGACAGGCACGCTTTGGGAAGGAAGATACAAGGCGAGTCTCGTATCTTCCGACGAGTACTTACTGACCTGCTACAGGTATATCGAACTCAATCCAGTTCGCGCGGGCATAGTCAGCAAACCTCAAGACTATCGATGGTCAAGCTATCGACACAACGCACTGGGCCTCTTCGACAGTCTTATCGTCGAACATGAGACGTACCTTTCGTTAGGAGCCGAAGGAAGGGCACGGCACGGCAACTATCGGAACCTGTTCGCATCCGAAATTGGCGAGAACACCCTGTCGGACATCCGCAACTGCGCCAACGGCGATCTCGTGTTCGGAAACGAGAGCTTCAAAGATCAGATAGAACTAGTCCTAGATCGGAAATCCCGAATCGGCAAGGCAGGTCGGCCAAGAAAAAGCAGAATAGGTCTCTGACCCTATTTTTCTGTGGCGGAATTGCCGGCGGAGGTGCCGGCGATGCGGCCGAAGACGGCCCCGGCCATGAGGCCCGTGCCGCCGGGGTAGTTGAAATAAAAGAGGCCGCCGACCATCTCGCCGGCGCTGTAGAGACCCGGGATGGACATACCGTCGCGGTCCTGGACCGCCGCGTCGGTGTCGATGCGCACGCCGCCGAAGGTGAACGTAATGCCGCAGGTGATGGCGTAGGCTTCGAACGGAGGGGCGTCCAGTCGATTGGCCCAGTTGGACTTCGAGATGGTCAACCCTCTGGTACCGCGACCATCCTTCACATTCGGATTGAAGGGCACGTCGTCCATGACCGCCTCGTTGTACGCCTCGATGTTCGCGAGCGCCTTTGATGCATCGACGCCTTCCAGCTTCTCGACGAGAGCCTCCAGAGTATTCGCCGACACCTTCGTCACCTCTCGGATGCGGTACTCGTCCCGCAGCAGGTGTAACACCTTGCTGTCGAAGATTTGCCAGGCGAACTGACCGGGCTGGGCAAGGACCACGCGTCCGTACTTCGCGTAGGTGTAGTTGCGGAAATCCGCGCCCTCGTCCACGAAGCGCTCGCCGTTGGCGTTCACCATGATGCCGAAGGGGTAGCTGTGCTTCTGGAAGGCGTCGCCGACGGCGAGATCGCCGAACTCGGGGGCGTTCCTCTCCCAGCCGACGGCGTGGCAGCCGGACCAGTTGCCGGCGGGCGACGCGCCGACCTCCAGTGCCATGCGGATGCCTTCGCCGGTGTTGAAGCGGGTGCCGCGGACCTTGGCGAGATCCCAGCCGGGGCCCAGGTAGCGGGTCCGCCACTCCGCGTTGGCCTGAAAGCCGCCGGCGGCGAGGACGACCGACTTCGCCGTGATGTCCACGGTCTCGCCGCCGATGCGGGCCCGGGCACCGGTGACGCCGCTGTCGTCCCGCAGCAGGCTCTGGGCACGGGCCTCGTAGAGAACGCGGATGCCGGCCCGCTCCGCGGAAGCCGTCCAGGCCTCTACCAGCCCGGGACCGCCGCCGTAGGTCTCCACGGCGAGCCCGCCCCAGAACACGAAGCGTCCGTTCACCTCGAAGGCCTGGCGGCCCCAGATGGGAGCAAAGCGGATGCCGTTGCCGTGCATCCACATCATGGTGTCGCGGCTGCCGTTGACCAGCTGCTCCACCAGATCCGGGTCGCAGCGGTACTCCGTCACCCGACCCATGTCGTCGAAGAAGCTGTCCTCGGGGTAGCTGCCGAAGTCCGTGCGGGCGAGCTCGTCCTCGGTGAGGTCCGGCATGAGAGCGACGAGATCGTCGACGCCCCGGAAGGCGAAGCGCATGGCGCCGGCGGTGAAGCGAGTGTTACCGCCGGCTTCGTCCCGGGGGGCACATTCGAGCATGAGGACGTCGACGCCCTGCTCGCGCGCGGCGTGGGCGGCGGCGAAGGCGGCATTGCCGGCGCCGATGACGAGTACGTCTGTTTGCAGTGGAGCTGTCATGAATTGAGGGGGCTCGCTCGTAGGTTGGGTTGAGCGTAGCGAAGCCCAACAGCCGCCGCAATGTTGGGCTTCGCTACGCTCAGCCCAACCTACAAGTGCGGGAATCAGGCCGCGGAGTGACCCTTCATCTCGACCTTGACGTTGTCCTCTTCACTCAGTCCCTCGTAGTACTCGCGCAGGATGGCGAGCACTTCCGGACGACTGAACTTGTCGGGCACGTCCTCCCCTTCCGACAGCATCTTGCGCAGCTTCGTCCCCGAGAGCAACAGACGGTGCTCCGGGCCACACTGGCAGGTGCGCATGGAAGCCATGCCGTCGCAACGGTAGCACCAGAACGTCCAGTCGATCTTGAGCGGCCGCGTCTCGAGGGCATCCTCGGGGATCTCGTCGAATATGTGGTGGGCGTCGAAGGGGCCGTAGTAGTCTCCGACGCCGGCGTGGTCCCGGCCGATGAGTTGCTCCGAACAGCCGTAGTTCTGGCGGAAGAGCGCGTGCAACAGCGCTTCACGCGGTCCCGCGTAGCGCATGTCGAGAGGGTAGCCTGCGTGAATGACCGTGTTCTCGACGAAGTAGTTCTCCAGCAGCACGTCGATGGCCCGGGCGCGCACGTTGGCGGGAATATCGCCGGGCTTCAGACGGCCGAGAAGCGAGTGCACGAGGACGCCGTCGCCCACTTCGATACCGATCTTGGCGAGATACTCGTGGGATCGGTGCATGGGGTTACGGGTCTGGAACGCCGCCACCTTGGACCAGCCCCGTTCCTCGAACATGGCGCGGGTCTGGGCGGGAGTGAGGAAGAGATCGCCGAACTCGTCGGCGAAGTAGCTGGTGGAGAGAACCCGCACCGGCCCCCCCAGGTTGACGTCGCCCTGCTCCATGACCATGGCCACACCGGGATGCTCGATGTCGGTGGTCTTGAAGACCGACTGGCACTCGTGGGCCTTGTCGATGGTGTACTTTTCCGAGACCGTCATGGTCGCCAGGGGCTCGCCGGTTTCGGGATCGATGAGGGCGACGTCGTCACCCTCGGCGATGCCGTCGGCGGTTTCGGTATCCACGGACAGCGTGATGGGGATCGGCCAGAAGACGCCGTTCGCCATGCGCATGTCGTCGCATACGCCGCGCCAGGCGTCGTGGCCCATGAAGCCCGCCAGCGGCGTGAAGCCGCCGATGCCCATCATTACCAGGTCCCCGGCCTCCCGGGAGCTGATGGGGATGGCGGGCAGAGTTGCGGCGCGTGCCCGCTCGGCCTCGAGGGCGGCGCCCTCCAGGAGCAACGGGCGAAGCTCCGTGGAGCCGTGCGGGCTGACGAGTGACGACATTCGGGTTCCCCTTGGGTGTCCGGCCGGCGTAGCCCGGAACCTTATCCGGGCGGCGGATAGAATCCAACCAGGTTCCGCTTTGAGCACTATAGATTCGCCTTATTCGAGCTCCCTTGATCGGCGGCAATTCCGGCTCCACCGGGCAGGGACGAGGCGCCGACCAGCTGGTACCATGATTTGCTCACGCCGGCCCCTGACAACGGAAATCTCGAGAGCAGCACCTGTGCGGCGATTCCTGCCCATTCTAATTCTCGCTGTCGGCGTCGGCGGTCTGGTGGCTCTCGTCAACAGCAAGCCCCAACGCGAAGCCCTGCAGGCCCGGGAGAAGGCCTGGGTCATCGACGTGCTGACCATCGAGCCGACCACCCTGACACCCCAGCTGAGCCTCTACGGCCGCGTGCAGTCTCCCCGGACGGCCAACATGTCGTCGGCAGTGACCGCGGACGTGCGCGCCGTCGAGGTGCTGGAAGGCCAGTACGTGAAAGCCGGCGAGAGCATGGTGCTGCTCGATGATCGCGAGGCCGAGCTGCTGCGCGCTCAGCGCGCCGCGGAAGTCGCGGAGATCCGCGCCCAGATAGACAATGAGCGTCAACGCCACCAGAACGACCGCAAGGCCCTGGCGCGCGAGGAGATGCTCCTCGAGCTGAGCCGCAGGGAAGTGAAACGGGCCGAGAAACTCGCCAAGCGAAAGGTGGGCTCCGAGGCGCAGATTGACCAGATGCGCCAGGCCGAGGAGCGCCAGGCGCTTGCGGTGGATCAGCGCCGCTTCTCCATCAATGAGTACAGGAGCCGACAGGCCCAGAACGAGGCGCGCCTGTCCCGGGCTCAGAGTCTGCTGCTCCGCGCCGAGCTGGACTTGGAGCGCACCCGGATCGAGGCGCCGTTCGCGGGACGGGTGTCGCGGGTCTCGGTCTCACCCGGCGACCGCGTCCGGGCCGGCGACGAGATCGTGACCATCTACAACACCTCGGAGATCGAGATCCGTGCGCAGATCCCCACGCGCCAGGTGCCCCTGGTGCGGGACGCGCTGGCCGACGGCGAATCCCTGGATGCACACGCGCTGGTGGATGGAAGGCCGTTGCGCGCGCGGTTGGACCGCTTTACCGCCGAGGTGGAACGGGGTGGCGGCGGCGCCGATACCTATTTCCGCGTCGTCGAAGGTGGAAAGGATCTGCCCCTCGGGCGGACCGTGGAGCTCATTGTCGATCTACCGGCGGTGCCGGCCAGCGTCGCGCTGCCCTACGAGGCGGTGTACGGAACCGATCGCATCTATCGGCTCGAGAATGACCGCATGCGCGCGGTGCGGGTGGAACGGGCGGGCGAGCAACGCGGCGTCGACGGCAGCGCGCGGGTGTTGGTGCGGAGTCCGGAGTTGCAGCCGGGCGATCGCATCGTCGTCACCCAGTTGCCGAACGCAATGGACGGGTTGCGAGTGCAGATTGCCGAGCAATAGAACTGTTATTTCGCGTATCGGTCCCGCAGGACGTTCTTCTGGACCTTGCCCATGGCGTTGCGCGGCAGCTCGTCTGCCACCGCGACCTGTTTCGGGAGCTTGTACGCCGCCAGCATCGGCCGCAGCGCCGTAATGATCTCTTCCTCGCTCGGCGCGGCGCCCCGGGGCACTACCACCGCCAACACACGCTCGCCGAAGTCCGTATCCGGGACCCCGATGACGGCAGACTCCTCTACGTTGTCCAAACCGTCGATGCAGATCTCCACCTCTTTCGGATACACGTTGTAGCCGCCGCTGATAATCAGATCCTTGTCGCGACCGACGATGCTGACGTAGCCGTCCTCGTCCAGGGTCCCGAGATCGCCCGAACGAAAATAACCGTCTGCGGTGAAGTCGTCGGCGGTCTTCTCCGGCATACGCCAATAGCCCTGGAAGACGTTGGGACCCTTGAATTCGATCTGACCGATCTCCCCGGTCGCCACCGCATTGCCGGCGTCGTCCACCACCCGCAGGCTCACACCCGGAAGCGGCGGCCCGACCGTGCCGACCTTGCGCTCGCCATCCAGGGGATTGGACGTGCTCATACCGCACTCGGTCATGCCGTAACGCTCGAGAATGCGGTGTCCGGTACGCTCGGTGAAATCGTGATGGGTCTGCTCCAGCATCGGCGCGGAACCTGAGACGAAGAGCCGCATGTGCTCGCAGACGCCGCGGCCGAAATCCGGGTTTGCAAGCAGGCGCGTATAAAACGTCGGCACCCCCATGAAGACGCTCGCCCGCGGCATCAAGGCGACGACCTGCTCCGCATCGAAGCGGGGCAGCAGCAACATCGGCGTCGCATTCAGCAGCGAGCAGTGGCAGGCGACGAAGAGTCCGTGGGTGTGAAAGAGCGGCAACGCGTGCAGCAGCACGTCGCCGTCGCGAAATCCCCACGACGCGTGCAGCGTCTCGGCGTTCGAACCGAGATTCCGGTGCGTGAGCGCGGCGCCCTTTGGCTTACCGGTGGTACCGGAGGTGTAAAGGATAGCCGCGACGTCGTCGTCCCGGGACGGGAAGGTCTCGAATGCATCCCCGGGGTCACCGGCCGCCATCAGGCTGCCGTCGCCAGCTATGCCCAGCGTCACCGTCTCGTCGACACCACAGTCTCCGGCGAGACCGGCGACCATCTCGTGATCCTGGGGCCTGCACACCACCACCCGGGGCCCCGCGTCGCGGAAGAAGTGCTCGAGCTCCCGGGGCGGGTAGCCGGTGTTCAACGGCAGGTAGATGAGGCCGGCGCGCACGCAGCCGAGGTACAGGCACAGGGCCTCCGGAGACTTGTCCACCTGGACCGCGACCCGATCCCCCGGTTGCGCTCCCAGGGCCAGGAGGCGGTTCGCGAACTGCGCCGCCGCGCGATCCAGCTCGGCGTAATTGACTTGCCGGCCGTCGAGGGTCTCGATGGCGACGGTGTTCGCCTTATCGGCGAAGCGCCGGCTCAGCAGCGCATAGAGATTGGCGTTTGCTTGTTCGATCATGACGTGGCTCGAAGATCGCGGCTGTAGGAGCGAGCTTGCTCGCGAATGAGGCCCCACGAATAGACGTGGCGCGAGCAAGCTCGCTCCTACAGGAGATTATTTCACCGCTTCGACTCAGGCTGCTTCCGCGCCTTCGGCGGCTTCCACCTTGACGGCGCAGAACTTGAACTCCGGGATTTTACCGAAGGGGTCCAGGGCCGGGTTGGTGAGCACGTTGGCGGCGGCTTCCGCGTAGCAGAAGGGAATGAACACCATGCCTTCGGGGACGGCGTCGTCTGCCCGCGCCTTTATCTCGATGGCGCCGCGCCGCGTGCGGATGCGGACCGGATCCCCCGGCGTCACCTCCAGGCGGCGCAGATCCGCGGGCGACAGGCTCGCCACCGCTTCCGGCTCCAGGGTGTCGAGCACGCTGGAACGCCGGGTCATGGAGCCCGTGTGCCAGTGCTCGAGCTGCCGACCCGTGGTGAGCACCATGGGATACTCCTCGTCCGGTTGCTCGTCGGGGGGCACGATGTCCGCCGGCACGAGCTTCGCCCGACCGGTCGGCGTCGGGAAGCCGTCGCCGAAGACGATATCGTTGCCGGGACGATCCGGCGCGTCGCAGGGATAGGTCACGGCGCTCTCCTCGAGCAGCCGTTCCCACGAGATGTTGTCGAGAGACGCCATGACCGTCTTCATCTCGTTGAAGACGTCGCTCACGTGCTCGAAACCCCAGTCGAGCCCGATGCGATTGGCGAGCTCTTGAATGATCCACCAGTCCTGCCGCGCATCGCCGGGAAGCTCTAAGGCCTTCCGCCCCATCTGCACCTGGCGGTTGCTGTTGGTGACGGTGCCGTCCTTCTCCGGCCACGCGGACGCCGGCAATATGACGTCGGCATGGAAGGCGGTCTCCGTGAGGAAGATATCCTGCACCACGAGGTGCTCGAGCTTGGCGAGCGCCTCCCGCGCGTGATCCACGTCCGGGTCCGACATGGCGGGGTTCTCGCCCATGACGTAGATGCCCTTGATGACGCCGTCGTGCACGGCATCCATGATCTCGACGACCGTGAGGCCGCGCACGGGATCCAAGCTCGTGCCCCACGCATCCTCGAAGCGCTTGCGGATATCCTCCGCATCCACCGCCTGGTAGTCGGGGAGCATCATGGGGATGAGGCCCGCGTCGGACGCACCCTGCACGTTGTTCTGCCCGCGCAGCGGATGCAGACCTGTGCCGGGACGACCCACCTGACCGGTGATCATCGAGAGCGCGATCAGGCAGCGGGCGTTGTCGGTGCCGTGCACGCTCTGGGAGATCCCCATGCCCCAGAAAATGATCGCCCGCTCGGCCGTCGCGTAAGTGCGCGCCACGGTGCGGATGGTCTCCGCGTCGATGCCGCAGATGTCCTGCATGGCCTCGGGCGTGAAGTCCTTGATGTGGTGCCTGAGATTCTCGAAGCCCTCGGTATTCGCCTCCACGTACTGACGATCGAAGAGCGACTCTTCGATGATGACGTTGAGCATGGCGTTCAGGAGCGCGACGTCGGTCCCCGGGTTGAACTGCAGCATGTGGGTCGCATGGCGTTTCAACTGCTGGCCGCGCGGGTCCATGACGATGAGCGTCTTGTCCTTCGCGGCCTGCTTGAAGAACGTCGCCGCCACCGGGTGATTCTCCGTTGCGTTGCTGCCGGTAATGATCATGACGTCGGCGTCCTCGGCGGCGGTGAACGGCGCGGTCACCGCGCCGGAGCCGATGCCTTCCAGCAGCGCGACCACCGACGAGGCGTGACAGAGCCGCGTGCAGTGGTCCACGTTGTTGGTGCCGAAACCCGTGCGGACGAGCTTCTGCACCAGATAGGCTTCTTCGTTGGATCCCTTCGCGGATCCGAATCCCGCGAGACCCGTC
>Ga0070727_10003899_pt1 | contig 13074 bp, 11 predicted proteins | sample tdAd472_FD_66722 | JGI IMG/M metagenome (GOLD analysis project Ga0070727, IMG submission 66722) | Marine sediment microbial communities from the Atlantic coast under amendment with organic carbon and nitrate - tdAd47.2 | ecosystem: Environmental > Aquatic > Marine > Coastal > Sediment | place... | reverse complement strand
CTCTCCACCGGCAGCTACATCTTCCTCGACACCCACAGCCGCGGTGATGCCGGCGAAGCCGTGATCACCGGGGAGAAGATCGTCACCTTCAACGATGCCGACTACACCACCTGTAACCCCGGCAGCAATACGTGGAAGCTGAATGCGGGGGAGCTGGAGCTGGATTTCGCCGAGGACGTGGGCACCGCGCACGACGTGTGGCTCGAGGTCGGTGATGTCCCGATCTTCTACACCCCCTACGCCACCTTCCCTCTCAGCGACAAACGCAAATCGGGACTGCTGATTCCGAAGGTCCGCATCTCCAACTCGACCGGTTTCGATCTCACCATACCCTACTACTTCAACATCGCGCCGAACCAGGACGCGACCCTCGGCGGGCGGCTCATGACCAAGCGCGGCATGCAGCTGCAGGGCGAGTACCGCTATCTCACCACCCGCGGCGGCGGACTCCTGTCCGGGGAATACCTGCCGGACGACAGGGAGTTCGACGGATACCGGGGCGCCTTCCACTACGAGCACGACGGCAGGTTCGCGCCGCGGTGGAACACCGACATCGACTACAGCTGGGTCTCGGACAAGGACTACTTCACGGATCTCGGGACCAATCTCGCCATCGCGAGCCGGAGCTTTCTGGAACAGCGCGGGGACGTCACCTACAGCGGCAACGGTTGGACGAGTCTCGCCCGGGTGCAGGGCTTCCAGACCCTCGACGCCACCATCGCGCCGGAGAATCGTCCCTACAGGCGCCTTCCCCAGCTCTACATATCGGGCAACGAGCGGCGGCGAAACCGGACCTTCAACCCGGGAGGGCACGGGGAATACGTTAACTTCGACCGCGGCGGCGGCGTGACCGGCCAGCGCGTCGATATGAAACCCACCCTCGACTACCAGTGGCGCGACGCCGCCTGGTTCGTCGTGCCCAAGGCGACGCTGCGCTTCACCCACTACGATCTCGAGAACACCGCGCCCGGGCAGTCCAGCAGCCTGACGCGTACGATTCCCACGGTCAGCCTCGACACCGGCATGTTCTTCGAGCGAGACTGGTCCATCGGCGGACGCGGATTCCTGCAGACCCTCGAGCCGCGGGCCTTTTATCTCTATGTGCCGGACAAGGATCAGGACGACCTGCCGATATTCGATACCGGAAAATTCGATTTCACCTTCGATCAGCTTTTCAGAGAAAACCGCTTCACCGGCTCCGACCGTGTCGGTGATGCGAATCAGTTGAGCCTCGCGTTGACCTCTCGCCTGCTGACCAGCGGCAGCGGCGAGGAATACCTGCGGTTCAACGTCGGTCAAATCCTCTATTTCCGTGATCGCGAGGTGACGCTGCCCGGCGCGCCCGTGGAGACGTCGAAGACCTCGCCCCTGGTGGCGGGCCTCTCCGCCACCATCAACCGCGACTGGCAGTTCGCCACCGGTGTCCAGTGGGACATCTCAGACGATCGCATCACGAGGAGCAACACGAGGCTGCGCTATCAGCCCGATCCGCGGCGGGTGGTCAATATCTCCTACAACTTCGCATCCGACAATTTCGAGCAGACCGACATGTCGATGGCCTGGCCGATGGCGAAAGACTGGCGTTTCGTAGGCCGCTGGGCATACTCTCTGGAGCAGAACAAGACCGTCGAGGGGTTCGGCGGCGTAGAATACGAAAGCTGTTGCTGGGCGTTCCGCACCGTCGTACGCCGATACCTGAGCGGCACCACGATGACGAACGCATTCTTCTTCCAGCTCGAATTCAAGGGATTGGCCGGAGTTGGCAGCAGCACGGTCGACTTCCTGGAGCGCAGCATTCCTGGATACGAGAACGACTTTTGAAACTGACAGACTTACTCCTCTCGGCCGGTCTCGCCGCCGGACTGTCCCTCGGGATATCCATCGACGCACGCTCCCAGACGGCGCCGGAGATCGTCGAGATCGATCGCATCATCGCGGTGGTCAACAACGACGTCATCGTCCAGAGCGAGATGCTGACGCGCATGCGCGTGGTCATCGAGCAGCTCGAGAAATCCGGCGTCCCCGCACCGCCGCGAGACGTCCTCGAGAAGCAGGTTCTCGAGCAGCTGATTCTCGATCGCCTGCAGATGCAGATCGCGGCCAGCACCGGGATCCGCGTCGACGACGAAGCCCTCAACCGTCAGATCGCCGATATTGCCCGCCGGAATAACCTCACCCTGCGCGAATTCCGGGACATTCTCCAACGCGACGGCTTCGTCTTTGCGGCCTTTCGCGAGGAGATCCGCAGGGAGCTCGTCAAGTCCCGGGTGCAGCAACGGCAGGTACAGGACCGCGTCCAGGTCACCGACAGGGACATCGACAACTTCCTCGCCACGCGGGACAAGCAGGGCGGCGAGAATCCGGAATACCGGCTGGGCCATATCCTCGTCGCGGTTCCCGACGGCGCCTCGCCCGAAGAGCTGGCCGATGCGAAAGACGAAGCGGAAGACATCATCGCGCGACTGCGGGCCGGGGCCAATTTCGGCCGTACGGCCGCCGCCGAGTCCGACGGCCAGCAAGCACTGGAAGGGGGTGATCTCGGTTGGCGAAAAGGCGGCGAGCTGCCCACGTTGTTCGAGGAAGTCGCGCCGAAGCTCGAAAAGGGTGGGGTATCGCATGTCATCCGCAGCTCGAGCGGCTTTCATATCATCAAGCTGATTGACGTGCGTGGTGCCGAGCGTCATGTCATAAACCAGACCCATGCCCGGCACATCCTCGTCAAGACCAACGAGGTTCTCAGTGCCAATGCGGCACGCTCACGGCTGCGTGTACTACGGGCGCGAATCCTGAACGGCGCCGACTTCACCGAGCTGGCCAAGGCCAGCTCCGACGATCCGGGATCCGCGGTCAAAGGCGGAGATCTGGGTTGGCTGAACCCCGGCGACACGATCCCGCCTTTCGAGAAGACCATGAATTCGCTCGAGGTGGGGGTGATCAGTGAGCCCTTCGAAACTCAGTTCGGCTGGCACATCGTGCAAGTGATGGGCCGCCGCGACCGCGACAGCACCGAGGAGGTCCGGCGCGCGAAGGCCGCGGAGGCGCTCCAGAAGCGCAAGGTCGACGAGGAGCTGCAGTCCTGGTTCCGGCAGATCCGCGACGAGGCATACATCGAGTATCGCCTGGACGAGTGATCCCCGGCGCGAGCATCGAAAGCGCGTGAATACCCACCGGCCACGCAAGCGCTTCGGCCAGCACTTCCTGCACGACGCCGCGGTCGTCGCACGCATCGTACGCGCCATCGGCCCCCGGCCCGACGATCGAGTGGTGGAAATCGGCCCCGGCCTCGGGGCGCTGACCGGCGCGCTGCTGGAGAGCGGCGCGGACCTCGACGTCATCGAGCTGGATCGGGATCTCGCCGCGAAGCTGCGGGCCGAGCACGAGGGCGATGACCGCATTCGTATTCACCAGGCCGACGCCCTCGACTTCGATTTCCTGCAGCTGGGGGCCACCGACCATGGTCTGCGGGTGGTCGGGAACCTGCCCTACAACGTGTCCACCCCCCTGCTGTTTCACCTGCTGGATCAGGCGCATCTCATGGACGACATGCATTTCATGCTGCAGCGCGAAGTGGTGGACCGCCTCGTCGCCCCGCCGGGCGGGAAAGACTACGGACGGTTGACGGTAATGGTGCGGCGCTTGTGCGAAAGCGAGAAGCTCTTCGACGTGGGCGCCGGCGCATTCCGCCCTGCGCCCCGCGTGACATCCGCGGTGGTCCGTCTTCGCGTTCGCCGGGAGCCGTGCGTTACCCTCGAAGATGCCGCCACGTTCCGACGCCTGGTCGCGCGCCTGTTTTCACGACGCCGCAAGACGCTGCGCAACAGCCTGCGGGATCAGCTGAGCGAGGCGGAGCTCGAGGGGCTCGGCATCGATCCGATGGCCCGGCCGGAGACGCTGGATCTCGGCGCCTTCGCGGCGCTCGCCAACGCCGTCCACGGCAAGGGCGGGGACCGCTGACGGTTCGCCCACTCGTGTCCGGCGCGCTCGGGACTTGTACACAGATTCTGTGGATAAGGTTGTGGAGAGTTTGCGACAAATGGCTCCCGTCGCTTATCCATGTAGGCTTTGTAACGAATTGGCCAAGTTTTAGCCGATCCAACCTATCTATCGATAAAACAACGAGTTATGTGCGGGCTGTCGCCGGGTTGGCGGAGCGCTCGGATCTCGCCACTCCCCGCCCGCGGCGAGCGTCAGTTATGTGCATAAGTTGATAGACTGGATGAAAACAAAGCGCCTATCTGCCTGTTGGACGGGAACTTTCCCCGACCGGCAACGCGCTAACTCGGCTCGGTCAGCTGCTCGCGAAGCGCCGCGATCACCTCGGCCGTGCGGGGCCGCACGCCACGCCACAGGTAAAACGACTCGGCGGCCTGCTCGACCAGCATGCCGGCGCCGTCCTCGCAGCGCGCGGCCCCTGCGCGTCGGCCCCAGTCCATGAACGGCGTCGCTCGCGCCGAGTACATCATGTCGTAGCAACAGGCGCCCTCCGCCACCACGCCCGCCGGTATATCGGGGACCTGGCTCTGGAGGCTGGCGGAAGTCGCGTTGATCAGGAGATCAAACGCGTGCCCGGCCAACGCATCCAGGGCGAGCGCCGATACCGGCCCCAGCGTGTCGAAACGACCGGCAAGCTCCACGGCCCGCCCGTGGGTGCGGTTCGCGATGACGAGGGCCCGGGGCTTCGCCTCCAGCAGCGGCGCGACCACGCCGCGCGCCGCGCCGCCGGCGCCGAGTAAGAGCACGCGGCTCGCCGCGAGGGCGATACCGTGATTGTCATGGAGATCCCGGACGAGCCCAACGCCGTCGGTGTTGTCCGCCCGCCGCCCGCCGTCGGAGCCGAAACACAGGGTGTTGGCGGCGCCCGCACGGGTCGCGCGATCGCTCACGGTGTCGGCGATGGCGAAGGCCTCCTCCTTGAAGGGCAGCGTCACGTTGAGGCCACAGCCCCCGGCTTCCTGGAATGTCGAAACCGCCTCGGCAAAGGTGCCGGGCTCGACATGGATCGCCTCGTAGCGGAGGCGCTCGCCGGTCTGCGCGGCGAACGCGGAGTGGATGAACGGCGACTTGCTGTGGGAGATCGGGTGGCCCATGACCGCGTAGCGGTCCACGGGCGCGGGAGTCTCGGGAGTGATGGCGGCTAACCGCCCTGAGACTGGGAGATCGCCTGCAGGCCACCCTTGAGCACGTGGCTGTCGAAGCCCGCCTCGCTCATTATGTAGGCCGCGGCCTGGCTGCGCCTGCCCGTCTCACAGTAACAGATGTACTTCTTGTTCGAGTCGAAGCGTTCGGACTTCATCCTGAGCATGAACAGGGGGATGTTCACGCTTCCCTTGATGCTCCCCGCCTTGTGCTCGCTCTCCATGCGCACGTCGATGAGCACCGCCCCCTGCTTGACCATGGCCTTGGCCTGCTCGAGGTCCACTTCCTTCAGCATCGGCTCCTTCAGCAGCTGATTGAAGTCTTCCTTCGACAGCCGCATGAGCAACCCGTCGCTTTCCATGATGACCGTGGCGTTGCGCTTGCCTTCGGAGAGCAGCGCCTCCTCGCCGAAGGCATCGCCGTCGCCGAGCTGGGCAAGGGTTACCTTGGATCCGGACGCGGACGCCCGGGCGACCTTACACTTACCCTGGCAGATGATGTAGTAGTAGTCGCCATCGTCGCCCTGTTTGACGATGACCTGGCCGGCCTTCACGGGCAATTCGTGAAGGCGCATGAACATGTGCTGAATATTCGCGGGCGGAATGCGCAGAAACGCCTTGGACTGAAGAATGCGGGTCATCCAGTCGCCGCTGGTGCCCGCATCTACATTGCTCTGCCCCGATGGCCCCTGGTCCATGGAGACCTCGCTCACCTCGATTCCGGAGAGCTGATCCCAAGTGAGCAGGATGTCCAGAAGATCGGTGTCGAAGCGCACGATAGTGACCTTGGTCTTGGCCCTGGCGGTCACCTGGCGGGGCTGCTGATTGGCGATGGGGTGCTTGGACTCCTTGCTGCCGCCGCGCAGCACGCCGGCGATGCCGGTGTCGTTGCGAAGCTCCAGGTCCCCATCCAGCAGGTACACGGTCTTGCGGTCCATGTCGCCCTTCTTGAAGACGTCGCGACCCGGGGCGATGTTTTCGACGACCGCCTTCTGGGCGAGCTCCTGAAAATTCTCGTGGTTCAGCGACTGGGGTGGAACCAGCGTCTTCAGGACTGCCTTGTCGAGGAGTCTTTCGGGCATTTCGAACCTCAATGCCTGGCGAGTACAACACTTCCGGCCGCCAGATCGCCAGTCAATCACTTATTTTAGGTATCCACCGGGTCTTTGGATAGGGGCGGCAACAGTCGGGGCTCCGGTGTTGGATGCGTTAGTTACGCGGGAATTGGGAAGTACTTGGCATTTTCGGGATGTTCAGAGGAATTCGCTTCGGGAGAATCGAGGCCAGATGCGCGCCCCGGAGACCGAGCTGCGCTTGTGCCGATGTCCAGCCTCGGGCTAAATGAGGGGCTCCGGCACCGCCCGTGTGCCGAGCTTGTGGCGAAGGACATGATCGATCCCAAGACCCTCGATACGCTGGTGAGCAGAATCGCCGAAGGGCTGCCGGCCGGCTTCGGCAAGGTGCAGGAGGACTTGCGCAACAACCTGCACGCCGCCGTGTCGGCGGCGCTGACGCGCATGGACCTCGTCTCCCGCGAAGAATTCGACGTGCAGGCGGCGGTGCTGGCGCGGACGCGGGAGAAGCTGACCGCGCTGGAGGACAAGGTGGCCGGGCTCGAACACGCCGTGGACGGGAAGCCAACGTCCGGAGGCCCCGCCACGAGGGGCTGAAGGACCCATGACATCCGCGCCCGGGGGCACTGGGTCCCCGAACCGCGGCCGGTTAGCCTAATCCGATGGAATCCGAACCCGGCGAGGGATACCTCGCCGTCGTATTCGCGCGGGCGCGCATCGGGGTCGAGGCGCCATTGGTGACCGTCGAAGTGCATCTCACCGGCGGGCTGCCCCGCTGGACCATCGTCGGTCTTCCGGCGACCGCGGTCAGGGAGAGCAAGGATCGCGTGCGGGGGGCGTTGATGAACAGCGGCTTCGCGTTTCACGACGGCCACATCACCGTGAACCTGGCGCCGGCGGATCTGCCGAAGGATGGCGGGCGCTTCGACCTGCCCATCGCCGTAGGCATTCTCGCCGCCAGCGCCCAGGTGCCGAAGACGGCCCTGGCGGAGCACGAGTTCGTCGGCGAGCTGGCGCTCACCGGCGCCATGCGCACCACCGGTGGCGTGCTGCCGGCATCGTTGGCGGCGAGAGACGCGGGCCGCGGGTTGGTGGTGGCGCGGGGAGACGCCGACGAGGCCGCGCTCGCCCGCGGCGCCCGGGTGCTCCCCGCCGATACGTTGCGCGACGTCTACGGGCATCTCGCCATCGGCAGGACCATCAATCCCCACACGCCTGTCCTCACACACGCCAGCGATCCGCCGCGGAACGATCTCGGCGACATCCAGGGGCAATACCGCGCCAAGCGCGCACTCGAGATCGCCGCGGCCGGGGGCCACAACCTGCTGTTGGTGGGACCGCCCGGGACCGGCAAGACCATGCTGGCAACGCGCCTGCCCGGCATCCTCCCGCCCATGTCCGAGAGCGAGGCCCTCGAGTGCGCGACCGTCCAGTCGGTCAGCGGCCGTCCGTTCCGCCTGGATCAGTGGGGCCGGCGTGTTTTCCGCGCACCCCATCACACCACCTCCGGCGTCGCCCTGGTGGGCGGCGGCGGCCGGCCGCGCCCCGGTGAGATCTCCCTGGCCCATCACGGGGTATTGTTTCTCGACGAGCTGCCGGAATTCGATCGGCGGGTGCTGGAGGTGCTGCGCGAGCCCATCGAGTCGGGAAGCGTGAGTATCGCGCGCGCCGCCAATCACTGCGTGTTCCCGGCACGCTTCCAGCTGGTGGCCGCGATGAACCCCTGCCCCTGCGGACACCTCGGCGACGGCAGTGGGCGCTGCCACTGCACCGGCGATCAGGTGCAGCGCTATCGCAAACGCGTCTCCGGCGCGCTGCTCGACCGCATCGACATGCAGGTGGAGATGCCGCCCGTGCCGATCAGGCACCTGGGTAGCGGGCCCCAGAGCCCGGGAGACACGAGCGCGGAGGTGCGAGTGCGCGTGGTTCGCGCCCGGGATCGGCAGGTTCGCCGCGGCGGTTGTCCCAACCAACACCTGCCGGCGAGAGAAGTCGAGAGCCATTGCCGACTCGGACCGGACGATGGCCGCCTCCTGGCCGCCGCCATCGAACGCCTGCATCTCTCCGTACGGGCACGGCATCGCGTGCTGCGGGTGGCGAGAACGATAGCGGACCTGGCGGATCGGGACGCGATCGACACCGCGCATCTGAGCGAGGCTATTCAGTATCGAAACGTGGAGAGGACATTAATCTCATGATCCCCGGCTCCAATCCCTGGCCGCGGCCCGCTTGCATGGGTCTCGTGATTCGGTTGAAATGCGGAGCATGATGGAAGCGCACCCCGACTACCGGTTCGCCGTCGCGGTCCAGAGTATCTACATCGACGACGAGTCGGAGCCGGACTCGAACCGTTACGTATTCGCGTACACGGTCACCATCCGCAATGTGGGCACCGTTCCCGCCCAGCTTCTCACCCGTCACTGGGTCATCACCGATGCCGATGGCAAGGTCCAGGAGGTGCGCGGCGATGGTGTCGTCGGCGAACAACCGAGACTCGCGCCCGGAGAAGACTTTCAGTACACGAGCGCGGCACTCATCGAGACCCCGGTCGGGACCATGGAAGGATCCTATGCGCTGGTGGCGGACGACGGCGTCTCGTTCGATGCGGCGATCCCGATGTTCCGGCTTTCGATTCCGAACATCCTTCACTGACGGCGGCCGCCGCGCGATTCGGTAACGCTGTCCGTGGCCACCTACGCCATAGGCGACGTACAAGGTTGCTTCGACGAGCTCGAGGCGCTTCTGAGTCTCGTGCGATTCCGGCGCGGCAGCGACCGTTTGTGGTTCGTCGGTGATCTCGTGAATCGCGGCCCGAAGTCTCTCGCGATCCTGCGATTCGTCACGGAGCTCGGAGATGACGCACGCGTCGTTCTCGGCAATCACGACTTGAACCTCATCGCGGTTGCCGCCGGCGTGCGCGAGCTGCGGCCTCGAGACACGCTGCAGGAAATTCTCGATGCGCCCGACGGCGGCGCGCTCATCGATTGGTTGATTCGCCAGCCCCTGCTGTTCAGCGAACCCGGCGTTCCATACACCATGGTCCACGCGGGCTTGCCCCCTCAGTGGGATACGGACGAAGCGGCGACGCGCGCCCGCGAGGTGGAGTCCGCGCTCGCCGGCAAGAAGCGCGGGAAGTTTCTCGCGCATATGTATGGCGACCAGCCGGACCTCTGGGACAACGGTCTGAGCGGATGGCGACGGTTACGATTCATCACCAACGCCCTGACGCGCATTCGCTATGTGGATGCGGACGGCCGGCTGGATCTCGACGAAGGCGGGGCGCCGGGAAGCCAGCCGGAAACCCTGGTGCCATGGTTCGCGTCAAAGGCCCGGCGCAGCCGTGGGGAAGCTATTGTCTTCGGCCACTGGGCCACGCTGCAGATCGAGCAGGCGCTCGACCCCACTCATCGTGTCTTTCACCTCGACACCGGCTGCGTCTGGGGCGGATCGTTGACGGCGTTGCGACTGGAGGACCAACGAATATTCAGCGTTCCGAGTCAGCAATCGCCGCTGTAGGAGCGAGCTTGAACAGGATGTGCTTGTGCCGCGAAGCACATGGATGTGTGAGAGCGGCCTACGTTCTGTGCAGATCGACGAAGCTGTAGGCGCAGGGTGCGTTCTCTCCGGCTTCATGGTCTTCGCGGGACACCTCCCGCCATCGCTCTTCGTCGTACTCCGGAAACCACGTGTCGCCGTCGAAGCTGCCCTGGAGCAGGGTGAGGTGCATGCGGTCGGCCAGCGGCAGCGCCTGCGCGTAGATCTGGGCACCGCCGATGATCATCGGCTCGTCCGTGTCGTCGCACGCGGCGAGCGCCGCATCCAGATCGGGAAAGACGTCACAGCCTGGCGCCCGGTAATCGGGGTCGCGGCTCAGCACGATATTTCTGCGCCCGGGTAGCACGACGCCGATGGACTCGTGAGTACGGCGCCCCATGATGATCGATTTGCCCATCGTAAGCGCGCGGAATCGACGCAGGTCCGCGGGCAGCCGCCAGGGCAGACGATCGCCGTCGCCGATCAGTCGATTGCGATCCATGGCGGCGATGATGGCGATCGGCATGAAGGCGTGTGGCTAGACGGCAATGGGCGCCTTGATGGCGGGATGATACTCGTAACCGCTCAGCACGAAATCGTCGTAACGGAAGTCGAAGATCGATTTCACATCCGGATTGAGCACCATCGTCGGTAGTGGAAACGGCTCGCGCTCGAGCTGCGTCTCCACCTGATCCAGATGATTCACGTAGAGATGCGCATCGCCCAGAGTATGAACAAAATCTCCGGGCTCCAGACCCACCACCTGCGCCACCATCATGGTAAGCAACCCGTAAGACGCAATATTGAACGGCACGCCGAGAAAGAGATCCGCGCTGCGCTGGTAGAGCTGACAGGAAAGCCGCCCGTCGGCCACGTAGAACTGAAACAACAGATGACATGGCGGCAGGGCCATGTGCTCGATCTCGGCGACGTTCCACGCGCATACGATGTGACGGCGGGAATCGGGATCGCGCCGAATGCTCTCCACGACACGGCTGATCTGGTCGATGCGCTCGCCGTCCGGCGCCGGCCACGAGCGCCATTGAGAGCCGTACACGGGCCCGAGCTCACCGTTCTCGTCGGCCCACTCGTCCCAGATCGTGACACCGTGCTCCTTCAGGTAGGCGATGTTGGTCTCGCCGCGCAGGAACCACAGCAACTCGTGGATGATGGATTTGAAGTGCAGGCGCTTGGTGGTGATGGCGGGAAAGCCCGCGCTCAGATCGAAACGCATCTGGTGACCGAACACGCTCAGCGTACCCGTGCCGGTGCGATCGTGCTTGCGCGCGCCGTGGTCACGGACATGTCGCAGGAGATCCTGATATTGCTTCATCGCTGCCTGCCCCTCATTTCCCGCGGCGGGACTTCGCCGGCATTGTGGGCGGCGACGTCTCGGCGGAAGCTTCGAACCTGTAGGCGAGCCACATGAAGACCGCGCCGAGGATAATCATGGGGGCACTGAGAACCTGGCCCATGGTGACCCAATCGAAGGCGAGGTAACCGATGTGCTCGTCGGGTACGCGTACGAATTCGATAATGAATCGGAACACACCGTACCCTAGAAGGAATGCACCGGACACGGCCATGGTGGGGCGCGGCCTGCGGGAATAGATCATGAGAATGACGAAGAGCGCGATACCTTCCAGCAACGCCTCGTAGAGCTGGGACGGATGGCGTGCCACGCCGCCGGCACGTGGATCCGGGAAAACCATGGCCCAGGGAAGATCCGAGGGGCCGCCCCACAGATTGCCGTTGATGAAGTTGCCCAATCTGCCGAAGAAGATACCCGGTGGAACAAATGGCGCGACGAAATCCGCTACCTGGAAAAACGTCCGGCCGCGGCTGCGGGCGAACCACCACATACCGATGAGAACACCGATCAGGCCTCCGTGAAACGACATGCCGCCCTGCCAGATGCGCAGAATCATCGACGGATCGTCGGCAAATCGCCCCAGATCGTAGAACAACACGTAACCCAGGCGTCCGCCGACGATGGTGCCGAGGGCGAGATAAAAGAGCAGATCGTCCACCGCCGCGGCAGTCCAGTTGCGCCAGGGATCCTTGGCACGCATTCGGCCCAGTAACCAACCGGAGCCGAAACCGAAGAGATACATGAGACCGTACCAGTGGACCTTCACCGGGCCGATCTGGAAGGCGACGGGGTCGATATCAGGAAAGGCAATCATTGGGATGGGATTCTAACCTCGATTCAGACCGGGGCCACCCGCACCAGCAGCGCCTTCAGGTACTCGCTCTCCGGCAATCCGGGATGGATCGGGTGATCCGCCGCCTGGTGACCCCGCTCGAGGATCTGGGCCCATCGGCCGACATCGGACGCAGCGCCCGCGACGATCTCCTGGTGCTCCGCGGCGCTCAGATGAAACGAGCAGGATGCCGACAGCAACAGGCCGTCGGCGGCGAGCACCTGCATGGCGCGGCGATTGAGCCGCCGATAAGCTTCGAGACCCGCGCGCCGATCCTTCCGGCGGCGCATGAAGGCCGGGGGATCGACGACCACGACGTCGAATCGCTGCTCCTCGGCGCGCAGCGCGCGCAGGCTGTCGAAGACGTCGCCCCGGCGTACGCTCACCCGGTCGCCGACACCGTTGAGCTCGGCATTGCGCACCGCGCCGGCCAAAGCGCTCTCCGACGAATCCAGGCACAACACCGAAGGCGCGCCACCGAGAGCAGCCTGGATACCGAACCCGCCCAGGTAGCTGAAGCAATCGAGCACGGTGCGCCCCTCGGCATGTCTCGCAAGCCCGGCGCGGTTCTGACGGTGGTCGTAGTACCAGCCGGTCTTCTGCCCTTCGAGGGGCGAGATCTCGAAGCTCGCACCGTTTTCACGCAGGCGCACAAAGGCCGGCACCTCGCCGTGGACAACCTCGACGCCGGAGGGCAGTCCCTCGAGTTCTCGGCTCGCAAGATCATTGCGCAACACCACCGCCGCCGGCCGGCAGCGTTCGATGAGGCCGTCGACGACCGCATCCCGCATCCGCTCCATGCCCGCCGTGCCGATCTGCACCGCCAACACGTCGTCGAAACGATCGACGACGAGACCCGGCAGGCGATCGCCTTCCCCATAGACAAGCCGGCAATCCGGCAGCCAGCCGAGGGACTCGCGAAGCGCCAGGGCGCGGTCCAGACGATCCTGAACGAGGGTCTCGTCGAGAGCGCAGTCGATCTCCTCGCTCACCATGCGCGCGCAGATGAGCGAGTGGGGATTCACATAGGCGCTCCCCAGGGGCTTACCGGAGTGGGTGAACACGTTCACGCAATCGCCGGACTCGAACGCCGTGAGGGGGCTGCGGTCGATTGCCACCTCGTTGCTG